>Ga0116141_10001062_pt1 | contig 23160 bp, 15 predicted proteins | sample AD_UKC097_MetaG_FD_89744 | JGI IMG/M metagenome (GOLD analysis project Ga0116141, IMG submission 89744) | Active sludge microbial communities of municipal wastewater-treating anaerobic digesters from USA - AD_UKC097_MetaG | ecosystem: Engineered > Bioreactor > Anaerobic > Digestate | place: USA...
AGAAAACATGTATTTAGCACATCATGGCGTCCTAGGTATGAAGTGGGGCGTTCGCCGTTACCAGAATGCAGATGGATCACTTACAGATGCCGGAAAGAAACATTATGGAAATAAATACAAAAGTTGTGATAAAGTTTTCATAAGTGGTAAAGTAAGTTATGATGAGCCACTCAATAGTGCAATGAAACAGGAAGTAGATCGTATCATTAAAGCCAATGCTAAGGTTTTAATAGGTGATGCTCCAGGCGCAGACACTCGCGTTCAGGAATATTTAGCAAAGAATGGTTATAAGAATGTTGTAGTTTACACCACAGACCCGAAAGTTCGTAACAACGTTGGTAATTGGAGAGTAGAACGAATTAGTGGTAATGGAGAAACTGACGAACGGCTCGTTCGAAGACAAAAAGATATTGCAATGACTACCGAAAGTACAAAAGGTTTTGCAATCATGCCCGAAGATGACAGAATTGATTCAGCTATGTCATTGAACGTCCAGAGAATGCTTGAGAATGGCATACCTGTGCGGATGTTTGATTATAAGAAAAATAGGTGGGTTTAAAAAAAAGAAAAGAACAGGAGTATATTTCAACTCCTGAACTTCGTTACTCAAAGTAGTAACATAAATGACCACCCCATCTTTTCTTCTTTAATTTTATTGCCTTTACAATCTCTTCAATCTCTTCACTGGTCCCGTGATAATACACATGAATTTTACCTTTAGCATTTGGTCCATAATAATTACGAACCCAATAGCTATTAGTATCCCTGTCTATTACACATCCATAAAGAGCTTTAAATCTTAAAGCTGTTTCTTCGTCATCAAAGAATATATGTTTTGTATAGTTATTAGCCATAATGTTCTCCCTTCATTAATTGAGGATTATTCCTCATAATAGGATAACATTTTTTTACAATCGCTATTTTTAAACCACAAGGAAAGGAGGTCGATTGTCTTGGGAAGAAAGAAACAAGTCGATCAGACTAACACACAACCTAAACGAATCCATAGGGCAATCGATCCGGAAGCTCGTGAAAAACAGTTAATAGCATTGTCTTACAATGTTGTAGAGCAGCGTCTTCTTGACGGTACCGCAACTTCTCAGGAGACTTGCCACTTCCTTAAGCTCGGTTCAATGCAGAATCAGCTTGAAATGGAGAAGCTAAGGAATGAGAACGCACTTCTTAAGAAGAAAGTTGAAGCAATAGATTCTCAGATGGCTTCCAATGAAAGACTCGGAGAGGTTCTTGAAGCACTTAAGATGTGCTCAGGCGTCAGCGACGAGTAAGGAGGCGCTATGCTATCAAACACAGCAACGCCTTACTACTATGGTAAGTTCAGAGAAGCAGTTTTAAGAGGTGAGATACCGGTAAATGAGTATGTCTCTCTTGAAATGAACCGTATTGACCAATTAATACGAGATCCGGATATTTACTATGATCCAGATCCTGTTGAAGGATGGATCTACTTTTGTGAAACTGAGCTCACGCTTACTGATGGATCAGATTTGTATCTGCTTGACACGTTTAAGCTATGGGCAGAGCAGATATTTGGATGGTATGAGTTTGTAGAGCGTTCTGTTCCTGATGGTCATGGACGTTACGAGTTAAAGAGAGTCAAAAGAAGGCTCATAAACAAGCAGTATCTCATTATCGGAAGAGGTGCCGCTAAGACTCTGTATGAAAGTTGTATCCATGCATATTTTCTTGTAATAGACAGAACCTCAACAATCCAAGTTACAACAGCTCCTACCATGAGACAGGCTGAAGAGGTAATGGTAACTCTCAGAACTGCCCTTGCAAGAGGTAGAGGTCCCATAATCAGTTTCCTTACAGAAGGTTCTTTACAGAATACTACCGGTAATAGAGCAGACCGTAAGAAGCTTGCATCCACCAAGATTGGTATCCAGGAATTCCTAACTAATTCTAAGTTGGAAGTTGTTCCTATGGACATAGACAAGCTTCAGGGTTCAAGATGTAAGATTGCAACCATCGACGAGTGGCTTTCCGGAGATATTCGTGAAGATGTTATGACTCCTCTCGAACAAAGCTGTGCTAAGAATGCCGCCCAGGGTGACGGTTATTGGCTTATCGTATCAACATCATCAGAAGGTACTGTAAGAAATGGTCCTGGCGATGACATTAAACTTGAGTTAACTAAGATTCTTAGAGGCGAATACTATAATCCTCACGTAAGCATTTGGTGGTATAAACTCGACGATGTTTCTGAAGTTGGCATGCCCGAAATGTGGCGTAAAGCAAACCCGAATCTTGGTTATACTGTACTTTACGATACATATCAGCAAGAAGTAGAGAGAGCCGAAAATGTTCCTAGCGCTAGGAACGATATTTTAGCTAAGAGATTTGGTTTGCCTATGGAAGGTTTTACTTACTTCTTTACATATGATGAAACCAAGCCTCAAAGATTGCATAGTCTCAAAGGAATGCCTTGTGCTTTAGGAGCCGACCTTTCTCAGGGAGACGACTTCTGTTCATTTGCCTTTCTATTCCCTCTTCCTGGCGGAGCATTTGGAATAAAGACTCGTAACTACATCTCCAGCAAGACGTTGGACAAGTTACCTCAGGCAATGAGAAACAAGTATGAGGACTTCATAAGAGAAGGATCTTTAATAGTGTTAAATGGAGTTATCCTTGACCTCATGCAGGTCTATGATGAGCTCGATGATTACATCACAAGGATGGAATTTGACATCAGATGCTTCGGATATGACCCGTATAATGCTAAAGAGTTTGTCGAGAGATGGGCTTCGGAGAATGGACCATTTGGAATTGAGAAAGTAATCCAGGGTTCAAGAACTGAATCTGTTCCTTTGGGAGAAATAAAGAAACTCGCATCAGAAGGTCTTTGGATCTTTAACGAGGAAATTATGCAATTCGCCATGGGTAACTGTATTGTCATGGAGGATACCAATGGCAATAGGAAGCTTCTTAAGATGCGCAGGGAGGCTAAGATTGACCCTGTTGCAGCTTCTATGGATGCTTTCATATCATGGAAAAACAATCAGGATGCCTTTGAGTAAGGTTAATCCTAGAAAGGAATCAAAATGGCTTATGAAGTTTTGATGCATTCAGCACCTTATGCCAGCAATGTCGTAGTATTCATGAAAGCATTGCCTGACGGTGCGGTATACTTTAAGACTCCCGATGGAAGTAGGCAGTGGATACTGAATCTTCCGTTAAGTGCAGCTAAAGCTCGTGGCGGAGATGTCGCGATGGCTTTAAGAGCTATGCTGATTAATAAGAATCTCAAGACAACTCCGGCTGAACTTAATAAAGCAGCTTCAGCTGTAATTAGTAAGAATGCTGTTCAGCACGGATACTCATTCGTCTATGACGATGATGACGAAGAGTCTGACTATCTCGAAGGCCATCTCCAGCATCATGGAATTCTTGGAATGAAGTGGGGCGTCCGCCGTTACCAGAATGCGGATGGATCACTGACCGAGGCTGGTAGGAAGCATTATGGGGTTTCTTCTTCATCAGTGTCTGACATTTCTAGCAAAAAAGGTATCCAGAAAAGACTTAATGATCTCGATAGAGGAATTGTTAGAAATCAAAGGCATATTTTAGAAAACGAGAAAACGGCTAAGAGATACGACAAGAAAGCGGATAAGGCTGCCAATAGCCATTCGTCTAATTCTGATATGAAAAAAGATCAGTATCAGAAAAAAGCCGAAGAATTCAGAGCAAAAAATTCTCAGCATGTTGAGGCCGTTCTTAAAGGAAAAGAAGAAACCGAAAGACTTCTTAAAAAAGCAATCGATAGCGGCATGACTGTAAAAGAAATACCTACTGTAAGAGGTGTTGACGAAGGTAAAAATATTGCTGCTAAAGTATTGCTGGATATGGGTATGGTTTCTGTAGGAATATTAGCTGGATTTCCTCTTATACCAGTTCTTGGAGCACGTACAATGCCTGGAACGAAGTATAAAGTAAGAAATACTAAAGAAGGACAGCAATCACAGATTATAAGAGTTGAAAAGAAACCTCCGGCTCGATCAATAAATGAAGCGGTAGAACGTGGACTTGCCGAAAATAGAGCAAGACAAAATAATTCTTCATCTGGAATGTACGTTATAGCTAAACCTGGAGAACTTCCTGAAAGCACTAGGGTAACAGGAAAAGAGGAAGAAGAATTTTGGAAGGCCCTTGCCAAAGAATACGAAAAAGATCTTAAGAAATAGCCTTCCTCTAACACCAAATAGGGTAGAGGAGTGTTATAAAAGTAACAAACAATAATTTTTAATAAGGAGATCAAATATGAGCTATTATTACATCACAAGGTCTCCGGATTATTTGGAGCATCATGGAATTCTTGGAATGAAGTGGGGTGTCCGTCGTTACCAGAATGCGGATGGATCACTGACCGAGGCTGGTAGGAAGCGTTATAATGTAAGAGCAACCAGAGCTCAGCTGGAGAATGCTACAAGTGATCGGGAAAGAAGACTTATTCTTACAAAGTCGAACAATAGGCAGAAGCTTGATGTATTAGGCTCGACTGTTGGACTTTACGGAGGAATGCTTGCCACAGGCTTTTTAGCGGAGGCTGCTTTATTAGCAACTCCTGTCGCTGCTATTCCAGTTGCTGTTGGATCAGCAAATTTCTTGCGATCTGTAGGATATACATTCTATAAAAACCTGAAATTGTCAGAGCTTGCTGCGGAGTTTGACGTATCCACAAATATTACGAGAGAATCTGGAAGAAATAGCGGTCGAAATAATTCTAGGCGATAAAGAAGCAAATAGAATCGTTGAAGAGTGGAAGAAAGAAAAGAAGTAATCATCCCATCATAGCCAAAAGCAGATGGGTATGAATAAATTAGCTAAGTCAATATCTTAGCAAACCAACAAACAATAATTTTTAATAAGGAGAAATGTTATGGCTGATTTTGCATTAGCATGGGACCAGGCCGGAGAAAGATTCTTCGAAACTGGTATCGACCGCGGCGTTCTCTACGTCGCATCAGGTGCTACTTATCCCAAGGGAGTAGCATGGAACGGACTTACCGGTGTTACCGAGACTCCTGAAGGAGCTGAGGCTAACGATAAGTACGCAGACAACATCAAGTACATTTCAATCTACAGCGCAGAGACCTTCAAAGGCACCATTAAGGCTTATACCTATCCCGATGAGTGGGAGCAGTGTAACGGCGAAGCTGAGAAGAACGGCGTAGTTGTAGGACAGCAGAAGAGAGCAGGTTTCGGTCTCGCTTACAGAACCCTCGTAGGTAATGACGTAGACGGTGATTCTCACGCATATAAGATTCACCTCGTATACGGATGCCATGCAGGCGTTGCCGAGAGAGATTACCAGACCAAGAATGACTCTCCTGATGCAATCGAGATGAGCTGGGAGTTCGATACTACTCCTGTAGTTCTCACCACCAAGGTTGACGGAGAGACCCTTAAGCCCACCTCAATCCTTACAATCGACAGCAGAAAGGTTACTTCCGCTAAGCTCGCTCTTCTTGAGCAGGCTCTTTACGGAACTGCAGCTGATCCTGCCACCAGCACTCCTGCAGTTGACGGATACCTTCCTCTTCCTGACGATGTTATCGCAATGTTCAACCAGTAATTCAATACCGGATCGCATGGGGCTGGCAAGTTAGCTGGCCCCATATTGTTTTGCTTAGAAAGGAGCAATTATGTACATTAAGACTATCGAATACACAGACTATTCTGGAAATCCCAGAAAGGAAGACTTCTACTTCGCATTTAATGAGGCAGAGTTGATGGAAATGGAGCTGTCTACAGAAGGCGGCTTTGACCAGTGGATCACCAGAATCGCAAACGCTCAGAACACTCCTGAGCTCATCAAGCTCTTCAAGAAGCTCATTCTTGATTCTTACGGCGAGAAGTCTCTTGATGGCAAGAAGTTCATCAAAATAGATCCTACCACCGGCAGAAGACTCTCTGAAGAGTTTGAGCAGACAGCTGCATATCCGGTACTGTTTATGGAGCTTGCAACCAATACCGAAGCAGCATCAGAGTTCATCAACAAAGTAATACCCGAGAATGCAGCCGCTGCAATTGACAAAGCTAAGGCTGACGGCAGCTTGGAAGAGGCACAGTCTAAGATCTATCCTCTCTCCAAGTAAAGATATTTGCGAGAATCCCTATACTCTACGAGGGTGCGGGAGCTATCAGCCATTCTTTGTCTCCTTTCCTTGGCAAACCGGGGTGGTTCTCGCACTTTCATAAAGTATAGGGATTCTTAATAAGGAGATCAAATATGAGCTATTATTACATCACAAGGTCTCCGGATTATTTGGAGCATCATGGAATTCTTGGAATGAAGTGGGGTGTCCGTCGTTACCAGAATAAGGACGGAAGTCTTACCCCTGAAGGAAGAGCCAGGTATGGAGATGTTCTCACGAAGAAGCAGATGAAGAATTATATTCGTGATTACAATCTCGTAACCGGTAGCGATAAGAAGATTAACAAGAAGACGGTGTTTAAGACTGAAAACGGCATGTACGATTATAAAGGCCGTAAGATCAAGAACACTAATGTATCGGTTGAGAACCCTGCTGAGGAAAAGAAGACAGATTCAAAACCTAAGAATGAGAATCGGATGACCGATGATGAACTTAGGGCTGCCAATGCCAGGATGCAGCTTGAATTGGATTATCGCCAGAAGATGGCCCAGCTTAATCCTCAGAAGGTATCGGTCGGTAAACAGTTCACAGATAACCTCAAGAATGACCTCGTAAGAGATATTCCTGCTGGAATTTCCGGAATGATTAAAAATGCTATTGCCGTTGCTGGTAATAGTAATCCGAATAGTCAAAAGCAGAATAATGAAGGCGAAAAGAAAGATAAGACTCCTACAACAAGAGTAACAGGAGTAAATCCTGACAAGATGAACGATAAGCAGTATGAGGCTTATGTAAATCGTCTTAATAATATTGCGAGGGAAATATCCTATAAGCAAACCATTAACAACGAAATGACAAGAGAAGGTGAAGAGTTTATGAAAGACTTAAACCTTCCTGAAAGACAGTTCGCAGACATAAATGGAGAATGGTTGCCTCATCTTCTTGAGGATAAAAAGAACAAATAACGAGAAAGGAAGAGTCAAATGAGTTTCTTAGAGAACTTACAGCACGGCTGGAACGCCTTTCTCGGAAGAGACGGCCCGTACCGTGATTACAGGAATTACGGAGAAGCTTATTTTACGCGCCCGGATAGAGTTCATTTCACAAGAGGACATGAGCGTTCAATCATAACCGCAGTATTTAATAGAATCGCTGTGGATGTCGCGCAACAGGACATACGCCATGTTAAAGTCGATAAAGACGACAGATACGAAGCTGATGTGAAAGACAGTTTAAATTATTGCCTCTCAGTTGAGGCTAATATAGACCAGACCGGTAGAGCACTTCTGCAGGATACTGCTATGTCAATGCTCGATGAAGGCTGCATAGCAGTCGTACCAATCGATACGGATATCGATATAGAGACCGGATCATATAAGATTGAGTCTATGCGAGTCGGAAAGATCACACAGTGGTATCCTCGTCATGTTAAAGTAGAAGCTTACAACGATAGGACAGGACATCGTGAAGAAGTAATCTTCCCTAAAGAGAAGGTTTCCATCATCGAAAATCCTTTCTATGCGGTAATGAATGAGCCCAGTTCAACGGCATCGAGACTCATACGTAAGCTTAACCTGCTTGATACTATCGATGAAAAGAACTCCTCGGGTAAGCTTGACATGATTATACAGCTTCCCTACATTATTAAGACGCCCGCTAGGCGCCAGCAGGCTGAACGGAGAAGGAATGACATTGAAGTACAGTTGTCGAGTTCGAAATACGGAATTGCCTATACTGATGGCACAGAGAAGATCACTCAGCTTAATCGATCCATAGACAATAACATGGTAGAGCAGGTAGAGTACTTCACAGAGATGCTATACAGTCAGATGGGTATAACCCAGTCCATAATGGATGGCACTGCAGACGAAAATGTTATGCAGAATTATTACTCAAGAACAATAGAACCTATCCTTTCAGCCATTACCGAAGAAATGAAACGCAAATTTCTTACTAAGACAGCGAGAACACAGGGTCATTCGATCATGTTCTTCAGGAATCCTTTCAAGCTTATGCCTATTGCAGAATTTGCAGAAGTTGCTGATAAGGTTACTAGAAACTGCATCATGACTTCGAACGAAGTAAGACAGGGAATCGGACTTAAACCTGTTGTCGGAGATCCTCAGGCTGATCGGCTTGTGAACAATAATCTTTCGCAGCCCAAAGAAGCTCTTGAAGGAGCGGAAACTGCTGAAATAGATAAGAACTTAGTAGGAAAGAAAGTGGAGGAAATTCAAAATGGGTGAAACTCGTGACTTTGGAGGATGGGCAACCCGTTTCAACATCAAGTGCGCTGATGGTAGAACCATTAAGCCCGGTGCTTTTGATGAAATGGACGGCCAGACCGTTCCTCTTGTATGGGATCACAATCACAAATCCGTTCTGAATGTTCTCGGACATGCTCTCCTCCATAAGAGAGATGATGGCGTTTATGCCGATCTTTTCTTTAATGAGGATACTACGCAGGGCCAGAATGCAAAAGCTCTTGTTAAGAATGGTGACGTTAAAGCACTTTCCATTTTTGCAAATCAGCTTAAGCAGACTGGCGGAGATGTAACCCATGGTATAATCCGTGAGGTATCGCTCGTACTTGCTGGAGCAAATCCCGGGGCGTTTATTGATACGTCTTTCGCGCATTCATATGACGGAGAAGATCCCGATGAAGCTATCATCTCGGTTTATGTCGAGGATGATGTATTTGAACTCGCTCACTCCGATGAGCCCGCTAAAGAGGAGCCTGTTCCCGAAGAAACTAACAAGGAGAATAATGATATGGCAGACACTGACGTTATTCAGCACTCCGAAGGTGGCGAAGAGACCATCGAAGATGTTGTCAACACCATGAATGAGAAGCAGAAGAAAGTTATGATGTATCTCATCGGTGAGGCAGCTAAGAAAGGTACTAAAGAATCTAACGATAATGAAGGAGAAAAAGATATGAAGCAGAATGCATTTGATCCCGAAACTCAGGGTGCAACTCTCGCTCACGGTTGTCTCGGCAAGGAAGAGCAGGCTATGATCATTGCCGACATGAAGAAGTTTGGCTCCCTTAAGGAGTCATTCCTTGCTCACAAGGAAGAGTTCAAGGTTGAAGATGTTATCATGCATGGTTCTGACATCGAGTATTCTACTGATGTTCAGGATTACATGGTTAACGATCCTTCTTTCCTCTTCCCTGAAGCAAAATCTCTCAATAATCCTCCTGCTTGGATCAAGAGAAATACCGACTGGGTTGCCGGAGTTCTTAACGGAACTAAGCATGTTCCTTTCAGCCGCATTAAGTCTGTATTCGCAGACATCACTGAGGATGAGGCTAGAGCAAAGGGTTACCTCAAGGGTAACAAGAAGACCGAAGAGGTATTCACCCTGCTCAAGAGAACTACCGATCCTCAGACCATCTACAAGAAGCAGAAGATGGACAGAGATGATGTTATCGACATCACTGATTTCGATGTAGTTGCATGGATCAGATCTGAGATGAGAGTTATGCTCGATGAGGAAATCGCAAGAGCAATCCTTATCGGCGACGGAAGATCCAGCGCTTCTAACGACAAGATCAAGGAAGATCACATCAGACCTATCTACACCGATGATGATCTCTTCACCATCAAGCAGTTCGTTACCTATCCTTCAACCGCTACTGAGGATGACAAGGCTAAGTCTTACATCCGCGCAGCAGTTAAGGCTCGTAAGAACTACAAGGGATCTGGAAATCCCGTATTCTTCACCACTGAAGATGTTCTCACCGATATGCTCCTTCTTGAGGATAACATGGGTCACAGACTCTACAAGACCGAGCAGGAAGTTGCTTCCGCTATGCGTGTAAGCAAGATCGTAACCGTACAGGTTATGGAAGGTATCAAGAGAGCTGTTGACAATGTTGACAGAGACCTCGTAGGTATCATCGTTAACCTTAGCGACTACACCGTAGGTGCAGATAAGGGCGGACAGGTTTCTATGTTCGACGATTTCGATATCGATTACAACCAGATGAAGTACCTGATCGAGACTCGTATCTCCGGTGCTCTCACTGTTCCTTACAGCGCAATCGTTATCGAGAGTGCTGAGGAGTAATCCTTAATTATTCAGCCAGCCCGGGTGTCACAGCTCGGGTTGGTTTTATTGGGAAGGAGACATATGATTACTATTCACGTTGCAGAACACCAAGAGAGGGAATACTGGGATAGTAAGAAAGAGGAGTTTGTTACAGTTCCTGGAAATAAGGCTGTAGACCTTAATCTTGAGCATTCCCTTATCTCTATATCGAAATGGGAAGGCAAATGGCATGTCCCTTTCATATCAAAAGACCCTCATACTGAAGAGCAGACATTGCACTACATCAAGTGTATGACCATAAACCAGAATGTTCCAGATTCAGTATATGAAAATCTTTCAGCTGAGAACATTAGAGAGATTTCGGATTACATTCATGATCCTATGTCAGCCACAAAGACGTATAGTGAGGGTAAAGAAAAGAGTAGAGAAGTTGTTACATCAGAACTTATTTACTATTGGATGACCGCACTTCAGATTCCATTTGATCCTTGCGAGAAATGGCATTTGAATAGACTCCTACAGCTCATAGGCATTGCCAATGACAAGCAGCAGCCTCCTAAGAAGATGAGTAAAGAGGAGATAATGAGGAGAAATAGGGAGCTGAATGCGGCTCGTAGGAAGAAACTAAACTCGAAAGGTTAGGAAATTCAAAATGAGTTCAACTATTACATGCGAAATAAAAGGAAACTTCAAAAGATTAAATTCGTTTCTCGAGAAGTGCCTGAATTTTATTAAACTTGGACGGTTGGACCACTACGGTAAGGTTGGGGTTAGAGAGTTAGCAAAGAATACTCCTAAAGATACCGGTCTTGCCGCATCCTCATGGTATTATACAATAGAGAGGGGAGAAAATTCTTCATCTATTGTGTATCATAACGACGATATAGAGGGTGGGCGTAATGTCGCTATCCTTATAGCATATGGTCATGGAACCAGAAATGGTGTCTATGTTCCTCCGGTTGATTACATAACACCTTCTATACGCGTCGTTTTATCGGAAGTAGCAAAAGACATTGAAAAGGAGATACAGCTGTTATGAGTGAAGTTATCGATACCAGCGTTGTCAAGCTTAAATTTGACAGCAACGAGTTCGTGAATAACGTCAACATGTCTATAATGGCTGTTGATGCTTTAAAAGATTCATTAGTATTTGATTCTAAGTCATTCGATTCGTTAAGCAAAGCTGCTAATAATATAGATTTATCAGCTATATCTGCAAATGTTGAGTCATTGTCTCAAAGATTTTCGACTTTTGGCATTGCCGGAATGACTGCAATAGAAAGAATCACTAATGCAGCAATTGATCTTGGAGCAAAGCTTGGAGGTTTACTTGCTGCTCCTTGGAAACAGATAGTAAGTGGTGGTTGGAGGAGAGCTTCTAACATTGGTCAGGCTAAATTCCAGCTCGAAGGTCTGTTTGGCAAGACAGAAGAAGGCGTGGCAAAGCTTAACATGACCATGCTTGCTACTAGTGAGCAGGTTGCACAGCTTGCACAAGAAGCCCAGGGTTTCAGTGCAGACATGATCGTAGCTATGAATGCTGCAGATTATGCTGTTGCTGATACCGCTTATGGTCTGGATTCAGCGGCTAAGGCAGCATCAGTTCTTGCAACTTCAGGAGTTGATGTTGTTCACTTCTCTGAGGATTTGAAGGATGCTTCAGGTCTTATGAGAACCGAAATGCAGGTAGCACTAAGAGGTATCTCAGGTGTTGCTGCAATGGCGAATAGAGAATACGATGATGTAGCAAGAGTATTTGAGAGAGTGTCAGGTGCTGGTAGAGTAATGGGCGATGACCTTAACTCTTTGGCATCATATGGTCTTAATGCTGCAGCTACTTTAAGAGATTATCTTAATGAGATCGATAGTTCTACTGTTCGTACAGAGCAGGACATCAGAGACATGGTTTCTCATGGTGAAATTGATTTCATGACATTCGCTAAGGCGATGGATGATGCATATGGCGATCACGCTAAGGATGCTAACAACACTTTTAGTGGTGCACTTGGAAATATGAAGTTCGCATTATCTAAAATTGGTGCTGATTTCATTTCACCATTAAGAAGTAAGATGGTTCCTCTTTTCAACGATCTGAGAATAGCAATAAATCAGGTTAGGAAAGCTCTGAATTTCAAAATGAAATTTCCTGATCTTGAAGAAGAGGTTAGTTTAGTTGAACTGTTCACAAGAGTTGTAACAAACTTAAGTGAAAAGATACACGGATTACTTGTAATGTGGCATGGCGGCCAGAATGTAATGGAACAGGCCATGGCTGGTTTTTCTAATAGAACAGGAATTGCTTTCGAACAGGTTAAGAATGTGTTTGACTCTGTAGAGAAAGGATCCCAGACTGCAAGCGGTGCTATAAATCAGCTTGTTTCATTAGCTTCTTCAAGGGGACAGGACTTGACAGAGGTATATGCTAATCTTGGAGAAACATTCAATAAGACTGAATCAGAGATAAGAGAAATGTGTCGTAATGGCGAGATCTCTTTTGAAGATTTTTATGCTGCGATGTCTAATGTGTTTGGTAGTGACATTGCAGATTCGAAGATTAGCGGGTTTGCTAAGATCATAAGTAATATGGCTCAAGGCCTTATTAATATAGCTAAGATAATAGCCGGTATTGTAGGTCCTGTATTCTATGCATTCTTCCAGGTATTTAACTTAGGTGGAATGAATGGAGTTATAGGTATAACGGAAGCATTTGCAAACTTTACAAAGACTCTTATTTTATCGAGACCTGTTCAGGAAAAGATAAGAAAGCTGGCCGTAAGTATCTTCTCGGTAATAAAAGGCGGATTAAAAGTTGTAATGAAGCTTGCTTCTGCTGCATTTAAAGTTGCTCAGGCAATAGCTCCATTATTTGTTTACATATTGGATTTTGCTGATGTCATTGCATCAGTAATCTCTTATCTTGTAGACATTGTTGTCGAATCTAAGATACTTAATAGTGTAATAACGATTCTTGGAAGAGCATTCCAGGTTGCTGGATACATTATTGTAAACGTTTTGAGAATAATTATGGCTCTTATTGGTCCGGCTATAAGAGGAATCGGAGAAGTATTTGCGTTCCTTGCAAGAAGTATTGGATCAATAGATTTTAGTTTTCTTGGAGTAATTCTCGATCAGTTAGAGAATTTTGTTGATGCTATAGTTAATGGTGGAATAATGACCTCTCTTCAGACAACTGTAACTAATTTCTTTAATACAGTTGGTAATCTGTTTAGTGGGATGACCATGTCTTTTGAATTGGTTTGTAAAACTCTCGAAACCGCTGCAGCAAGAATAGCAGCAATTTGCCAGAGGATTATAGATTCAGTAAGAAATCTTAAAGAGCCAATTACAGATGCTTTCAGCACATTATTTACTAAACTTTTAGAGATAATAAAAGAGCCTAGAAAACTTATCGTTATGATAGGTCAACTTACAAGTTTGACATTACTTGCAAGATTTGCTCAGGCTATGAGAGGTATAGGCAGAACATTCTCAGGTTTAGGAAATTATTTAAATGCAAATGCAATTCTTGCTTTTGTTAATTCTATAAAGACTTTGGCAAGAGCTATTCTTGAATTTTCAGTAGCGATTGTATTACTTTCATCGATACCTACCGAGAATCTTTATACGACATTAAGATTATTGAGAGCTCTTTCATTAGCAGTAGAAGCATTTTTGATCACTTATTTTGCTTATATGGTAATAATAACAAAGATCAATACCAATGTTCAAGCTGAACCAATGGTTAAGTTTATGAACAAGTTAAACGCGTCCATAAATAAGTTTTTAGGAACCCTTGGACGATCAACAGCAATTGTATCATTAGCTGTTGCATTTCTTATGCTCGCTGCTTCATTCGGATTTTTGTTTAATGCTATAAAACAATTCTCCGATACAACACAATTAAGCAAAGCCGATTATGAGACCGGCTTAAAGAGAGTAATACAAATACTTATATTAATGGTTTCCGCTGTTAGTATAATGGGAATGGCAACAAGAGCAATAATGGCTCCTATTGGAAGTACGATAATAGATAGTTCTATTCGTGGCGGAAGCGGAGGACTTATGGGTGCCGCTGTTGCTATGCTTTCACTTCTAATCGTCATAAAAGCGTTTAAAGAGGTTATTTACGAATATGCCAAAATGAAACTTGTAGGTGGCGATGAGGCTTGGAAGAAAACGTTATTAAAGATAGCAGCATCTATTGCAATAATAGCTTTTGCTGTTGGTGTTATAGGAGCAACATCTAAGAATGCTGGATTTGGACTTATGAGTTCAGCAACTGCTATGATGGGCCTTATTACAGCTCTTGAAGATTTTGAAGGTATTATAAGACTTTATTATGAGCTTATGTATGGCGAGAATGCTTATGATAGTGAAAAGCTTAATAATGTTCTCGGTTTGTTAGCAGGTATGTTTATAGTTCTAATGGCTGGTTTAGGAGCTTTAGCATATGTACTAAGTAGAGGAACATCGTCATTTTCAGCTTTTAAAGGCGGAATAAAAAAGGGCATAGAATTCACATCGAACGCGGCACGATTCCTTGGCGTTATCGTACTATTAATGGGAATTTGTGTAGCTTTTCAAGCATTCGCATTAGCTGTAAATGCGATAGATCCGGATAATTTGGCAAGTGCTGGAGCTATTATAGGAATGCTTGTTGTTATATTTGCTGGAATGGCCACTTTAGTTGGCTTATCAAAAAGTGTTCCTGTAGGAAATACAATTGGTCTTACCGTTATGATGGTTGCGTTGTCAGGTATATTGCCTTTACTTTCAGTATATAACTGGGTTGATTTAATTAAAGGCGCGGCATCGTTAGCAGTAATCATTGGTATGCTATCATACATGATTAAAGCATTAGGATCATTAGGATCATTTGAGAATGCTCTTGGCGGAATAGCCGGAATTGTATTCATGGGCGTAGCCCTTTATGGAATTTTACGAGCAATAAAATTATTATCTTATATTGATACAGCTAGAGCTCTTGACGGTGCTATCGGAATAGCTGCAATTTTGTTTGCATTTAGCAAAATATTTAAAGTAATCGGAAAAGTTACGGATCTTAAATCAGTTTCTAAGGCTTGGGTTGCAATGGGCTCAATGCTTGCTGTTTTAATTCCTGTAATAGCTCTTCTTGGTTGGATTTCTAATATGGGAATAAATGCGACAAATCTGTTCGTATTAGTTTCCGCTTTGTCCATGCTTGGATTAGCAATATCCGCAATGATGACAATAATGAATCTTGGCACTGTTAAAGTGGCTAAAGGTATATTAATTGAACTTATAGGTATTGCTGTGATGCTTAGTGTTCTCGCTTTTGCTATTGCTGGAGCTACAAATGTTTTTACTGGTAAAACGAGAAATCTTTCAGAACTTGCGAAGTCGTTAAATTATTTAATACCAGTAATCGTCGTTGTAGGAATGCTTTCTGCGGTAATGTCCAGTCTTGGAACAACGTGGAAAGGTGTAGGACTTATCGGAGCTGTAGTTGGAATAATTTCATCACTGGTGTTCATCTTTTCGGAAATTGCAAAAATCGGAGATGTTGGTGATACAACTGCACTAATGAAAGGCTTTTGTGATTCCGTTGTTGGATTAACTGTATTTATGGGTTCTCTTGTAGCTCTTGGCACAGTTATAGGATTAATAGCAACGACAGGTGTTGGCATACCCATTCTTCTTGGAGGATTATTAGGAATCATATCAATTCTTTCTACAATTGCTGGTTTCGTAGCAATGATAGCTGGGATTGGAATGATCGGAGAAGCAAGTAATACTGTAATGATTCTTCAGAATCTTGGTTCTTCTCTTGATGCAATGATTCCATTCCTACTTAAAATGGGTGCAATGTGTGCTGTTGCTGGTATTGTATCTCCTTTGATACTTGCTGGAGCTACTGGATTTGGAGCGATTCTTGCTGTTGTATCTGGATTCGCTTATATGATGGCGATAGTTGCTAATATTGGCAATCTGTCGAATACTATAAGTATTATGGGAACAATAACGAATGCTTTAAATGAACTTGTTGGAACATTCAAAGTTCTTGTAGTACTTGGTTTGCTTGCAGCTCCTATAGTTACAGGAATGACTTTACTCATTACAGCTGTAGGTCTGCTTCTTTCGGTTTCTTTAATTATTGGACAGTTTGACGTCATAAGAGAAGCAATACTTTCTGGTATTAACACAATACTTGTTACTGCTACGTCTCTTGTGGTTGCTACTGAAACAATGAATTTGATTGATATTTCAGCAATTGGACATTTTATACTTGCTTTGAGTGTCCTCGCTTTCTCACCTCTTGCCGGAATAGCCAAGTTTGGTCTCATTGCTACAATGATGAGTGCTATGGGTGCTTCGAGTTCAACAATTCTTAAAGGCACTATGGTTGCGCGAGAGATGATTAGGTCTTTAAGCGATACTGCTGATATAATCAAGAATCTTGTTAAAATAAGTAGCGGAAAGCTTGTAACTATATCTGCTGATTTATTAAAAACAGCATATAATTTATCTCAAATGTCTGGAATGTATCATATTCTAGGTATGATTGACGGATTATTAGATCCAAATATGTTATCACAATTAGCTGCAGCCGCTGCTATTGCCGCATGGGTTGTTGCCGCAAGTATGAGAAATACTTTGGGCATTCACTCTCCCGGTGAAGAAGGCGCAGCCGAAATGGATTACCATATTTTGGGACAAATCAGTTCATTAACTGATCAATCTAATATAAGTAGTCTTACTGGTGCCGGTTCTAATCTTATGAAATCATTCGGTTCGAACATGACAAACATGGCTAGTGCTTATGGTTCAGATGCTGGTACTATGTATGTCGAGAGCTTTTCGCAAACATTATTTGCAGGTCTTACGTATGTTGGACAGGGATGGAAAGACCTGCTTAACTATACCGGATTAGTTGATTATATGGGCGGTGTTGGAGCTTATATAAAAGATGATGAAATCAAAGCTCTTAGTGGAGCTACGAACGCAAACAATGAGTATGCAAGCTCAGTTCTTAATGCATCAAATGCTGAAAAAGAATACATTAACGAGAATGGCACAAGACCTTACTTCAGCCCTAACTTGGTTAGAGAAAAGACTTTTGAAGATGAGTTAAGTGAAGCGTTCGAAATGCCTGACTATACTACATTCATAGATGACCTCCTTAAACCGATTGAAGACTCGTTCTCCCTCGGTTCAATAGGTGACAGCATTGGAGACATCACTGGAGCTGTTGGCGATCTCGACAGTGCTTCTGGTTCGGCTAGTTCATCTGTGAACAAACTTAAAGATTCTATCGAAGATCTCATGGAAGAGTATGAGAATCTTTGGGAAGATGCTAAAGAGAGAGCAAATAAAGATCTGTTCAAAGGTGTTGATGATCAGGGTGATGACTTCCTTGACAAAGTTCAGGACATCATGGACGAGTACGCTAAGATTTACGAGTCTGCTGTCGAAAGAACTAACGAACAGGATCTGTTTGCTGAAGTTGATGAGAATGATGAGAGCTTTGCTCCCGATACATTACTTAGAAATCTCGAAGACCAGGTTAATCAGGTTAACGAGCTTAATACTATCATTGGTTCATTGAGTGGCAGAATTGCGGATAATGGGCTTAGAGCTGCAATTGCTAACATGTCTGTTGATGATTTACCAGAGCTTAGAGCTATGTACCGTATGGACGACTCTCAGCTTAGTAAGTATGAAGACATGTATAGGAAGAAGGTTCAGGCTAACCAGAATAAAATTCAAAATGAATTAACTGGAAGCCTTTCTCAGCTTACTGGAGAGTATACTAACATTGCAACTTATGTTGCTACAGATGCCTCTACAAATAAGCTCCTTCATAATTTGCAGGCTCAGGTCGATCAACTTAATAGATACAATGAAGTTGTGGCATCTTTGATGCTTAAAATTAAAGATGTTAATCTTAGAGAAGCTATATCTTCGATGGGCGTTGAGGCACTTCCTGAACTTGAAGCTCTCAATAGAATGACTGTCGATGAGCTTGACAAGTATACCGTTGTTTACCAGCAGAAGATAGCTGCGAGCGCTGAAAGTATTAAGAATGAACTTTCTGGTAAATTAGGGTCACTTCTTGGACAGCCTCTCGACATAGAAGAGTTCTATGAGCAGTATAAAGCTGGAATGGTTCGGTTGTCAAATTATGTTTCATCTGATGAAACCACTAAGAATGTTGGTAGAGCAATGGGATCACAGATGGCTAATGGTACATCTGAGAGCTTGGCATCGATGAAGTTGGATAAAGATGAAGCATACGCTAAGGGTAAAGAGTATATAGAATCTATGGCTGCAGGATTGAAGCATCCCGATGCTATGGATCTCATTATGTCGAATCTTGATAGTATAGCTGACTTCATGGTTGAAGTTTTATGTGAGCAGTACAATGAAGATTTTACCTATTCCGGTAAAATGATAGTAGAGACCATACTTGCTGGTATTGAGCAGGCTAAAGATGCAGGTTTCGATGAAGTAATAGATGGAATTCCGCAGAAGATACTCGATAAGATTGAATCAAAGCACTCTCAGTTCGTACTTGCCGGTAAGAACATCGTCAATGGTATAAGAGAAGGAATGCTTGATCCGACAGTACTTAAGCGAGTAGAAGCGGCAGCGTATACTGTTGCTTACAGAGCTTTGAAGAAAGTAAGAGAAACTCTTGACGAGCACTCACCGTCTCGGATTACAAGAGGATTTGGTAGATTCTTTGATCTTGGTCTTGCATATGGTATCAGAGATAATACTGGAATAGTTGAAGATGAAGCTGAAACAATGGCAACGAGTTCTATTGAAGCTATTCAGTCGGCTATCAATCAGCTTTCAGGATTACTTGATGGTTCAATTGATGTTAACCCTGTCATCACTCCTACTCTGGATTTGTCGGACGTTAATGCTCGTTCTTCCGCATTAGCAAGCATGTTCAACGGTCGTCAGATAGCCGTTCAGATGGAAGCTGATGCTCAGCAGGAAGCTATGATGAGTAGACTCGGTGACATTATTGCTGAGAATAACTCTGAACCTCGTTCAGTAGTATTTAACCAGACTAATAATAGTCCTAAAGCGCTTAGCCGTACAGAGATTTACCGTCAGACAAAGAATGGTTTCTCTCAGTTGGCTAATGCTTTGTCATAAGTCTCTCATGTTGTTCGATTCCTCGCAGTCGTCCCGGGTGTCACAGCTCGGGGCGGCATTACTAGTAAAGGAGAAAATTCAAAATGATTAAAAATGTGAAGGTTTATAAGAAACCTGACAAGTCGGACGCCTTTACTATGGTGCTAAATAGTCCGACAAATGTCTCAAATAGTACCGGTTTTGTTATTGATAAGATAGATGGATTGGGTCCCGTTGATGCAGATGTTAATATGTCAGAGATGGCTGTTGACGGAGACCACTATAATTCATCAAGAGTAGGTAAACGTAATATAGTTCTTACTCTTAAGTTCTATTCAGAGACTGGTACAGGTATTGAAGAAGTAAGGCATAAGTCTTACGAGCTATTTCCTAAGCATACTCCAATATACATTGAAGTAGAAACTGATGAAAGAACAGTCCACACCAAAGGATATGTCGAGAAGAATGATCCTGATATTTTCAGTTCTGAAAGCGGTAATGAAGTAAGCATACTTTGTGAGGATCCTAAAATGTATGGTGATCATCACACAGATCCGTTAACCGTTGGAGAAACTACAATAGAATATGATGGTGAACTTGAAAATGGTGTGATTCTTACTTTTACAGTTGGATCTGCTGTTTCAGCTCCTGTTGCTCAGGAAGTTCCTGCATTTACAATTTCATGCAGTAAACCTGATGGAACATCTCAATCCATAGACATCTTTAGCCCTATTGGTGGTTATGCTGCCGGAGATATCATCACAATAAACTGTATTTCCGGACAGAAATCAGTAATTTGGACTGATACGGCTGATGCCGATCACAACTCGCTTAATCTTATAAGCAAAAACCCGGATTGGATAACTCTTAAATCCGGAGATAACAACATAAGAATAGAAGACCCAAATTCAGCACTTAGTTCCATTGCTATGGACTATGATGATTGTTACGAAGGAGTTTAAGATGGTAGAAATAAGCGTTCTAAACTCCGATTTGGAGTGTAAAGCAAAACTTGATAAGTATTCATCTTTCATTTGGACAGATCGCTATAATGAAGCTGGAGAATTTGAGCTTGTCATTTCAGTATCGGCAAAGTACGCTAATGAGATAAAGAAAGATGACTTTCTTAGAATCCCAACTTCTTCAAGAATGATGGTTGTTGAAGCAATTAAGATTGAAACCGACAGTGAAGAAGGTAACAATTACAATATTACTGGTAGATCTCTCGAAGCTATACTTGATAGAAGGATAGTATGGAATCAAACAAATGTCAATGGATCAATCCAGAATGCTCTGCATACAATATTAAATGACGCATTCATAAGTCCAAAAGACAGCAGAAGAAGAATAAGCAATTTTGCTTTTGCCGAAAGTTCTGATCCAGCTATTACATCTGTTAATTATGCTCAGGCTGCTCAGTATATGGGTGATAGCATATATGATGTAGTTAAAAAAGTATGTCAGGCGTACCACATTGGTTTCAAGATTGAAATGGTAAATGATATTTACACTTTCTCTCTTTTCGCAGGTAAAGATAGATCATATGATCAAACAGAGAATTCATATGTAGTATTTTCGCCGAATCATGACAATCTTATGTCGAGTAAGTACCTTGAATCGATTAAGAGTTATAAGAATGTTCTTAGAATTGCCGGAGAAGGTGAAGGTGCTACTCAAACATTCATAACTCATTATCTCGAATTTGATGATGATCATGCATCAGAGAAAATTGGTCTTGAAAGAAGAGAAGTCTATATCGATTGCCATGATGTAAGTTCTATCACCGATAGCAATACAGTAATGGATGTGTCACAGTATACTAATGTTCTTGTGCAGAAAGGTGTAGAGAAATTAGTAGAGCTTGTTCCGGAGATAGCTTTTGAAGGCGAAATCGATGCCACGATAATGTTCAAGTATCATGATGACTTCGAAATTGGTGATATTTGTGAAATCCGTAATGAGTTCGGTATGAATGATCAGGTTAGAGTAACCGAAGTTGTTCAGACTTGGGAAGCAGGTGGTTACACATGTATTCCAACACTTGAATCTCTTTCCAATGAAGAAGGAGATACTAGCACTGGAAGCAGTAGTACTAGGACAATTACAGAAACTGTTGAAACCACGTCAACAACTCTTAATACAGCAGGACTCAAAGTAAAATGGAAAGATATTTATGGATCTTCTGAAGATGCAAAGATCACATATCTTAGCCATAGTGATGTAAAGATGACAACTCAGCTTGCATCAATAAAGTATTATAATACCACAAATCAGTGGAAAATCACAATACTTAAAGATAACACATCGGTTACAAATAATGTTGATGGAACGACTGTTGTTCTTGATAGAATGCAGACATTAACATGGTCTTATAGCGATTTTGTTAACTATGAATTATCTCGTACAAGTTAAAGGAGACACCTGATGAGCAATATTGAAAGGAAGTATGAATACTATGATCAGGGAGTACTTCCGAGCGAGGGGGAGTATGGAGTAACTTACCTCACTCTTTACTCCTCTGAATCAGGTAATATTTATGACGGATGGATCTATGATCCTGACAACAAAACGCCTTTGTCTACAACGGAAAGGACATTCGGTTATAGAAATCCCAATTATCCTCAGTACTGTTGGGATGATGAAGTGGTTGTTGATTTGTCGAATCCTCAGAATCGTGAGGAATCCGATTTTGCTCAGGGCAGGATTACTTCATTCAACACAAATGTTAGCCCTTATCCGATAGTTATTCAGGATACTGACGTGTCTGAAATGACAGAAGATGAAAGAGAAAGACATGCTACGACTATACTTTTCACAGCAATACCTCTTGTAACCGATTCATACATTCAGGCTATGATAGAGGTTCAATGCAAATGCAATCTTTCTCCTAATAACACATCTGGCGAGATGCGTGTTGAAGCGTTTTATATTTTAAATGATGAATCAGATAGGACGATGAGACCTAATCCGGTTCATACATTCAGTGTGACTGCCCCTAATGAGAGGCATACATTGCCTTGGCTGTATTGGAATCCTGCTCTTAATCATGAAGATCATAACTATATTGGAGTAAAGCTTGTTGTTACTGGTGGAACTCTTGAAATAGGAATTTCTGATGTTAGAGATTATGGCGATGCCATGATTACTCTTGTATCGGCAGGATTAAATGGAGACATAATCTATTCAGAGGATCCCCTTTATATAGAATTGTCTGGTAAAGAAGAAGTTCCTCCTGGGTATAAGCTGGATATTGATGACTATCAGGTTCTTGCTTACTATGAAACTGGGGAAGTTTATACTGTAACTAAAATGTGTGAGTTTTATCCTGAAATGGGTAGCGAAATAACTGAAGAATTGACATATTTGACTGCTTATTACGGAGATCTTTCAGATGTTCTACCTATATACCTTGGACAGGTTATCTATATAGAGTTGAGCGGTAATGAGGTTATTCATGGCTCATATACTCTTGATATTAATGACTATACAGTTCTTGCATATTTCGATAATGGAGATGTATGGGATGTAACAAGTCAGTGCACATTCAGTCCTACTATGGGAACTACCGTAACTACTGATACAACTTTAACAGCTACATATGAACCATATTGGATGCCCGGTCAGAGTTTTAGTGATACACTTGAATTAACTGCTTCTGGTGTTCGCGAAAAAAAAGGTTCTGATGAGCACGGATTAATATACACCCTTTATGAAGATGGGTGCTGTGTAATAACCGGAAATGTTATTCCTTGGGAGTATGAACCGATCGAGCAAGGATACTCTGATGATTGGGATACGAGATTTTTTCATGACGGCGCTTATTCATATGATACATATTTACATGGATATGCACATATAG
>Ga0116141_10001063_pt1 | contig 23157 bp, 19 predicted proteins | sample AD_UKC097_MetaG_FD_89744 | JGI IMG/M metagenome (GOLD analysis project Ga0116141, IMG submission 89744) | Active sludge microbial communities of municipal wastewater-treating anaerobic digesters from USA - AD_UKC097_MetaG | ecosystem: Engineered > Bioreactor > Anaerobic > Digestate | place: USA...
AGAGGAGATGTAATAGCTTTTACCGCCAGACAAAATGCAGGGAATGAATATGGTCCCAAATACATGAACTCACCAGAAACTCCTCTCTTTCATAAATCCTACAACCTGTTTGGCCAATACGAATCTCGCCAAGAAATTAGGAAACAAGATTTAGTAATTATCTGTGAAGGATCAACAGATGTAATATCTGCACATCAAGTTGGGATTAAGAATATTGTTGCACCTCTTGGGACTAGTTTGACTTTACAACAGCTCGAATCTTTAATCCCCTTAACCAAAAATGTCCTCCTTTTCTTTGATAATGACACTGCAGGAAGAGCAGCATTAATAAGAGGATTTGAATTGGCTTCTAAACTTGGAATGAACCCATTTGCTGCCACCCCATCTCCCTACAAAGATATTGATGAATTTATTCAAAATGAGCCAGAGGAAATCTCAGAAGTAATTAACAACAAAGTCGAAGCATTCTCCTTTATCCTTGCTAATGTAATCAAAGATAAAGATCTAAACAAACTCGAGGACATTAATAAAATCCAAAAAATAATTTTTCCAATATTGGATACTGTCCAAGATAAGAACACAAAGTCACTCTATATTAGGAAATTAGAAGAAATTACTGGAATAAAATACGGAAAGGTTGAAGTGGGAATAACAAATAGACTCTCACCAACACAAGTAAAGAGTTCTACTCCCTATAAGGAAGATACTGAAACACGATATATTCAACTTCTTCTGTTTGCAGACAAAAGAAAGGATGAATATTTCATAGATAGCAAGTACATTTCTGATACCCTCCAACGAGAAATTTATGATTATATTTCTCAAAACAAATCCGTAACTAAATCTGAATTGTTCGAAAAAATTAGCAATCATCCAAACATACAACAAGTTCTAGAAGATATGATCTTCAATGCAAATAGGCTTCCACAAGAAAACGAGTTTGAAAAAGAATTGTTTTCACTCCAGAGACAATTAAAGGGAAAATACTACAAAGAAATTCAGAAGAATTTGGTTTCCAAAATTGCAATGAGTGAGGAAATTGATGATGATGATGAGAAGGAAAAAGCTTTAAAAAGATTACAGAAAGTAGCTAAAATATTACATGAGTTAAAGAATGAATAACATTTCAGATTATGACCTCTTCAATTATGACTACTCTCAATACTGGCAAAAAAGAAGATATGAGCACTTATCTGAAATACATTTGCTTAATAGAATTTTTCGAAAGAAAAATGGAGACTGGTTTCTAGATGTTGGAGGTTCGTATGGACGACTAACATCTACATATTACAATCATTATCAAAACCCTGTTATTCTAGATTATTCTGCTAAAACCCTTAGGAATAATTATGATGTCTTGGTTAATAAATACCCAGGTATTCATTTAATTGCTGCAAATGCTTACAAAATGCCCTTTAAAGATAGTATTTTTGATGGTGGACTAATGGTAAGAGTTTTACATCACATTGAGAATCCAAATGAATATTTTAAAGAGTTAGGGAGGGTATTGAAAAATGATGGACAATATATCCAGGAATTTGCGAATAAGATGCACTTTAAAGCAAAAATAAGAGCTATTATTAAAAGAGATAAAAGTTTCTTTAACATAAGCCCTTATAGGCAACCAACATTAACGGCTTCTGAAGGGACAAAGAACAATATTGAAGGTATTTTTTACAATTATCATCCGAATCACATCAAGAACTTATTAGTTGATGAAAATTTTCAAGTTGTAAAAAAATATGGTTGTTCGTACTTTAGGTCACCATTTTTTAAAAAGATTTTTAATGATAGTACTCTCCTCTTTTTCGAAAAAATAATACAAAGACTATTTTCTTTTTCCAATTTTCCACCAAGTATCTTCTTTGATACGATAATTAAAAAGAAAGACAAGGTGAATACTGTTAAGACAAATCTTGAAGATATTCTAGCTTGCCCTAAATGTAAAGGAAATCTTACAATTAAAGATAACTTGGCAAAGTGTAATAAATGTAAGTTAGAGTTTAAGAAAGAACATAATGTTTGGGATTTTCGAATAGAATAATGGAACCAAAAAAATCCTTAGGACAAAACTTTTTCGTAAATCAGAATCTTGCAAAAAGAATAGTTCAAGAAGTATTAAAAGAATCTCCAGAGATAATAGTGGAAATTGGGCCTGGTCAAGGATATTTTTCAAAAATATTTTATAATCAAGATGTTAAGCTAATCCTCATAGAAAAGGATGACAACTTAGCCAATCAGCTTTCTTTCACTTATCCAGAGAATGTAGTGATAAACAGCGACTTTCTAGATTGGAATTTTAATGAATTGTCCACTTATCCTAATGAGAAAATTACTTTCTTCGGTTCTCTTCCTTACAATGTATCTAAAAAAATAATTGACAAGATTATCAAATCTGAGTATTTCAAAAGTCCATGTTTTTTTATTATTCAGAAAGAAGTCGCAGAGAAATATCTCTCTAGGCCTCCACAAAACAATTATTTGGCGACAAAAACTTTGCTCTATGCAAATACTAAGAGAATATTCGACATTGCACCTGATTCATTTAGACCGAAACCGAAAGTAATGAGCTCTTTGATATGTTTCTATCCGATAAAAGATTCAGACAAATTGTTTAGTGAAAATAATTCAATTGAAGAGTTTGATCAGTTCTTACAATCAGCATTCAAGCAACCAAGAAAAAAACTTTCTAATAATCTTAAGAGATATCTTTTCAAAGTTGATCAACAAAAAAGAATAGTAGAATTGCTTGAGAAAAGAGCTCAACATGCCTCTTTGGATGATTTTTATTTTCTTTACTCAAATGTACTGTCTTCCTAATATAATGATATAATCCGTTATGTCAAAAAAAGTCAAAGAGCTCCCAAAAAAGAAAAATGGGACCAATTCGACAGAGGAACCTAAACAACTTAATTTGGATATTAAAGAGCCTTTTAAAAATAAATTTTACAAAGCTAAAAGGAATTTTGACTTTGCAGTCTTAAAGCTTGAAGTTATCAAATTTTTAAAAGACCCATTGGTATGGTCAGTCATAATTTGGGGTGGATGTTTATCCCTTTTTCAGATTAATTCAATCATTACTAATATAGAAAAATTGCCTACTCTTATACCACTTTTTAAATTCTTTAACTCTCCTCGGATATCCTCTCCCCAAAAGAATATCTTTATATCTTCCCTACCCTTAGTATCCTTATTACAGTTTCAACTCTCTTTTCCGTATCTCGAAATTACAATAAAGAGAAATCTCTCTCAAAATTTCTTCTCGTAAGCTCCTCTGTTTCAACCATTTTTTTGTCTATTATTTTAATTCAATTGATTAAAACATAATGAATATTCAGGCTAGCCTTTACCTAGAAAAATTACTGAATTATTTTGATTTCTCACTTCTTGGAGAGGTATGGGCAAAATATCTCCAGTTCTTACCAATTTTCATTATCGGAATTATATCTTCACTAATACTTACTCCAATAATTGGGTATATCGCAAACAAATATGATATTACATATAAGCCGGGAGTCAAAAGACAGGGAAGAGATTTTGATAACCAGGAGAAAGCAATTCATGAGGGTATTACACCTTCTTTAGGAGGATTAGCAATTACAATCCCTTTGCTTCTTGCTATAATCTTTTTCTTTAAAATGGATAGTACTACGATTCCAATTCTTATTTCTATATTAATTCTAATAATTGGTTCTACACTAGACGATATATTCAACCTTCCTGCGAAGACTCAACTTCTTTATCAACTAGCTGCATCGATAATCATTGCCTTTTCAATAATAAATCTTACCAATCTTTCGATTATCAACATCCCACTAGATGCATTTACGTGGAATTTCAAACTTTTGGGAATACAGAACTCCTTTGTTTTTCCCGGAGATTTAATAGCAATTCTCTGGATACTTGTATGTATTAATGCTTACAAATGGACTGCTGGATCCCCAGGAATAATTGAAGGAAACTCTATAATAATATTTCTCCTAATCTTCGTAATTGCAGTAAGATTTAATATCCTCTTCTCATCAACATTAAGTATATTAATCACTGGAGGAATGATAATTTTTTTCATCTTTGCCCTCCCTCCACAAAAAATTATGACTGGCTCCGCTGGTAAATCAATATACGGCTTTCTAATCTGCGTCCTGTCAATATTGGCAAACGCTAAGCTCTCAACTTCTATAATACTTTTAATCATTCCACTTCTTGATTTTATATTTGTAATTATTAAAAGATATATCACTTACAAGCCAAAGAGTATTTCTGAATTAATGAGAATAAATGGCCCTGACCATTTTCATCATCAATTAATAAAGATTGGATTAACCAGAAAACAGGTAGTACTTGTGGAGATATCACTTACCCTTTTCTTTGGCTCTTTTGCCATACTTACAGCCGAAACGGTTAGATACTTTGCAATTGTCCTCGCCATTGCTCTTGCTACAGGAGTAATTGTATATGCGAATATAAGAGCCATAAAAAAAGGACAGAAGAAAGAAATTAACAAAGAATCCCCAGAATCAAGATTCTCATATTAGGAATTAATAGACAAAAGCAAGACTTCTACATATAATGTTGTTATGAAAAAGTTCAAAACTGCCATTATAATCATTTTCACTATCATTTTGATCTCAACAATATTCTACTTCTTCCCTCCCAAACAACTCATTAGTCAGCTACCTTTTTTTAATAGGTTCTACAACAATACTACTCTCGAAATAGTAACTCAAAGAGGGAAAGCTAAGGTATGGATTAATGAAAAAGATTATGGAGAAACTCCAGTAACTGTTCAAGATCTCCCAGAAGGAAACTATTTAGTCGAAATGGAAAAAATCGCTCCAGAAGATACCTTTTACAAAAAACACTCTTTCAATATCGAACTTACCAAAAATACAACAGCTAGAATGGATATTGAAATCGGTCCTGAAGAACTTCTTCACGGTTCAATCTTGTACTATTCTCCAATAAAAACCTCCCCAAACAAGGGCTATTTAACTGTTACAAGCAATACTAATAACCCCAAAATATATATAAATGGCGAATTTACAAACAGGGCAAGTTTAACTAATATTGAATTAGAGATGGGAGAACAAAAGATTAAAGTAGAAAACGATGGCTATCTTGGAATAGAGCTTCCCGTTAATATAAGAGAAAATTACCAGTTAAATTTAAAAATTTACCAATTACCAATCCCTATTTCTTTAGAAAACTAATACTATGAATAATTTACGATTCAATAAAGTTAAAAGTAGTACACCAATAACAATCATCGTTCATGGAGGAAATCGTCTGGGCTATTTAACAGCTAAGACATTAGTTGAACAGGGTGGCTATGTTGTAATTATTGATAAATTCAACTCAGAGACTAAAAAATATATATCAGAGCTAAAGAAGTCAGATCTTGTAGATTTTTTTGACTTCAAGGGTTTTGACTCACTGTTTAAGAACATCAAGAGGTTCGATTATCTTTACTATATGCTCGAAGATAAGCTAAAAGAAAACGAATTTGAGAGCAAAGACTTTCTTCTCGAAACCAAGTATCTTGAGTTAAGTCTTACACAGGTAAAAAAGAACAATGCTAAATTTTCACTCGTCACTTCTCTTGCACTAAATAGGGAGCTGGCTAAAAGAGCTAACTCCGAATATCTATCTAAACCATCAGCTTACTCAAACATAGAATTGCAAAAATATTGTGAAACGATGGTTGCAGAGTTCAAGGATAAAACGGATATTAACGCAAGGATTATTCGAATTGGAACCTTAATTGGAAGTGGAATCGATAAAGTTGAAGATGAAACTATTCACAATTTAATTACTGAAGCAACCCAGAGCTCACAAATTACTATAAAAGGTGACGGACTTGACATTCATAACCTTATCCAAGAAGATGATGCCGTTTACGGATTGTTAAAGTTAACTTTTGCAAACAATACTAAGGGTGAAGTCATTTCCCTTGCAAACAAAAGTGACTACACAACACTATCGATTGCATATAAATTACTTGAATTAAATACAGAAGCTCAAAGCATAAGGTTTGTAGATAATCCTGATGAAAAATATCTCATTCAAGACATTTATGTACCAGCTCCACATGCAGGAAAGTATGGATGGAACCAGCAAGTAACTCTTGAAAAAGCTTTAATTGAACAGATACAGGTATATTACGATATCATAAACAAATCTTGGGACATATCCCCAACCAAAACCGAAGAGAATAAAAAAACAACAAAAATTACTAAGACAAAAATGGGAGAGTTCCTCCATAAACTTACAGAACCAATCAGAAAAATTAAAATACACAATGGAAACTCAAGGCCATCGAAAAAAGGTATTTTGAAAGGTATTGTAACATTTGTTCTAATAGCCATTTTCTCTTACTTTGTAATATATCCAATTCTTGGTACAGTAATCGGACTTTCTGTAATAAATTCCTCAATAAAGCTTCTTTCACAGAATATTTTCAACTCAAATACCGATGCTAACAACCAGTATATCTACAAAATTGAAAATAATCTGACAAGAGTATCTGATAGTTTTGAAAATCTGGGATGGATCTTCTCTGTTGTTGGAGAAAAAGAGCTTTACAACAATTTTTCCAAAGTTTTAACTGCATCACAACAATCTGTACAAGGGGGGAAATTGCTTCTAGAAGCAACCTATCCACTTTCAATGTATATTAAAGATTTTAAGCCTGCAATCACATTTGACGAGTCTGTTCCTTCTACCACAAGAGAATATCGTGACTATTTGGAGAAAATTGGTGACAATAGGTACAAACTAGATGAGGCAGCATACAGAATCACTTTGGCAAATGAGATTCTGAAAAAGATAGATATTAATTCCTTCCCCAAAGTAACACAGAACAAGATAATGGAAATTAAGGAGCTTTCAAAAACAGCTGAGACAACAGCAAAAACTTACAAAGACATAACTGCTTTTCTACCAGAAATATTAGGAGTAAATGAAAGACAAAGATACCTCGTTCTTCTTCAGAACGAGTCAGAAATTAGAAGTACAGGGGGTTGGATTACGAGCTATGGAATAATTGGAATAGATGGTGGACAGATAAGAGAGCTCTTTGTTGATGATATTTACAATGCGGAAGGAACCCTACGTGTTCAGGGGAAAAGGTATACTCCTCCAGAATCAATGGGAAAAGCCCTTGGTATTGATGAATGGAGTTTTTCATTAGTAAACTGGAGCCCTGATCTTGCAGAGACAAGAACTGCATCTGAGCAGTTTGTTTCCGACTTAGATAAGGGGAATGATATTGATGGGATAATCACAATCGATATTACTTTCTTCCAGAAACTACTTGATAAGTGGGGAGGCATTGAAGTTCCAGGAGAGGACGAGATTATTACTGGGCAAAATATCTATGAGAAAGTATTTCAAATGCATCGAGAGTTCACACCAGGCTCAACCCAAAAAACTACTTTTCTTGCGAACCTGGCTAATGAAATAATTAAGAAATTTCTTTCCATGGAAATAAATCAGTTTGTTGAATTAGGAGATGTTTTAATTAGCTCACTTGATGAGAAACATCTTCAGGTATCTTTTAAAAATAATTCTGCATATAACTTCTTTAACGATAAAAACTGGGCCGGAAGCTTAGATAGCAAGTATAACGATTCCCCTATATCTATAGATTGGAACTGGGGTGGGAATAAGGCTAATCAGTATCTAAACAAAAATTTAGCACTTAATATCTCCATTAAAGATGAAGAGACCATAGATTTTGCTTACACTTTAACTGTGGAAAATTCTTCTACAGAGAATGTATACCCTCAGGGGGACTATATTAACTATCAAAGGATATATATACCTGCAGAAGCACAAGTATTAAAAGTTGTAGGATTTGAAAAAAACAAATTTTCAACATACAAAGAAAGTGGGTTTAAGGTAATAGGCGGCTGGTTTAATATACCTGTAAAACAGGTTTCAACATTAGAAATATCATACCGATTAAAAAAGTCCGATTCTGGGATTCAATTCCCTCTAACAGAACAAGATGGCACAACTTTCTTTGATTTAAATATTTTCAAGCAACCAGGAGAAAGAAAGCATGCCTTAAAAATTGATATATCATACCCTCCTAGTTGGGTCTTAACCAATGCTGCTGGCTTAAACACCATAAGTAACCAGCTATCTGGGAGATTTGAACTCAACAAAGACATGGAGTACAAGATGGTCTGGAATACACCAAACTAAATCTTGATTGATCTTTGCTTTTTAAGTTCTTCGTAAACATCCAAAATGTCTTGTGTCGTGAAACTCTTTTTAGAAAGGAATCTACTTATTTCGGTTTCATCCAAATCTGTGTTCAAAGGAACTCTTTGAGTTACTCCTAGTGAAGATACCAATGTAGCAATATGCTTCGATTTACAATTATGACAAGAAAAGTGTATAATCGTTGACATCCCAGTATTCTGGACGATATTAATATCATCTACAGTGTAAGGAGTGCCACACTTATCACAAAATCTTGCAATTGAATCGATAAAAAATTGTTTTCTTTGTATTGTTATTGTGTCTGTACTGTCCATATATAAATTATACCACATCTAAATCAATGCAGAATAATGATAAAGCAATTTCTCTGTTGGTAAAAAGAGGAAAAGAACAAGGATTCCTAACTCAGGAAGAACTCCTAGATATTTTCCCAACCATTGAAGAGAACATTGACCTTCTTGATAAGATATTCGAGGAATTACAAAAAAATGAAATCGAAGTTCTGGAACCAGAAGATACAATTACTGAAACAGCTAAAGAGGAGTTAACGCTTGAGAAAAAGATTAAAATCTTAAAATCTATTCAATCAACTCTCTCTACAGATGCTATACGTTCCTATCTTTATGAAATTGGGAGAATTCCATTACTTACAGGTGAAGAGGAAGTTATTCTTGCAAAAAGGATAGAGGAGGGAGATTCTGATGCCACACAGTTACTAATTACAGCAAATTTAAGATTAGTTGTAAGTATTGCAAAGAAGTATGGGAAATCTAACCTAGAGCTTCTAGACCTTATTCAAGAAGGAAACATTGGTTTAATGAGAGCTGTTGAGAAATTCGACTACAAAAAAGGATTTAAATTTTCAACCTATGCTACATGGTGGATTAGACAAGCTATAACAAGAGCAATAGCGGATCAAGCAAGAACGATTCGTGTCCCTGTACATATGATTGAAACAATAAATAAATACAATAAAGTAAACAACATTCTTGCAACAAAACTTGGGAGAGCTGCAACTGATGAGGAAATTGCGAAAGAAATGGATATTGAAATATCAAAGGTTGCCGAAATTAAGAAAATTAATCAAAATCCAACCTCTCTTTCTACGCCTATAGGAGAGGAAAAGGACAGCAAACTTCAAGATATTATCCCTGATGACAGATCACAATCACCAGAAGATTATGCAACAGGAGAGTATCTGAAAAATCAGCTTCACGAAATTCTTGATAGTCTTCAGGACAGAGAAAGACGTGTCCTCGCATTAAGATTTGGTTTAGATGATGGAGTCTCAAGGACATTGGAAGAAGTAGGAAAAGAATTCGGAGTAACCAGGGAAAGAATCAGACAAATAGAGGCAAAAGCTTTAAAGAAATTAAAAGAGAAATCCTCCCAACAGAAGCTTGATGATTATATCGACTAATCCTCTTTCTTCAAATTTAAAAACTCTCTAGGGGAAATAGGCATCTTTTGTGAGGTCTTTTCGTAAACTTCATCTAAATCCTCTTTTGAGAAAGTCTTACCCAATGGTGTCTTATATATACTCTCCTCGATATTCAGTTCTTTTTCTGATGTGTCAAAAACAAAAGCAAGACCAGCCCAAACTAGGGCTACTACAAGAAGTAATATTATTGCAGGTATGTATTTTTTAATTATTTCTCCCATTACTTAAGAGTATAAAAATTAGTTGAGGGAATATTGTATATTCTAAGTAAAAGTGAAAAAGACATCTCATTACTCCCAGAAGAAGAATTACTTCCAAAAGAGACCCTCTCTACTACACAATGCATTGGCAACGACTCGAAATCCTTTAGCAGATTGATGAAATTACTATACAGCCCTGTTACAGAAAGTTGAATTACACTAGGCTCTAGAAGAGATGTCGACAAGTCATAGGATTCTCCATCATACTTATCAAATCTAAAGGAAGTCAATTTAAAAGAATTCCTGTTTACAATCGGTTCAATATTCGCAAGCAACAAAATATATTTTTCTGATTCAGGATAAACAAATTGCATAAATTCAAATTTCTCCTCTGACTCATCATATTCTTTTTCCAATGACGAAAGAGTTTGAATTCTCTGGTCAAGGGTCTGGGAAATTCTCTCCTTTTCTTCAATCTCCTTCCTGATTTTTACAATTGTTGTTACTGTTGGACGTATAGCAAAAATAATAAGAAGAACAATAACCACAAATGTTACTCCAACAGTGATATAAGAATTGTTTTTATCCTTAGACTCCTTAATTGTTGTAATTAATCCTAAAGAGGATCTCTTTTCTTCCATTAATCTTTGTTACTAACAATGTTAAATGACACCCCAATTGAAATCTCTGCATCTTCTTTCTGAATATTGAAACTTACATCCGAATATCTTTCATTTTCCTTCAAGGCCGACTCGTAAATTTTAACCTCTTCTAGACTATTAGCTACAAGGGTTATGTTAACCTTCATGTCGTTCAAAGAAAATCCCTTAAGAGTTAAGGTAATAGGAATACCACTAATTATCTCACTAACAATACTTGAATTAATTTGTTGACCATCTTTTACAACCTTTACATCCTTTAGAAGTTTTTGATAACGAGAGTACAAGACATTGTTACTTACCCAAGGCTCAGTCCTTAAAAGTTGAATCTGACTCTCCACCTCTTCAGATAGGTCATTGTTCTGTTTATCCAAAATAAACCTTGAGAAGAAAACACCCAAAACTATCAATTCAACAAATATTAGCAGGTACCTACCAATATTCACCATCCACTCATAAGCTTTGGTGAAAGCATCATTTTCGGAATATATGGGATCGAGTAAATCAATCGAATTTTTATTTTTCTTTGATATAGCCATAGGCAGTCTTAGATTTTTACTATTTTAGTATAGCATATCTACAACAATTTCTTGAAAAGAATAATCTTCTCTCTGTTCTCAAGTGCCAACAAGGCTTTTTGAGAGCTTTCTGGGATAATTGGCTCATACCATTCAATTACTTCTTTTAGTAGGTAGCTAAGGTTGTTTAAAACCATTTCACATTCAGCCTTTGAAACATCTTTTTCCCAAGGCTCCTTTTCAGTAATATACTTGTTCCCAAAATCTGCCAATTCATCGATTTTCTCAGAGGCCAAAGCAATTTCGAAATCGTCAAATAAAGACTTAATTCCAAATACTCTTTTCTCAACTTCTTTTTTAAAATTGTCTTCAACAGTTTCTTCATCATTAATTTTAACCTGTTTTTCATTAGATAAATGAATTACTCGGTTAAGAAGATTTCCGAAATTGTTTGCCAATCTTGAATTATACATATTCACAAGGTCCTCCTCCTTGTATGCGGAATCTGCAAAGGTAGAAATTCCGGAAAGAAGATAGAACCTGACAACCTCGGCTCCATACTTCTGCTCCTGCTCAAAAGGTGAAATTACATTGCCTAATGATTTAGACATCTTTCTTCCATCATCACCAAGAATCATACCGTGTTCAAGAAGTTTTGCACTGTGTTTGAGCCCAACGGAGGACAACATCCCTTGCCATATCACTCCTTGAAACCTTAAATTGTCGGGACCAAAAATCTGTACTCCTGGCCACCATTTTTCAAGTTTCTTTTTGTCTTTCCCATATCCCACAGCATTAACATAATTGGTTAAAGCATCAAACCAAACATAAAAGACATGCTCAGGATCATCAGGAACCTCGATTCCCCAAGGGAGGTTTTTCTTAAGCCTGGATATGCTGATATCTTCAATCTCCAAGATAATACTCCTAAGCTCATCTCTCTTCTGAGAAGGTTTCAAAACTTCTGGGTTGTTTTCTAGCCATTCCAAAAGTACCTCTTTGTAATTTGAAAGACGGAAAAAATAGTTCTCTTCATCCCTTTCCTCTGGAACAATTCCATGCTCAAAACATTTTCCATCAACTAATTCCTTTTCGGTTATAAATCTCTCACAACCGACACAGTATTTTCCCGAATACCTTTTCTTATAGATGTCACCCCTTTCTGAGCAAGCTCGCCAAAATTCCTTTGCACTTTCAGAATGCTCTGGAGTTGATGTCCTGTAAAAATTATCATAACTAACAAGAAATAGCTTACAGAAATCCTTAAACCTATTTGCATACTTATCAACAAAATCATTTATCTCCAAACCTTCTTCTTTTGCTTTCCTCCATATCTTTAATCCATGCTCATCTGTTCCTACATTAAAAAAAACGTTTTCTTTTCCAAGTTTTTTTCTAAAGTATCTAGCAATGGCATCTGCTTGAACAAATTCCAAAGCATGACCAATATGAGGTTCGGCATTAACATACGGCAGGGTTGTTGTGATGTAGAAATTTTTATCATTCATATGCTAATTATATACTTAAAAAAGAATTATTGAAAAGAAAAGGCCTAGATACTTGTTTACTGACTGTAGGAATGGATACCATACAAAACAAGCACTAGGCACATTCATTGTTAATTTATGGGAGGATCTTCTCCTTCTGTTTCGTAATCCTTATCGTTAACGGAAATCGTTACAAGTATATTGAATCCTAAAAAAAGGAAAACTACCAACATACACAGGAAGTTAAGACTTCCCCTTGATATTGTAAAGAAATCAAAGAAAAGAAAAGACAACCAAAAAGAGGTTGCAATATGTACTCTCATCTTTTGCCTTGCTTTTGATGTCATTTCATTTTTTGATTGGAAAAACGTCAGGTATATACCAACTCCCGACAGGCAAACTGCAAAACCTAAAAATACCATTTCGTCTCCTATTCTACTAACTCTTGATTTATTATCCAAAAAAACTTTTCTTGGGTTCTCTTGTCATGTCTTACTACTTTTTGGTACCAATTGTAGTCATCTCTAGAAGAAATTACGACATATCCCCTTTGACCTCGAAGATCAAAAAAAACGACAATTCTCTCGTTTGGGGATATAAGTGAAAGTAAATCTTGATAGGAGATATCTACTGGTATCCTCCTTGAACATCGAGAATCCAATTCTGAATCGTATATTACTTTTCTTTCTTTTTCTATTTTTTCACCTCTTTCATATCCCATAAATTGTTAAACAACACATTCATTATAACAAATATCCACCCAAATAACTATGGGCCCACATAGACTTGATTAAGCTAGGAAAGTTGTTGTGACATTAATATTCCACTTGCCAATCCAAGATTTACTAATTCTTGCCAAACTCCTTCTGTTACAAAGGGAATAAAAGGATGCATAATCTTTAAATTTTCTTTAAGAATCAAAAGTAATTCTGAAAACTTCTCAATCCTCTTTTCACTTCCAATTGGTTCATCCTTTATCTCAGACTTTATCTCTTCTATCCAAATATCACATACCTGATGCCAGAAGAATTCTCTAATTGCCTCAGCTCCAAGATTAAACTGAAATTTTTCAATATATTCAGAAACCTTCCTTACATGCCTTTTGGTAATCTCAATTCTTTCTGAATTAATTTTTAGATTCTTTGGCACAGACTCCAACTCGGAATCATCAATATTCATCAAAATAAAGCGGCTGGCATTCCAAATCTTCGTTATGAAATTTCTGTTTCCTTTAATCTTTTCTTCGCGAACAGGAGAATTTGAGCCTGGCAAGGCATCTATGTAATACCAAAGTCTTAACGCATCTGCTCCATATTTTTCAAAAATATCAATTGGCTCAACTCCATTCCCTTTTGATTTTGACATCTTGGAACCATCTGGAGCCAAGATAATACCAGTAAGCATTACAACAGGATAAGGGACTTGATTGGTTCGGTACAAACCGAACATAAGCATTCTTGCTGTCCACCAAAAAAGTATATCTCTACCATGAATCATCATCTGAGTTGGATAGTACTTCTTAAAGTCATCTCCCTCTGGACCTCCAAGAGTAGAGAAGGGCCATTGACCTGAACTAAACCAAGTATCAAACACATCAGTCTCCTGCTCCCAAACTTCCTCATTTTCTGGTTTGGGACTTTTTTCCCCAAGAAAAATCTTACCAGTACCTAATACTTTGGTATTAAATTCTTTCTCATAGTCTGATACACTTTTCCCTTTATTCTCTGACAACCAATCGTAAAGTTTTTTACCACCACTATACCAAACAGGAATTCTCTGCCCCCACCAAAGTTGTCTAGAGATACACCATGGTTGGATATTTTCATAGAAATATTCAAGAGCTTTCTGCTGACCACTTGGAATAACCTTCACATCCCCACTCCTAAGAGCCTCCAATGCCCTTTTTGCCAAAGATTCAACATTTAAGTACCATTGAATAGATATAATTGGTTCGATAGTGCTCCTGCACCTCTCACAAATTACAACCTCATGTCTTATATTTTCAATTTTAACAAGAAGACCTAAATCATCTAATTCCTTACAAAGAGCTTTGGAACAATCAGTTGTACTCATTCCAATAAACCTTTCAGGAATATCTCCAGTCATCTTTCCATCTTCATCAATTACATTCACTATTGGTAAGGAATGTTTTCTACCAATCTCAAAATCAACTGGCGAATGTGCAGGAGTAACCTTAAGAGCTCCGGTTCCTAATTCCATATCAGTAGTCTCCTCTGCAATTACAGGAATCTCCCTATTTGCAATAGGAAGAACAACTTTTTTCCCAACGAATTGGGCATATCTCTTATCTTTAGGATTCACAGCAACCGCTGTATCACCAAGCATTGTCTCAGGTCGTGTAGTAGCAACTGTAATTCCTTCAACCCCAAATAGTTCTTTTGCCTTTTTCCTATCAGATTCATCTACAAATGGATAAACGATATATGCGAAAATCCCTCTTCTCTCTTCATATTCTGTATCAATATCTGCTAATGCCGTATGACAGTTTGGACATTGGTTTATTATCCTTTTATCCCTATACACAAAACCCTCTTCAAACATTTTATAGAAGGTGGAATATACAACCTCTGTTAATCTAGGATCCAATGTAAAAAACTCCCTTGAAAAGTCCGCCGAAAGCCCAATCCTTTGTTCATACTCTCTAGCGTTCTTCATATTGGTTAGACAAAACTCATAGCACTGTCTGTAGAATTCTTCTCTTCCCATTTCAAATTTGTTTTGTCCCCGGCTTTCCAAAAGCTTTGTAAAAACACTCTCTGTTTGAATCCCTGCGTGGTCCTTTCCTGGAAGAAGCAAAGTAGGATGACCTGTCATCCTTTTGTATCTTCCAATGGCATCATGAAAAGCATACCCACACATGTGCCCAATATGTGGAGTTCCGTTTGCATTAGGAGGAGGTAGTGTTATGGTAAAAGGAGTCTTAACTTCCAGATTCTCTTCTTCCAAGTATTTTTGCATTGTATCAGGATTAAAAAGACCTGAACCCTCCCAAAGGGAATATATCTCTTGTTCTTTTTTGTTTGAATCAAATGTTTTGGATATCTCTTTTTTCATAGGTAATTGGATTATATCAAACTATTGCCTTTGAGTATTCCTCTTTTTTCCACTCCTTATTAGTGCTGATTCAACAGCCTTTATTATACGAGCCCTTTTTAACAAGTCTTCTCCAAGCGATGTTACTGAGATATTTAAAGGAAGAATGAAATATTCGCCACTCTTTTGGAAAAAACCATTTTTAGGATCCCATTCCTCTTCGGCAGACTTTATGTAACAAGGATATTTGGTATATTCTGGGATATAATATTTAATATGCTTCTCTTTTATACTTACTCCTAAATACACACTTTCAGAATCATCACCTTCTTCCCGTATTATAATATGCGTACATTTCCATCCCAGCATATCTGGTACTCCAATATGTCTCAGGTACTCAAGTGTATCAATAAGTACACGCCCATTAAAAATATAGGGAGAATTAAGATCAAGATCCCCCTTAAATTCTGAATAACAATCATCTACCCTTCCTTTGAGGTCTCGTAATACATCTTCAGGCTCTATTTCACTAGATGGCTCCCCAAAAACTCTCCAGATTTTTTCATAATCTTCTACCTGGGGGGTTAAATCATCATTTAAGAATTCTTCTATTGTTGGTGTCATTCTTTTAATGTTTAAATTATGTTCTTATCTGTAGACATTATATCACATTACATTGTTTTAACGCTTAAAAAGGAACTCGTGAAACAAACAAAAAGAAACCCCTGTACACCGGCATTTTCACGCTAGGCTTTAGAAAGTCCCCAAATAACCTAATTTGAAAGCATCTAAATGAAAAGTGGTATAATGCATGTAATATGAAAAATTATAACAACAGAAAAGGTAATGGTAAAGAGGATTTGTTAAGACTATGCACTCTATCAGGAACAACTGAAATCGGAAGAAATTCCAATTTTATCCAATACAAAGATGAAATTATCATGGTTGATGCTGGATATTCGTTCCCTGGGCAAGAAATGTATGGAATTGACTACTTAATCCCTAATACTAATTATCTCAAAAAACAAAAAAAGGATATTAAAGCTATTCTAATAACGCATGGACACCTTGATCACATAGGAGCATTGAGGTGGATACTTCCAGAACTCGACTTTCCCCCAATTTATGCGGGTGGCTTTGCTAAATCTCTTATAGAGGCAAAAATGAAAGAATACAAGTTAGACAAGAAAGTTAAGATCTATGGTGTTGATAGGAAATCACAACTTCAAATTGGAAAATACTTTAAAGCAACTTTTATTGGTATTAACCATAGTATCCCAGATGCATTTTCAATCTTTATTCAATCTCCGAAAGGAAATGTCTTCTTTTCAGGTGATTTCAAATTTGATTTAACTCCTGCAAACGAGCCTCAATCAGACTACGAAAAGCTTAAAAGCTTAAGAGGAAGAGTTGATTTAGCCCTTATCGAAAGTACTAATGCTACAGTTCCTGGGAAAGCTCCATCGGAAAAAATGATTTCTGAAAATTTACTAGAGATAATTTCACAACAACAGGGGAGAGTCATTGTCTCAGCATTCTCTTCCTTAATTACCAGACTGTATTCTCTAATTGATATCGCTAAAAAGACAAACAGGAAAGTCCTTCTCGCTGGTCGAAGCCTTGACCTTGCAATTAAAATTGCAAGAGATAATGGGTACATCAAAGTTGAGGATGATTTATTTATAAAGGACAAGGATATCAATAAATACCCAGACAAAGAACTTTTAATCCTTTGTACTGGAAGTCAAGGTGAAAGGTTTGCGGTTCTTAACAGAATCTCTCTCAACGAACATAGAAATATTAAAATTAAGAAGGGAGATCTAGTAATTATGTCTTCTTCTGAAATACCTGAAAACATCTCAAATATTGAGAGAATGACTGATAGGCTAATATCTCTTGGAGCTGAGCTTATGAAGGATTCCGTAAACTTAAAAATTCACTCAACTGGACATGGGAATCAAGAAGATATTCGAGCAATGGTGGAATTTATTCGTCCAAAATATGTTATGCCAATACACGGGTCTCTAACATTTAGATATTTTAACAAGCTTAATTTGCAGAGATGGGGAATAAACCCAAACAACATTCTTCTTACAGATGATGGTCAAGTTTGGGAGTATTCAAACTGGCAATGGAAGAGAGGAAAAAATGTCGAATCAAAACCCATTCTAATAGATGGCTTGGGAGTTGGAGATATTGGAGATATGGTTCTTAAGGATCGTAAACAATTAGCTGAGTATGGAATATTCTCCGTAATCTTAAATCTAAGTGCAAACACACACAAGATATTGGGGAAACCTAAATTCCTTTCAAGAGGGTTCATATATTTCAAGAATTCTCAATCTCTTTTAAAGGAGATTACAAATACAATTTTTGATGAACATAGGGAATGGCTAAAGAATGAACAAAATAGTAAAAAACCTGACTACGATAAGTTAAAGGAGAGTATAGAAAAAAGTCTTGCTAAGCTGATTTACAAGAGGACTGAAAGAGAACCAATAATCATGGTTTCAACAATTTAGTCTTACCCTTTTACAAACAACCTAATATGATATACTCTAGTGTATGTTTCATCTGCCTATTCTAAAACAAAATCAAAAGAATAAATTAGACCCGAAAGATAACATTGTGGTCCTCGATATTGGGACTGAATTGCTTAAAGGGGTTCTGTTTAAAGTAAACAAATTTGGAGTAGTAGTATCAAAAGTTTCTAGAGTAGAACAACAGCAACATGCAATGAAAAGTGGAATCATATCGAACCTTGATACTGTATTAACAAATTGCAGACTTACAATGTCTTCTTTGACCGACCGACTTACTCCCGAGGAATATCCAAAACATATTGTTATGGGTATTGCTGGAGAATACATTCAAGGAGTATCCATTGTCGTTAATTACCAAAGAGACCAAAACTTCGATGAAGAAGTCACAGAGAAAGAAGAAGCTAAGATTATTTCTCAGATTGAGAGCAAAATCGAATCATCAGGGAAATATGACTTAGGTCAAAGAATCGGGCTTGTTAATGAGGATATTGAAATTCTTCATCTTACGAAAACTGGTTTAGAAATTGGAGGGATGCCGGTTGATTCGTTAATAGGATATAAAGGAAAGGATGTAAAATTAATTTACTACGCATCATTTGCACCAAAAACATATGTTGAGTCACTTAGGAAAGTAGCTTCCGAGCTTGACTTAAATGTCTTAGGAATTGTATCTCAGCCATTCGCTGTTGCAAGAGCATTCTCTGGTTCATCTAATAGAGATTTCTCCGCCATATTTATTGATATCGGTGGAGGAACGACAGATATTGCAGTTGTTGAAAAAGGAAATGTAATTGAAACAAAAATGTTCGCTTTCGGAGGAAGATCTGTAACTAAGGAAATTGCAAAAGTGTTGAACCTCGAATACCGAGTTGCAGAACAAAGGAAGATAAAATATTCAAACAAAGAGTTAAATAAAGAGCTATCAAGGGAAGTACAAAAAATCGTATATCCAGTTGCAAAACTTTGGATGAAAACATTAAAAACAGCCTTATCTCTATGCGAAGATGTGTCCTCTTTTCCACCCCAAATCTATCTCTGTGGAGGAGGCTCTTTACTACCTGAGATAAAAGAAGTCATGCTAGAATTTCCATGGAAAAAATTCTTACACTTTGCTGTTGTTCCTAAAATTGAGTACTTTACACCAGACAAACTTGATAGAATTACTGACAATAGTAAAGATTTAAGGCATGTCTACGACATTACTCCAGCTTCGCTTACAAAGTTTGTATATGATATAAATAAAAACGATTTAGATGGAACAAGAGAGTAAAAAAATAACTAAAATTGTAATTAACTCAGATGATGAGTTAACTGATGTAGTTGCAGGTATTTTAGAATCTCCTAATGACAGGATTGTATTAACATTCGCAGAAGAATCTGATTTACTTATCAGCCCTATTAATTTAAAGGTCATTCAAGAAACTGCTGACGATGAGAATAAACTGTTAATTGCACAGATAATTAATAACTCCACTGGGGTAAAGAATGCAAGTAGTGCTGGTCTGTATACCATTGAAACAACAACACTTCCCCTAGAAAGTGATTGGGAGGAAGAACAGAAGAAAAAAGAACAAAGGCTATCACCAAAAACTATCCCTGAAGAGAAAAAAGAGGAGCTTGTTGAACCTACTGAAGTTGAAACACCAAATGAACAAGAAATCCCAATTGTTTACAAAAATGAAGACGAGGGAATTAGCATTGATGATGATTTGCCAACTGAGGATTTATCCCCATATCAAGAAGAGGCTGAAGCAGAGGAGGTTGAAACCATTTCCCAACCTCATGAATCGGATGCACATGTTTTGTTCCACTCAAAATCTAATTCAAAAAAGGTAATTAATACTTCTTCTAAAGATAAACTTAAGAAAGAGCGAAAAGAGTTATCTCCAAAGACAAAAAAACTTCTAGGAAGAATTGGAGGAAGTTTGGTGGCAATAATCCTTTTAGCTTCTTTCGTCTATTACAAAACTGCTCCATACGTAAGGATTAAAATGTATATAGAAGCCAGAGAGGCATCCATTGAAAGAACATTTACTGGTGATGAGAATATTAAGGAAATTGACTTTGAAGATGATAAGATTCCAATTAAGTTTGAAAAGGCCGAGAAGGATAGATCCACTACAATAAAGGCCACGGGCTCTGCGTTCAAGGGAGAGAAGGCAAAAGGAACAATAATGATTATGTACACACCACCTGTGGGAACAACCTGCCCCGGTCTCGAACCAATTACAATTGAGGCTGGACATATAGTAACAGCGGGAGATAATAAAAATTTCAAAACTGATAAAGCAATTACTTTCTCATGTGAGCAATTAGTACCCCAATCAGTTGGTATTACAGCAATGGATATTGGAAGTGACTATAATTTTCCTGCTGCAACCCCTTTTACCATACAGAGTTTCTCTTCATCAAATATGACAGGTATTGCTCCTCAACCTATAACAGGTGGAACAAAGATAGAATATAAGGTGCTTTCACAGGTCGATGTAAATAATGGAGTCGAAGAAATAAAAAAGATCGCCTTTGAAGATGGAGAACGAGAGTTAAAAGACAAATCAGGAGGAACTTGGGAGATAATTCCTGATTCCATTAAAAGTGAAATAGTGAAAGACAGTATAAAGACGGATATCGCGGTAGGAAGTGAAGCAGATGAAGCAAACTTGAGTCTAAAGAGCATATCAACTGCTACATTCTTTATGAAAGATGGATTTGATGAAAAGCTTTCTGAGTTGTTTACAAAGGAAGCAAAAGAGAAAAATCTTTTTGAGACAGACAAAAATTTGGAATTAACATTAAGTGATGAAATAACCAAAGAGATTTCAGTTGTAGAAAACAACCCAACATCACCAAAGATAAAGTTAGTTGCCAAAGCACAAATAAAACCAAAAGTAGAAAAGCAGTCAATTGTTGATGCTATTAAAGGAAAAAAGTGGGAAGAGGGATTACAAATATTAAATACATTTGTATTTTCTGACAAGAAAACAGAGGTTGTCTTTGAACCTAAATCATTCCCAGAAAAACTAAAGTACTTCCCAACAAAAAATGGAGGGATTGTAATTGAGTTACAAGAAGTATTTTAGGCTTTAAATTCAGACCTTTATCTGGTAGAATTGCTCAGTTATGTACCTGTAGCTCAATTGGATAGAGCAATTGCCTTCTAAGCAGTAGGTTGTCGGTTCGATTCCGGCCAGGTACGCCATTCCATTTTCTTACTGAATTTTTTAGATGCTAATTTCGCTAGATTCTGCCAATACTATTTGATAGAATACAGAGATTGGAGAGATGCCTGAGTGGTCGAAAGGAAACGCTTGGAGAGCGTTCGTATGAGAAATCATACCGTGGGTTCGAATCCCACTCTCTCCGTTGTTAATTCAAATATTTTCTATGTAATACACCAATACTTGATTCTTTAACTATTCGCTTTGTTGTATTCCTAGACATATCAATACTTGAGCTTGTGACGTCCCTAGGGGTCATTAGAAAGGTGATATGTACCCAAGACTAGAATTTATGCATGGTACAATTTAGACTCGCATTTTGCTCATTTCAGAGCCTGTGTCCCTAGAGTAATATTCCCAATATCCAAACCATATCCCTAATCTATCTACTACTTACTTTTTTCAATTTATTTGAGAAAAGAATTGTTAATCCAATAAAACACCAAAACATTGCTATCCCTTGAGGTAATGAAACAAGATAGTGGTCAAACATACTGATAACAAAGAGGGAAAAAAGTATCAAAACAGAAACTAAGGTTAGAGATTTGATATTCTTTTTTATGATTGTGTAAAACAAAAAACAGAAAGAGGAGAAACCAAAAATTCCTAACTCGGAAAGAAGTAGCAACACAACATTGTGAACTGGTTGCAAGAGAAAAAGACCTCCCTTTGTTACAGGAGCTCTATCTCCCATAAAGAGAACAAACCTACCAAGACCTGTTCCTTGAAATATATTTTCTTTGAAAACACTCGGAAATACCTTAATCAAATTTACTCTATCTATTGCTCCCAAATCACCTCCTTTGAAGAGAGAAAAAAATCTTTCAATCAGCAAAACAGGAGTGAATGAAAAAAATACTTTTCTTTTAAATAGAAAGGCGATTCCAAGAACTAATATACAGAGAAAAAGTACTAGAATCGTCACTCTTGAAAAGGTCGGTATTATAAAAATGATAGTGGTTAAAATTGTGATATATGGAAGAAAAGAAAATTTCTTCTCGATATTTTTTAGAAGGTATAGAGAAAAGAAAAAGGATAATAGAAAAAACCCCGCTAACATATTTGGATGAGGAAATGTTCCATAGGATCTAAGGATCTCATTTCCAGAGAGGCTTACAAAGCTCGAACCTAACAAACCTGCTGCTACTTTTGATTCTCCAAAATAATTTAATCCAAGAGAGACACCTTTCTCAAATTGAATATATCCAATCATAGCTTGAAGTACAGTAGAAATGAGAAGGAAAAGGGAAACTATTATTATTTCTTTCCTTTTTATTCCATTTTTTTGGAATTCCTCAACTAAAATTAAAAACGCTAAAATATAAGCAAAGAACCTTACCGAATTTAAAGAAACAAGAATATCTCTAAAGAAAATGTTTTGAGCTAGTAGAAAGACAAGAAAAAGTAATAGAGGTAGTTTGTATTTAATATATATTTTTTTAAATACAAAGTTATTTTCAATCAACGATGCAAAGAAAAAGAGAAATACTCCCAAATCTATAACAGAAAGTGTAGGAACAAGGTAATTTACATGAATATTGTTCACTAAAGTATTTGAGAATTCAATTGGTAGTTGATAAGTTATATTTAAAGGAAGAGAGAGGATAATAAACAGAAGGAAGGAAAGGGGTATCTTATTCGTGAAAAAATACGAGAAGTAAAAGATTAATACAAGAACAGAGAGGGTAAGAAATCTCCCAAGAGATTCATCAGCAAACAGGGATAGGGCAAAGATGGTAAAGACAAAGAGGAGTGTAACAAGTAGCTTCTTTTTTGAGAAGTATTTATTTAGCATTAGCTAATATTAC
>Ga0116141_10001064_pt1 | contig 23156 bp, 21 predicted proteins | sample AD_UKC097_MetaG_FD_89744 | JGI IMG/M metagenome (GOLD analysis project Ga0116141, IMG submission 89744) | Active sludge microbial communities of municipal wastewater-treating anaerobic digesters from USA - AD_UKC097_MetaG | ecosystem: Engineered > Bioreactor > Anaerobic > Digestate | place: USA...
GAACTCATATAGATGTTCGTAACAAAATTTGTAAAGGAGACGTCCTCGAGATTCTGAAAAGACGCGGTCCTGTATTAAGAGATAAAATCAACGAAATTATCGATTCCGATGGGCAATCAATCCCTTTTGCCCAACCCGGGAGCCGGGCAACCGTTTTCGTTTCAAACCCCTGCGAGCCGAATGATTTGTTCAGACGGCCGGATCCCGGTTGATCATGGGCATAATCCCTTTTCAGAATTTGGGATGTTCTTCCGGTTCCGACCAAACCTGAAATTCGATACGGCTTGCATTCATCGGATAAGGCCGGCAAGGACCGGGTGTTTTTCAGTTTAAACCGACGGCATTGAATCCGTGGATTTTTTGACACGAAGAAATAACGAAAACATTTGAAAGCACCCCCTTCCGGTCCGAACAGGGATTGCTTCCAAATGGAAATGTCGACGAATCTTTCACGGCATTCATCCCAACTTTCCGGATGAAACATACGCTGCTGCCCCAACCATTATTTCAATGAGATTTGTCATTCGAAAGAAAGCGGTTTTTTTGCCGGGGATCATTGTCAGCATCCTTGTCGGGATGCTGACCGGCGCATTTATTGCGTTTACCCACGATCTTCCCCAGATCCGGTCTCTGGAGACGTTCGAGCCATCCGCTATCACCCGAATTTATTCGGCTGACAACATTCTCCTGGCCGAACTTTTCGTTGAAAAAAGAGAGCCGGTGCCCCTTGACGTGATACCGGATCGTCTGAAACAGGCACTGATCGCAACGGAGGACAGGAACTTTTACAAGCACTGCGGGGTTGATCTAAAAGGAATTCTAAGAGCGGTTGTCAAAAACATTTTCGCAGGAAAGTTTGCGGAAGGGGCAAGCACGATTACCCAGCAACTGGCAAAAACCCTCTTCCTGACGCCGAGAAAAACCCTGGTTCGAAAAATCAAAGAAGCCGTTCTATCCTTTCAACTCGAGCGTCGCTATACGAAAAATGAGATACTGGAACTTTATCTGAATCAGATATACCTGGGTAGCGGTGCATACGGGGTCGAATCGGCAGCCAGAATTTTTTTTGGAAAATCGGTAAAAGACTTGAGTCTTTCTGAATGCGCTCTCGTTGCAGCAATGCCGAAAGCACCTTCGCGTTTTTCTCCCCTTGTCAATATGGATCTGGCAATCAAGCGTCGAAACATCGTTTTAAAGCAAATGCGGAATACCGGCATTATTGGTGAAGATGATTACCACCTTTCTTTGAAAGAGCTCCCGACTGTCGGAAAGCAGGGGAAGATATCCGTCCATGCCCCTTACTTTGTGGAATATGTAAAGGATTTTCTTGAAGAGGCCTTGGGTTCATCAAAACTTTATAAGGGCGGCCTCACCGTTTTTACGACGCTTTCTTTTGATTTGCAGGAGGCGGCCGAGAAAGCGGCGGATAGAGGAATCGATGCACTTGAAAAAAGAATGAAGCGGAACGGGGTAAAAACCATTTCCCCTCAATGTGCCCTGATCGCTCTGGATGTCAAAACCGGCGGGATTCTCTCCATGGTCGGAGGCATCCATTTTAACGAAAGTCCATTCAATAGAGCCTCCGATGCAAGGAGACAGCCCGGATCCGCATTTAAACCAATCGTCTATGCCCATGCTGTTGAAAACGGTTTCACCCAGAACATGACCTTACGGGATGCCCCCGTAAGCTTTAAAGGAGGAGAAAAGGGAAAGGATTGGAGCCCGGAAAATTTTTCCGGAACGTATGAAGGCGACATGACCCTCAGAAAAGCGCTTGCTCTTTCGAAGAATATACCGGCGATCCGACTGATCGAGATATTGGGGCCATCTTCGGTGACCCGGTTTGCCAATTCACTCGGAATCGAATCTCCGCTTTCCCCGAATCTCTCTCTTGCCCTCGGCACGTCGGAGGTAACACTTTTGGAATTGACCTCCGCCTATGCCGTTTTTGCCAACAGAGGCAAAATGATTAAGCCGTTTGGCGTGGTTCAGGTAGTCGACAGCGCAGGTCGTATCGTCTGGAGCGTAAAACCCCGGCAGAAAACCGCTATGTCACGCACCGGTGCGGCAATCATAACAGACATGCTTGGCGCTGTCGTGACGGAAGGCACCGGAAAAAAAGCGCAGATTCTCGGACGCCCCATGGCCGGAAAAACCGGAACAACCGATACCTATAAGGATGCGCTTTTTATCGGTTTCTCGCCCTCTGTCGCAACCGGCGTATGGGTAGGTCAGGATGCTTTCACGACGTTGGGCGATGGGGAAACCGGTGCCATGGCGGCTCTTCCGATATGGATCGAATTCATGTCAAAAGCGATCTGCGGCAATTCTCATCAATATTTTGACCTTCCGGATGATATGGTACAGGTGTGTATGGATCCTTCCACCGGTTCCAGGATGCCGATGGATTCACCGCGTTCCGTCCGAGCGCTTTTTAAGATAGGAACCGAACCCAAATCAAACCAATGAAACTCCTGAAAATTTTTTGAAAAAAGGATATGATATCATTGACAGAAACAAAAATTCTGTGGAAAATAGAAAGTTCAAAAAGGTGCCCGTCCCTGGTTGATTCCTGGAGCGGAGCCTTTTTAAAAATGCTCCGTTTGGTTCCGGTTCAAGAAAACCGGCAATTGTTAACCACACGAGCAAATTGAGGATTTCAGGAATGAAAATTTGAGTCGGAGCAGAAACCGGGCGAAAGATGGCTTCAGGCTGAGGGCACTTGATCGTTTTCCGGAACAGGAACATGCCGATTATGGTTCGAAAAGCAACAATACGAGATATAGGCGCGATTCACAAACTTCTTCATATGTATGGCGTGAAAGGAGAACTCCTTCCACGCCCGCTGAGCAATCTATATGATCATGTCCGAGATTTTTCCGTCTACGCGGATCCCGGGGACAACAGGGTTTTAGGCTGCTGCGCCCTGCAATTTTGCTGGGAAGACCTGGCTGAGATCCGATCTTTGGCGGTACATCCCGATCATGTAAAAAGAAAAATCGGTTCCAAACTCGTTGAAACCGCCCTCTCGGAAGCCGCATCGTTTAATATAAAAAAGGTGTTTGCACTGACTTACCAACCCGATTTTTTCAGAAAATTCGGTTTCAAAAAAATTGATCGGTCGGAACTTCCGTTGAAAATCTGGTCGGATTGTATCATGTGCGTCAAGTTTCCGAACTGCGACGAAACGGCTATGATGCTGGAAATGGACTCCCTCATTACGAGTAGATAATGTTAAATGGAAGCGGTGGATATTTCCACACCCCGGGTTTGGGCATGATGTGTTGCCCCCCTACGGTCAACCAGTACAAGTCCGACTTGAGTTCCCGCAATTTACTATCATCCGGCGGCCTGGCATAATTGGTGTAGGAATAGGTAGCCTGGAATATGCAGATTCCGTCTTTTTCTTCCCGGGCGATCTCATAGTTTTTCTTAAACGTTCGCAGAACCATATTATTTGCCTCTGCAATCTGCTCCATCTCATGTTCGGTGAATTTCATCAGAACCGCCTTGGAAACCCCCCTTTCGGAAATTCTGATCAGCGCACGGGTTTCGCTGCTTCCCGCATACACCGTGGTGATGCATTGAATTCGCTTCAGATATTGGGAGGCCACCACGGCGGCCGTTCGTCTGCCGCCCGCCATAACCGGCACTCCGTAATACTCGAAAAATTTTTTCTGGACGTCTTCCGCATACTTGTCGCCTTTTTCATAGATATCTTTTGAAATATAGCGAAGATTTCTAGCCAGATCCTCCGCCGCATCAGAAATCGGCCAGTCGATTTTTACATGAAAATGCGATAGAACATACCGATCTCGTGCCCTGCTGGCCGAGTCTCTTTGAATCAGGAGCGCATAATCCACAGGGAGCAGCATTTTTAAAAAATTATAAAACTGAATGGACTCCAGGTACTTCTGGCTCCTGTCAAAGCTGTTTGAAATGGGAAGCATTTGGGAGGTGAGAAGGTTCGACTTGGTCGTCTGATTGACATCAAGAAATCTTATATACTTTTTATAGGCGGCCGGAATGGTATCTTCTACGAAAATCACCAGGAAAGCGTTTTGAGATTCATATTCAAGGTCCGGAATCCGCGCACGTGGTTTGAGCTCGCGTTTTTCTACAAATGGATACGGAATGTTTTTCGCGAGAAAATTTTGATAAGAATCCGACAGCGCATATTGAAACATGAACTGGTCCAATTGGTCCCTCAAGAGCTCATAATAGGAACGCCTGAGTCGGTTTGCCTGACTGAGTTCTTCCCTGACACTCCAAAAAGCCAATTTAATCTCCTATTCGATCCGTTTAAACGTTACGTTCGACCCCCCGGAGCTTTCTGCCCCAGAGCTTTCGGTTCCTGCTTCAAAAACATTTTTTTCCGCAACCGGGCGGAATGAAATAAAAAGTTTGTCCCCCCAACAAGATCGGCTGCCAAAGAGAAATGCGGTACAAATATATCAACCGCCCCATAGATGCCCGTCGTCATCGATATCACCAATTGATTGATAAAAGGCCGAAACCGGATCCCCGTTTCTCAGCCGTTTTCCAATATTATGATATGCCTGCCTCCGCCTCATCGAGAGCCGCCACCGCCGGCAGTGTTTTCCCTTCCAGCAGTTCGAGAAATGCGCCGCCGCCTGTCGAAATGTAGGTAATTCGATCGGACTCGCCTGCCTTGTGTATGGCGGCATCCGTGTCGCCGCCGCCGACAATAGAAAGGGCATAGGAATCGGCCACGCTGTGGGCCATCGCCATCGTCCCCCTGCTGAAAGCATCCATTTCAAATACACCCAGAGGGCCGTTCCAGACAATTGTCTTGGCATCATGCAACACTTCCGAATAAAGCAGGGACGTGGCCGGTCCGATATCCAGGGCCATCCAGGAGGATGGGATTTCCTGTATCGGTACGATTTTGACTTCCGCTTTTGGATCAAAGCCGGAGGCCGCCACCGCATCTACGGGAAGATAAAATTTTATTCCGTTTTTCTTGGCTTTTTGCATCACCGATCGAGCAACATCGATAAGATCTTCCTCGACGCTGGAAGCACCCATACTGAATCCCTTACTTTTCAAAAAAGTGTTGGCCATGGCACCACCGACGATAAACTTGTCAACATGCTCCAGCATGTTTTCCAATGCTCCGATTTTGCTCGATACTTTCGCTCCCCCCACAATCGCTACAAGGGGACGCTGAGGGGACGTCATGGCTTTTTTAAAATAATCGATTTCTTTTTGAAGCAGAAAGCCGGCCACGGATATGGGTACGAACTTCGTAATGGCGACTACCGATGCATTGCTGCGATGAGATACCGCGAAAGCATCATTCACGTATACATCGCAGAAAACGGCAAGATCTTTTGCAAATCCATCATCATTTTTTTCCTCCTCGGGATGGAATCGCAAATTCTCTAGAAGAAGCACGTCGCCTTCGACCATTCCGGACACCAGCGCTTTTATGTCGGGCCCAATACAGCCCGGAGCCATCTTCACTTCTTTTTCAAGAAGCCGGCCCAAACGTTTCGCCACCGGAGAAAGGCTGAATTCCGGAACAACCTTTCCTTTCGGTCTGCCCAGATGCGATGCAATAATCAGTTTTGCCCTGTTGTCCAGAGCATATTTAAGGGTCGGCAAAACAGCCCGTATCCGGGAATCATCCGCAATATTCTGGTACTCATCCAAGGGAACATTAAAATCGACCCGTATAAATACTTTTTTGCCTGAAATCGATATATCTTTGATCGTTTTCATACTTCCCTCCTTTGATGCACCGTTCTAATTTTTTCGGTCATCCTTCTGTTAAGGTCTTTCTTTTGGGACCATCTTTCCAAAAAAGTAATGATACCCGACTGATAAGCCCTGTCTACAATTTCCTCCTTTATTTTCAATCCACCGATACCTTCCATGGCGGATCGTAAGCATTCTGTTTTGTGCAAACAGGCAAAGCAGGCATGAGGTGTAATTCGAAAGCCATCCCTTCCTTTCGGGAAAACAATATCAAGATCCCCGAAGCAGGAGGGGATTTTTTTTTCTTCCTGGTCGATCATCCGTCGACGCCTGAATTCCCTTACTGGTTGATGATTTTACATCTCTTCCTTTGATCAAAAAATTCGCGCCCGCCTCGCATTTCCGTTACTCGGGCCTGTTTCGAGTCTCATATTCACGATTCATCTGAGAGATATATCCCTGATCCGCAAAGCTGAAATACCGGTTATCACCGATGATAAGATGTTCATGAACGGTTATCCCCAGTATCCGACAGGCAAAAAGAAGCTGACGGGTGATAGAGATATCTTCCCCGGATGGCATCGGGTCACCGGAAGGATGATTATGCGTAAAAATCAACGCCGCACTATGGTGGTTCAACGCGGCAAGCACCACCTCCCTCGGATAAACCGAACTCGCCGTCAAGGTGCCCTCAAAGAGCGTCTCGGCTGCGATCACCTTGTTTTTGGCGTCCAGAAAAATGGCTTTGAAACACTCCCGGGTCTTATCCCTCATCGTGTGATAGAGATAATCGAACAGGTCTTTGGAATTGTTTAAGGCTTCCTTCCCTATAAGTTTTTTTTTGAGATACCGGTCGGCAACCGCCTTAATCAGCTTGATCCCCAATATGTTTCGGGCGCCTAATCCTTCAATTTCACAAAGGTCGCTAGCGGAAGCCTCAAGCACACCCTGCAGAGTTTTGAACCTATTCATGGCCTCTTTGGCCGCCTCCTTGCAGTCCTTCCTCGGAGTGGCAAGGGTTAAAAGCAGTTCAATCACCTCATAATCATGGAATCCGGACAAACCGGAGGATAGAAATTTGTCCCGCAGTCTTTTCCTGTGACCCACTCCCTTTTGTTTCGAATCGCAAACCGCGGACTCCGGGTTACATGTGGTGTGTTCCGGTTTCATTCCCTCTCGCAGTCTTGATCATAAGCCTCATATTGCAGCCGGAATACAGGGGTCAATATTGCCGGGGCTGCCTACCGATCATCCATTTCCTGTTTGAGATCTCGGGTCATCAACCGATGCAAGGCCTCTCCCGGAGAAACATCATCATACAGAATATGATAAATCTCGTGCGAAATGGGCATTTCGACACCCAGTTTTCGGGATAGATTGTAAACGGATTTCGCTGTCTTCACACCCTCTGCCACCATGCGCATTTCGGACAGAATCTCATTGAGCCGCTTACCTTGTCCGATCTTTTTTCCCACCGTGTGATTTCTGCTGAGATCCCCCGTGCAAGTCAATATAAGGTCTCCAAGACCGGCCAATCCGACAAAGGTCCTCGGGTTGGCACCAAGCCTCAGACCCAGGCGTCGCATTTCCGTAAGCCCTCTTGTTATCAGGGCCGCCCGCGTATTTAATCCAAGGCCGAGTCCATCGATGATACCGGCGGCGATGGCGATAACATTCTTAACCGCACCACCCAATTCAACCCCGATCATATCATCATTCGTGTAAACCCTGAAAAAAGGAGTGGCAAAAATTTCCTGGATGAAGCCTGCCACGCAGGGATTTTTTGAGGCCACGGTAACCGCTGTAGGAACATTACCCGCAACTTCGCGTGCAAAGCTAGGACCCGAGAGAACCGCAAACCGGTTTTCAGGAATATCGCACAGAACCTCTTTAAGCACACCGGACATGGTTAAATGGGTAATGTTTTCTATTCCTTTGGATGCCGATACGATGATCATTTCTTTTGACACATAGGCTGAAATCTTATCAGCGGTTTCCCTCATCACATGCGAGGGGACAACGATCAGCAAAACGTTTTTTCCTGAAACCACGCTGGAAATATCATTGGACGGAAACAGGTTTGTCGAAAGTGAAAAACCGGGTAGAAATACCTTGTTCTCCCGGTACCTTTCGATTTGCTCTTTCACTTCCTTTTCAAAAACCCAATGGCTTACTTTCAATCCCTTGTTCGCAAGAAGATTGGCAAGAGCGGTGCCCCAACTTCCAGCCCCCACTACACCCATACGTACATCATTTATGTTGATTCCGTTATTCATAGGATGGTTATCCGTTGATCCCCCCCCCCTAAAAAAGACCGTTCAGGGGGAGGAAGCATCTCATTCTTCCCTTTCCGCCAGGCCTGCCGCACCGGTTACCCGCTCTCCAGGTTCGATATCAATAAGCCGGACGCCCTGGGTATTACGACTGATCACCGAAATACCATGGATGGGCATCCGTATGATTTTTCCCGTGTCCGTCATAAGCATCAGATCGTCAAGTTCGTCGACCAGGAGAATGGCAACCACCTGACCGTTTCGTTCACTGGTTTTGATGGTTATGACTCCCCTACCCCCCCGTTTCTGGATCGGGTACTCATCAATCGAGGTCCTCTTTCCATACCCTTTTTCGGTGGCCGTAAAAAGCGTCTGGCCATGGCTCAAAACTTCCATTCCGACAATTCGATCTCCGTTCGCAAGTGTCATTCCACGCACCCCCCTGGCACTGCGACCACTGGGGCGAACGTCGGATTCATGGAAGCGGATGGATTTTCCCGACGCGGAACCTAAAAATACATTCCGGGTTCCATCCGTAATTCTCACCGCAATCAATTCGTCTTCCGGCAACAAATTCAAAGCGATGATTCCTCCGGACCTGGGACGGCTGAAAGCCATTAAATCCGTTTTTTTGATCAATCCGTGTTTCGTAGCCATGATAATATGGTATCCGGGATCAAATGAGGGGACATCAAGCACTGCGGTCAGTTTTTCATCCTTGCCGAAGTTGAGCAGGTTGACAATGGCTTTCCCTCGACTCTGCCGGCTCGCCTGAGGAATATCATAAACCTTGCACCAGTAAACCTTCCCCAGATTGGTGAAAAAGAGAAAGGTGTGATGCGTGGAAGCGACAAAAAGATGTTCGACGAAATCTTCCTCTTTTGTTCCCATCGCCGTTTTCCCTTTGCCTCCCCGTCGCTGGCTCTGATAAAGTGTAATGGGGTTTCGTTTGATATAGCCGCTGTTGGAAATGGTCACGACCATATCCTCTTCAACGATCATATCTTCAATGGTCAACTCTTTCGTCGCTTCGGCGATTTCCGTTCGGCGGGGGTCTCCGAATTCTTTTTGTATCTCGGAAAGTTCGTCCTTCACGATATTCAGAACCACGTGCTCACTGGCGAGTATTTCTTTGAATTTGGCAATATCCTTGAGAATGCTTTCATATTCTTCCAGTATCTTTTTCTGCTCGAGTCCGGTCAACCGTTGTAGCCGCATGTCTAAAATTGCCTGCGCCTGAATCGGCGTGAGGCCGAAGCTTTCGATCAGGCCATCCTTGGCTTCATTCGGCGTTTTTGATTTACGAATCAGGGCAACCACCGCATCCAGGTTCTCCAGCGCAATTTTTAGGCCTTCAAGAATATGGGCGCGTGCCTCGGCCTTTTTCAGATCGTAGCGGGTCCTCCGGATGATGATTTCCTTTCGGTGAAGGATGAAATACTGGAGGAGTTCTTTAAGGCTCAAAATCTGGGGACGCTTATTGACAACACAGAGAAAGATAATACCGAAACTCGTCTCCATCTGGGTGAACTTGTAAAGCTGATTGACAACCACGCCGGGCACCTGATCTTTTTTAAGGGCCAGCACGATTCGCATTCCCTCTCTGTCTGATTCATCTCTTACATATTTCACCCCTTCGATCTGTTTGTTCTTCATCAGGTCTGCAATTTTCTCGATAAGCCTTGATTTATTAACCTGATAGGGTATCTCGGTAATAATAATCTTCTCGGCATCGGTTCGTTTGTCTTTTTCGATGACTGCTCTGGCCCTCACGCGGATGATTCCACGCCCCGTTTTATAGGCTTCGTGAATCCCATCGGTTCCGTAAATCATTCCGGCGGTAGGAAAATCAGGCCCGGGAATGAATCTCATAAGATCGATCCATGTAAGATCCGGATTGTCGATCAGGGCTTTTATCGCTTCAATCACTTCCGATAGATTGTGCGGCGGTATATTGGTTGCCATCCCGACAGCGATGCCGGAAGAACCGTTGATCAACAGATAAGGAATTTTTGCGGGAAGCACCTCCGGCTCAACCAGGGATTCATCGTAATTCGGGACAAAATCAACGGTCTCCTTTTCCAGATCCGCCAGCATCTCATGCGCCATTTTCATCATTCGGATTTCGGTGTACCGCATGGCCGCGGCAGGATCCCCGTCAATGGAACCGAAATTACCCTGACCGTCAACCGCGGGGTATCTCATGGAAAAGCCCTGAGCCATTCGAACAATGGTATCATAGACGGCAGTGTCCCCATGGGGATGATATTTGCCGATGACATCACCGACAATACGTGCGGATTTTTTGTATGGTTTATTCCAATCGTTTTTCAGTTCGTGCATTGCAAACAAAACGCGGCGGTGAACCGGCTTTAATCCGTCTCGAACATCCGGCAACGCTCGGCCGATGATTACACTCATTGCATAATCGAGATACGATTTTTTCATCTCGCTCTCGATGCCGATTTCAAATAAATTGTTTTTTAACATCATATAACTACCTGCATATCATATACCTTTAAACGCCGGTTTCCAGATTGCTCCGAAGCAAATGATTGAGTTCTATTCGGGTTCTTTATTGTTCTTTCCGTTTTATGACGAAACCAAATACCCAGAGTTTCTATCCTGCTCAGGTCGATGCCAATAATGGTTTAGGCTCGTTTCACCTTTTGAAATCGAAAATTGAAGAACCCCGAGGCAAGCTGCGGGGAATCTTCGACCATAAGGACTTATTATCTGATTTTTGATTCGCTCGGTTTTGCGGTTCAAATTCACTTTTCAGCGGGAGCAAGTCTCTCCCGATAGCTGGTATGATAAATATCGGTTAAGGTTAGAAATGCGGTTACCACCAATGGACCGTAGATAATGCCAAGAATCCCGAATAGCTTTAACCCACCCATGATGGAAAGAAAAACGAGCAGGGTGTGCATCTGAACACGTTTTCCCACCAGTTTGGGTTTGAACAGGTATTCGATGCCGCCGGAAAGAATAAAGTAAAAAATAATGAAAAATATTCCTGCGGCAAATCGCCCTTTTAAAACAAGATAAATCGCAGCGGGAATGAATACCGCTCCGATCCCCACAATCGGCAGGAAGGCAAGGAAGGCCATTATTACCCCCCACAGAAATGGGGATTGAAAACCGAACAAAGCAAAAACGGCTCCTCCCAGAACCCCCTGGATCAAACCTCCCAAACCGTTGCCGATAAGTATGGCCCCCGCCATGTCCTTGAACTTTCGGATCAATTTTTCATCCTGTTCTTTGGGAAGAGGAGATAAATTGATGATGAAATCAACCAGTCTTTTCCCGTCGATTAAGAGGAAATAAATAACAAGCAGCATGAAAAAGAAGTTGACCAGGAACTTGAGCATGTTTGAGGCAATGGATCGGGCCTGTTCGTATAGGAAAAAACCAACGATCTTGCCGAGTTCGGAAATCGCATTATTGAGCTCCTCGCCGGTCAGCTGAAAGTTGAAATTGGAGAGGAAAAGATTGATTCTTTCCAAAATCCTGCTGCTTTCAAACAGACTCTTCAACTGGTCCCCGATAGCGGCATTTTTCCCCATATTATACAGGTCGTAGGCTTCTTTTGATAATATCCCTACAAAAAAAGCAATCGGGATAAACAGCATGATAAAAATGAACAAACAGGTAACAAGGGAAGCAATGGGTGGCTTGATTTTATTTTTCTCGATGAAGAAGGTGTAAACCGGAATAAAAAGCCCGGTGACAACCGAAGCGAGAATAATGATCGAAACAAACGGCCATATCAGCCAGCCGAGCAATAGAGCGGAAGCTATGAACAGAAACAAAAAAAACCATAAAATTATATCCTTTGATGTCATATCTTCCATGGTTTCTTTCTGTCTCTTTGCTCTTCAAAATTTGGCCCACCGATGCGGCACGGAGGAGCTTTCTGCTTTGCAGGGAATTGAGGCCCATGCATCTGAGTGTATCAGTGTCAGGACCCGATCTTGATCCTCGAAATACTCCATGCGTTTCTGTGGTGTAAATTACCGCCTTCCTTGAACGAAATTGATCATTTTCGAAAGTTTTGAAATGCGCTTGCCTCGTATCGGCCCAATGATTCCATTCCGCCCCGATGGGAAAAGGGATGCATTGGTTTGCGTCCGGTTTCTTCTTTCAGCATCTGATTTGTTTTGTCGGCCCATGATTTATGCAATACGTATGTTAAAAAGAATTATTTTTACAAACCGATTAAACGCGTCCTCCTTTTTCCAGGGAGGAAAAGGAGGATTGTTGCGCTGAAATGAAGAAGGGCGTCGTGCAAAGTTATCGGACTGGAGTCCTTACTTGCTGATCATTACGCCAGATGCAAAATAAAGAAGGATTTCATAAATCAAGACCGGTATATAACTATCGAAAATGGCAAACACAATGCCTCCGCCGATTATCGCCGGCACTCCGCAAAAAACCAACATGCCTAATTTTCTGCTGATATTCATCTTTATCATTCTCCTCCTGGTTGTCAGTTCCCGATTATCATTTATCCTAAAACCAAGTGTTTGGTGTAGCAATAACAATGAATCAAGTAAAGAAAAAAGAGATAAAACGGCGCAATTAAAGATTCGCCCCAGTTCCATTCGAAGGCAGCGGTTTGACAGCACCCGGTCTTCCGTTAAAAGTCCGATTTTTAAATCGCCCGGATACGAAAAAATAAAGTCCGCGGGAAAAAGTCTCGGCCCCAAAGCAAAAATAACCGATTTATCCCTTCTTTGAAATCGCCTCTTCATATCTTGCAAGCGTAAAAAGCATATCGGCCAGTCGGTTCAGATATTGATTAACCTTCTCGTTAGTGATTAATCCTTCATTTTTCATCCTTGCCGCCTTCCTCTCGGCTCTTCGGATAATCGTTCTTCCCACATCGATTTGAGCTGAAACCACGGATTCACCCGGAAAAATAAATTCCCTTTTCATTTCAAATGCCTGTTGGAGCTCATCAATAATTTTTTCTATCCGTTTGACATCCGATTCGTTTATCGTCCGGCTGAGTTTGCCGTAGTCCTCCGTCAGGGTGGAAAGTTCGGTACCGACAATGAGCAGATCTTTTTGAACACTCAATATGATCTCTTTTATTTTTTGAGCGCCCGTCCCGGCTCTGGCGACGCCGAGAGCGGAGCTTGCTTCATCCAGCGTTCCGTAAGTATCCGGCCTCAGATCGTATTTCGGAACTCTCTGGCCGCCCAGAAGACTTGTCTCCCCCTTGTCTCCTTTTGTTGAAAACTTCATTTTTTCATCCTTTTTCATTTTTTTTAACAGCGCCATCTTTAGGGTGGTATAAACCTTATCGTTCCACGGCCAAAACTTTGCAATTACGGTTGCGTCATCAAACGTTTTTTCGAACAAGGTCTGCTCAACCCGGATTCCTCCTGAATCCTTTGTAAGATTCAGGTCTTCTTCAACAGGTTTCACACCGGCGGATTTTCTTGGTGAGCCCAAAATACTGCTCAGTGCCCGGTCCCATTGATCAATGTCTTTGCTGAAAAAAACAAGTTCACAATAATCGTCCGTAATACATCTGTTTTTATACACGCTCAATCGACCGCATTTTTCGAGGATGTCCTTTAATGTCATGGTCTTTCACCCATCATTTATTATGCTATTATGCGTGTTTTAAGGATATAAAATCGAATGATCTCCGACTCGATTTCCATGCACAGACGTTCTGACCCCCAAAGCAAACGCTCACTTCATGCCGATTGTGCTATGGTCACGCGGTGAGGGATGAACAGGCCAATCCGGCCGGGGCAGCCGATTTTTGAGAATTTCTCATAAATACGATTGGTTTGGCTTGCTTGAAAAATCTCTATAGCGGATTGCGGTTCACCTGTCAAACAGCAAAACGATAATTCCCCGGCAGTGTCATTTTCCGTAAAGGCCTTAGAAATTTTATTCCGGATGATTCCATATGCCGACAACCCTCGTAAGCGGAGTTCATTAATCCCCTTTCGATTTTTCCTCCTTGCGGCACTTTTTTTCTTCGCTTTTCAGGCTTCGCCACCTATCCAGCCGGCGCTTGATGACCTTTTCATATCCTTGTTCGGCGGGAAAGTAGTAAAGTTGCCCCCGGAGTTCATCCGGCAGATATTCCTGAGGTGCGTATCCTTCTGAATAATCATGGGCATATCGGTAACCTTTTCCGTATCCAAGCTCCTCCATCAATCGGGTGGGGGCGTTTCGTATGTGGAGGGGAACGGATAGACTGCCCGAGCTTTTAACAACATGCTTCACCTCTGCATATGCCTTATATACGCGGTTGCTCTTCGGTGCCGTGGCCAGATAAACACAGGCCTGACCGAGCGCCAAATTCCCTTCCGGATGGCCGAGGAACCGGAAGGCTTCCATTGCTCCCAATGCAATCCGGAGTGCGTTTGGATCCGCATTCCCTATATCCTCAGAGGCAAATCGGACCATTCTCCGTGCAATGTAAAACGGGTCTTCTCCGGCCGAAAGCATTCGCTCGAGCCAATAAAGTCCCGCATCCGGATCGCTGCCCCTCAAGCTTTTGTGAAATGCGGATATGAGGTTGTAGTGCTCTTCGCCGGACTTGTCATACAAGATAGACTTTTTTTGGAGCGCTTTTTCGATATCCTTCCGATGGATCCGTATGCTTTGGGCCTTATGCAAAAAATCTTCTTGAGATATTATCAGAGAAACGGCCAGTTCGAGACCGTTTAACGCCGCACGGGCATCCCCATCCGCGATATGCGCCAGGTGAAAAACGGCATCCCTGTCAAATTGCACACCCGTGTTTCCAAGCCCCCTTTCCCTGTCTCGGAGGGCATGGTCGAGTATTGCTACGATATCGGTTGAAGAAAGCGGTTTCAACGTGATCACCCGGCATCTGGACAAAAGTGGAGGAATCACCTCAAAAGAGGGATTTTCAGTAGTCGCGCCGATTAAAGTAATCAATCCACTTTCTACGTGATGAAGGAATGCATCCTGCTGGGACTTGTTAAACCGGTGTATCTCATCAACGAAAAGGATCGTTTTTTTTTGATAGAGCCTTTGCTGATCTTTGGCGTCTTTTATGACCGACCGTATTTCACCGACACCCGAAAGAACTGCTGAGAAATGAACGAAATGTGAATGGCTGTTTCGGGTGATAATCCTTGCAAGGGTGGTTTTACCGCAACCCGGAGGACCCCAGAGGATCATGGAAAAAATTCGGTCTTTTTCAACTGCATTTCTGATCAAAGACCCTTCGCCGACGGCATGCTGCTGTCCAATGAACTCATCGAGATTCCTCGGACGCATCCTTTCTGCGAGCGGTTTCGACGATTCCGCGGCTTTTTGAGCCTGATATTCAAATAGGTCCAATGTTATCCTTTTTGATCCCCGGGAATCCGTTATCCGATGTTCTCTGATAAGCCGGCCTGTCCTGTGGGCACTCTATGTCTTGTCGAAATTGACGATCTTTGGGCCGGAGTAAAACCCGATACCGGAGGCAAGCCATGGTTTTTGCCATCACGACCCGCGTGGTCGAAAAAACAGGCGAATCGGCGTCTTGTCCAGCCCTGCCCCTTCCCGGATCTGGTTGATCAGATATCGCCTGTAAGAAAAATGAACGGCATCCGGATAGTTCACAAAGCATACAAATGTCGGTGGTTTTGTAGACGTCTGGGTTGCATAATAAAATTTAATCCGTTTCCCCCTGTAAAGGGACGCCTCGTTTTTCCGAATCGCCGATTGCAGGATTCTATTGAGCTGTCCGGTTCCGATTCGTTGAATATATTGCCGGTAGACCTCATTCACCAGGGGAAATAGTTTTAAAACCCCGAAACCGGTTCGAGCGGAAATGGTTGCCACCGGTGCAAAGCTCAAAAATTTAGCCTCCATTTTCAGCTGGCTGTAGTACGCTCTGGGGGGTTTTCCATCTTTTTCAACGGCATCCCACTTGTTCAGCACCAGAATGCATCCGCAGCCCCGCTCGAAAGCATATCCCGCAACACTGATGTCCTGATCGGTAATCCCTTCTTTCGCGTCCATGACGATCAGTGCCACATCACATCGTTCAAGGCTCTTTAAGGCTTTTATGATTGAAAATTTTTCAAGCTTTTCGACCACCCTCCCTTTGCGGCGGATACCGGCGGTGTCTACTAGTACATATGACCTTCCGGCATGGGTAAAAACGGAGTCGATTGCATCCCGAGTCGTACCCGGCCGATCACTGACCACCAGGCGATTTTCCCCCAGAATGCAATTGATCAGCGATGATTTTCCGACGTTGGGTCTGCCGACAACGGCAATATGAGTCATCTCCCGGGGTAAAACCGATACCGTTTTCGGAATTGCGCGAACCAGGTCGTCAAGAAAATCATTCATCCCGTAACCGTGCTCGGCGGAAATCGGATAGAGGTTTTCGGTGCCCAGTCCGTAAAAATCGTAAAGATTGACCTCCTGTTCCATTCCGTCTACTTTATTGACGGCGTAAAAAACCGGTTTATTAATTTTGCGGAAAATCTGAATGAGGTCTTTATCAAACGGAGATACACCTTCTTTTCCGTCCAGTAAAAAAATGATCCCGTCCGCGTCTTCGATAGCCTGGAATACTTGGAAGCGGATCTTCTGCTCAAAATCATCTCCCTCATTGGCTAAAAATCCCCCCGTATCGACTAACGTGAATTCCACATCATTCCAACTCGCATTCCCATAATGCCGGTCTCTCGTAACCCCGGGCAAATTATCCACCAGAGCGTCCTTTGTTCGGGTTACACGATTGAAAAAGGTCGATTTTCCCACGTTGGGTCGGCCGACGATTGCTATCACAGGTTTCATGGTCCGGATCCAAAAATCAGTTAGATGTCAATTACGAAGAAGCGTTTCCACCCCATGGATTTTTGATGCTTCATAGCGGGCTGCCCTTCAATAAGGCGGTAAGGTTTGAGCCTATCGTTCGATATGCTGCGCCTTCACCCATTCGTGACGGGCATAATGCTCGATCGGCGGTTCAAGAGAGTGTGGCGCTGAATCGTGTCTCTTCCAATCATCGATTTGCTGAATTTTTAGACAGATATACATTACGGACGGGCGGATTGTCAAACCGTGTCACCGGATTATACTCCAATATCAGGTTTTTCCTTTACTCGGTATCCATAAACGATTGTAAATTAGAATCCTCTTCTTTAGACCATAGACAGACAGCGGATACTGTGATATTTCCAAAAAATAATTCAAGCGGCTCCCATGACGTGGCGAGCGCTTTGGAAATTGCTCAATTTCTTTCAAGGTCCGGAAAGAGGATTTTTTTTCACAGGAATTCGTTCGGTATTTAGAGGATTGAACGACTCGTCCCGGCACAGAGCTCGGGTTCGATGGAATCTTTTGAAACCAATTCTATTCCTAAATGAGAATTATCCGAATCAGGTTTTTCCGGTCAAGTCTACCGTCCGCATGCCGCATTCGAAACCGGTAGAAAACCCTGATTCGGTCTAAAAAAGCCATTTATGGATGAAAACGAGAATTGGTTTAACACTTTTATATATCAAAAATCTGAAAGTATCGACCGGAGGGCATATCAATGAAACGGATCATTCAAAATTTGAAGTTCATCTGCTTCATCCTGTTAATCGGGACCGTTCTGGCCGCTTGTGCCACAACATCTTACCTGAATGTAACCTATCAACCCCCGCCCGAATCGTATGCTCTTGATGGCAAAGAAATCTTTTTTGATTTTAAAGACATGAGAACGGATAAAACCGTTTTAAGCGAAACGGCTCAGAAAAAGCTGAAAAACTTTACCGGAATTTTTTCGCTCACGGTGGCCTCACAAGGAGAAAAAGGGCCGGTGGTCGGCGCCTTTTATCTTCCTTCGCTGTTTCAGGAGGCATTCACAAGAAGCCTGGTAAACATGGGCGCAGAGCTCTTACCGGAACCAAAAAATGATGAGCCGATTTTGGAAATTGTCCTGAAAGATTTTATTCTGGATGTGGTGGGGAGAAAATGGGTGGCAAGTATTCGCTATGAAACCGATTTGATTAAGAACGGCAACCTCCTCGCCAGTCAAAATATAAGCGGCAATGCGGAAAGATATGATTTGCTGGGACGAAAAGATGCCGACAAGCTCTTGGGGGAAATTTTCACAGATATCGTAAATAAGCTGGATATCCACAAATTATTTGAACAGGCGGGGCTATAACAGGATCCGTTCGGTGGTGCGGTAAAAATTCCGCCTTTTTCTTTTCACAGACGAATTCCTTTATTCAGCGCATCATCGTCCGCCGGTAATAGCCGATTTCACACCAGAAGACTGATTCCCGGGTATTTTGCAACCGTTGAAAATCAAATGGATCGATCAGACACCCGTCTCTAAAACCTTTTTCAGAGTTTTCAAATCATTTATCAATTGTTTCCGTGCCTTGCTAACAACCAGCGACTTCATCCAGCCAAAAAACCCCAACCGTGCACTGCCGAAGTTGGTCACCCTGGTGCCGCTTTCGATCGGCTCAAACATCAAGCTGTTTTCCCCCTGAACCGGTCCCGAGACGATTTTATAAGAACACTTCCTGTTCGGCTCGTACTCTGTAATAATCCCTTCCGCTTCGATGCGCTGGCTCAAGAAGGTGCTTACACTTCGAAAAGTGGCCCCCATGCCCATGGTACCGCAAGAAGTCAACCTGGATTCCAGATGCCCTGATAACCACCTCGAATTGTTTTCGAAATTCGTAGCGAATGAAAACACCCGGTCAACCGGTTGATTGACTTCCACGCTGGCTTCGAATGTTACCATCTTAAACTTCCTCCAAGTCTTCGCGATACGGAAAAAACATTATGCCCATATTTTCGATTACTTTTTTTTAAAAAATCGGCACTCCAATCCTGAGAGTTTAGAAATATTTTCGTCCGTTTCAATTCGTTTGTGAATATAAGCATGGGAAGAAAACTCATGATTTGCAATTATAATCACCTGTCATTTTACTGTCAAATTTAAATTGATGGAAACTGTTTTTTCCCCCGAGGCTTAACAGGAATCCGAAGGATATGGAACGGTCCAGATAAATCTTCCGTGTTCCAGAAAATTTAATACCTGTTGAACACTTTGGCAAGCTTTTCGGTCAACCGCTTCTTGTGTGTTAAAGGCGTTGTGAGGGGTTAAAATTACATTCGAATACCGTGACAGTTCAAGCGTCGCTTTCACCTCTTCATCATTTGAGATGCTTGCATTACGAAGATTGACCGCCAGTTCGCTCTCATTACAGTAAACATCCAGCCCGACCCCCCCTAAGTGATTTTCCCTCATTAACTGGAGCAGATGCAGGGAAGGTGATATTTCTCCTCGCGACACGTTAACGAAGATCAAACCTTTTCTGGCTTTCTTTAACCGGTCATAATTAAAATAGCCCGCGTTGTCGTACGTCAGATTCATCGCCGAAACGATTACATCGGCAACGGATAGGACGTAATCAATCGTTACATACGTTACGTCGGAGTGTTTTTCGACGATATCCACCCCAAGTACACGCATTCCCAGCCCTCTTGCGATTCGAACCGCCTCGTATCCGATATTGCCGACCCCGACCACGGCGATGGTTCTGTGTTCACACTCATAACCGGTTATACCATCCCTGTTGAATTCATAAAAATGAGCGATCTGTTTCGGAAGATTCCTCAGCAGGGCCATGGTTAATAAAATCGCTTGTTCTGCCACCGCCCGGTGACAATACAGCGGCAGATACCCGCAGGGGATCCGGCAAGCGAATTCTGTTACATACCGGTGCAGATGATTATAGCCGGTGCTGCGGCTCAGAATTGCCGCCAGTTTTTTGGACCATCCACCCGGCAACAGGGATTGGGTGCGGATGCTGATAAAGCGGGCCGGCGGTTCCACGCGCGAATACTCCTGTATTGTTTTGGGCGTAAAACCAACCTTCAGTCGGTCGGGCAGGTACTTTTTCAGAGCATGGGTTTCTTCATCAAATGCTTCATAAAAAAAAATGTCCATCTGTCACAACGATCCGCTTCTGCCTGTTTTCGCCAAAAAACCAAATAAGGAAGGGCAACATTTTGAAATTATGGGTAGTCTATTGACAGGTGGACTTCTTTTTGTCAATAGAGTGTTGAGCCGTGCATACCATCTTTATTTCAGGGCTGGAACGGCTTTTTTCGAACCGTTAAACAGGTGCACCGGCTCTTGTCCGGCTTCGGCTGAATCGATGCGGAACGCTTCCAACAGATGATTGCCCGTTATGTCAAAAATGATCTTTTCATGAATGAGGACATTTTCGGAAGTGTTTTAAAACATTGAATCGGCTTTCAGATAAAGACGGAGCGATACGTTCGATTCCATAAAAAAATTGACTGAGGATTGCCCCAAACGGCTCAGGGATTTGGCTTTTGGGCAGGTTTGGAAACCACTTCCGAGAAAAAACGCAAACGTCATCGGTATCAAAAGGGAGCAAAATCATGAACATCACATTTTACGGAGGGGTACGGGAAGTTACAGGTTCCATGCACCTGTTGGCTTCAGAAACCGATCGAATACTTCTGGATTGCGGAATGTTTCAGGGACGAAGGAAAGAAAGCGACCGCAAGAACCGGACACTCCCATTCGACCCGAAAATTCTCACCAATATCGTGCTGACGCACGGCCATATCGACCATTCCGGAAGGATTCCTCTTGTTGTAAAAAACAACTTCAAGGGACGCGTGATCTGTACGCGTGCAACCATGGATGCCTGCGAATTTCTCCTTCTCGACAGTGCTCACATCCAGGAGTCAGACGCTCAGTATCTCAATTATAAAACATTAAGAACCCATCTGTATGGCATGAAAACCTCCGGTAATGTGAAAGATATTTCAAAGCGAAAAATGAATGTCATAAAAAAAATGTTGAAAAAGGATCGCCATTCACTTAACACGGATGTCATTAATGCCGAGATACAAAAATACCGGCTGGAATACATCGAACCCCTTTATACCATTGAAGAAGCGCAAAAATCACTGAACTGCTTCGACGGGTACCCTTACAAGGAAACCATCACCGTCGGACAGAATATGACCTGCACTTTTTACGATGCAGGACATATTCTGGGTTCTGCGATGTGCGTCATTCATGCCGTTGAAAACGGTCACTCCTACCACATCGGCTATACCGGCGATATTGGCCGCTTCAACCAGCCGATTATCGAAGATCCGACCACCCTGTTTGAGGAAAAAGACAGAAATTTGGATTTACTGATTATGGAAAGCACCTATGGGACACGCCATCACGGGCCGATTGAGGATTTAAAAAAACGCCTCAAAAAAATAATCATCGACACGGTGGAGCGGGGGGGAAGCCTTGTCATACCGGCATTTGCATTCGGCCGCACGCAGGAAATCGTCTATATCCTTCACGAGCTCTATGATGCGCATGAGGTGCCGCGCCTGCCGGTTTACGTGGACAGCCCTCTGGCCACGAACCTGACGCGGGTTTTCGGAGAGCATTTGGAGGTCTATGATCGGCAGACCCATGAAACTTTCCTGGAAAACGGAAAGAACCCATTTGCTTTCAGCCACCTGAAATTTACAAGTTCGGTTGAAGAATCAATGGCGCTGATGCGGGAAGAAAAATCACACATTGTAATCGCCTCATCGGGAATGTGCGAAGCCGGTCGAATTCTTCATCACTTGCGGTATAAAATCCATAATCCAAAAAACACGATTCTGATCGTCGGATTCATGGCGGAAAATACGCTGGGCCGACGAATCCAGGATATGGGCTGGGAATATGAAAAATCCGGCAGAGTCGGGCCCCCGCCCATGGTGAAATTTCTTAATAAAGTCTATCCGTTGAAAGCTCATGTCGTAAGGCTTCGAGGATTTAGCGCTCATGCCGACCAGGGAGAAATGCTCCATTTTTTAAAGCATTCCAACCTTCGGTTAAAAAAGATCGCAATTGTTCACGGAGAAGAAAAAGAATCCATAAGTTTTGCGGACCGGCTGAACAGCGAAGGTTTTTCAGCCTTCGTTCCCTATGTGGGAGAACCGGTTCAAATAAAATAGAACCTCGACGGGTGTCCGTACGGGGCGGCAATATGGGTTCCGATTGATTCATCCGATAATCGGGTGGATACGGAGAGCAAAAGATATGGAGTTCGTCCCCGAACGAAAATGAAACGATAGGACCCGGTTTTTCCGCCTTTCATGGAAGAAAAAACTCGAGTTCTTTCTTCGAACAATGGAATGCATGCTTAATAATTCTCTGAGAATATCTTCCTGCATCGATGATTTGATCCGCCTTATCACGATACTCTGTTTCGGAAATCCAGCTGCACAGGAATAATATCCGGGGAAACAGAAGGGCATTGATATATGGAATTCCGTTATCTCTGCAATAAGATGCCCCCTTTCCATCATCAATGATAATGAATTCCCCGGATCCTACAAAATATTGCAGAATAGTGTCTTTCTCTCCCCTGTCCAGCGAAGCTTTTTGCAGCAATCCATCCTTGTGGAATCCCTCTGCTTCACTCGGTAAGGCAACCATAAAAGATTGGTTTCGATAAAAATTTTTGAATGCGTATGACCCGGCATGGTCTTGTCGGGTCAATTCATGATAAACAGAATCGGCCATTATAATTCTATATTTATCCAGCAGATCATCAAACAAATCGGCTTTAAATAAAAGTATTGCAGAAGACGAATCAACAAGGACTTTTTTCATAGGGTTCGGCCTGACTGGACACCGAGCGGACGATGACCAATGATAGTTGCTATCTCTCCCTTTCAATGATTTCACTTAAAATCCGAACCGGTTCGCAATCCGTTTCTTTGTTTCGAACGGCCTTTTCTAAAACCGCTACCGGGTCGTATCCGACATCCTGACATTCCATCGCTTTTCTCAAGAGACGTTCCGGATTATAAAATTCATAGGTTCCACAGCATTCATTTGCAAGAATTAACATGTATTCGGGGTTGATACCCGCTTTCCGGCATGCGTTTGCCATTTCCAGAAGGCTCACCGGGTCATAATATTCATAGGCCCTGCAACCTTTCTCCGCCAATTCCAGGACGTGTTTATCTTCATTGTTCATCACAAGACACCTCCTCCGATTTTATGTAAGGATGCGCCGGTTTCAATCCGCATTCGGCGGATTCCTAACAGGGTGTTGAAAAACAAGGATCAGGCCGTCAGGCAAGGCGCGCGGCGATACGACAAGC
>Ga0116141_10001070_pt1 | contig 23101 bp, 24 predicted proteins | sample AD_UKC097_MetaG_FD_89744 | JGI IMG/M metagenome (GOLD analysis project Ga0116141, IMG submission 89744) | Active sludge microbial communities of municipal wastewater-treating anaerobic digesters from USA - AD_UKC097_MetaG | ecosystem: Engineered > Bioreactor > Anaerobic > Digestate | place: USA...
CGCCTGCTCTCTTTTAAAAAATTCATGCATCCCACGCTCAACATCGCCATCAAGGCCGCCCGTCGTGCCGGCCAAATCATTAACCGCGCCAGTTTGGATATTGACTCGCTCAATGTGGGCGTGAAACAACAAAGTGATTACGTCACCGAAGTCGACCGCGCTGCTGAAGCTGCCATCATTGATGTTTTGCGTGACGCCTATCCGAGCTATGGAATTCTAGCAGAGGAGTCCGGCTTGGCTGGAACGGATGCCAATGCTGAATTCCAATGGATTATCGACCCGCTCGACGGCACAACGAACTTCATCCACGGCGTGCCGCAATATGCCATCTCCATTGGTCTCGCCAAACAAGGCGTGATGCAACACGCAGTCGTGTACGACTCCAACCGCAACGAAATTTTTACCGCCAGCAAAGGCGGTGGCGCGTTTCTTAACAACAAGCGCATCCGCGTCGCCAAGCGTACGCGCCTGGATGAAACCCTTATCGGCACAGGCTTTCCTTATCGCATGTTTGACCATATCGACACCTATCTCGCCATTTTCCGCGAGCTTGCGCAAAAAACTGCCGGCATGCGCCGTCCTGGTGCCGCCTCGATCGACCTGGCCTGGGTCGCCTGTGGTCGTATGGATGGCTTCTGGGAGCTGGGTTTATCCCCTTGGGACATGGCGGCAGGCAGCCTGTTGATTAGCGAAGCAGGCGGCCTGGTGGGCGACTTGTCGGGCGAAGCCAACTACATGCAAACGGGCAATATCATCGGCGGCAACCCGAAGATTTTCAGCCAGCTACTGCAAGTGATTGCACCCCACCTGAGCCCTCGTTTATCTGCCTGAGTCCGCTGGTTTTCTGGGTACGTCCGGGAGTGAGATCTGCGCAATAATCAAATTCAGACCACACCCTGTCCCGCCAGATATTCCTCGTAGGTGCCGCGGTAATCGACGATGCTTCTATCCGTCTTGATTTCGATGATGCGCGTCGCAAGCGACGAGACGAACTCGCGGTCGTGCGAGACGAAAATCAGCGTGCCGGTAAATTTATCCAGCGCCGTATTGAGCGATTCGATGGATTCCATATCCAGGTGATTGGTTGGTTCATCCATCAACAGCACATTGTTCCTGAGCAGCATCAGCTTGCCAAACAGCATGCGGCCTTGCTCACCGCCGGAAATGACATTCACCGATTTTTTGGCATCGTCGCCAGAAAATAACAAGCGACCCAGCGTGCCGCGGATCAGGGTTTCCACGTCACCCCCTTCATAGCCGCCCTCGCGCACCCATTGCGTTATCCATTCGGTGAGCGGCATGTCGCTGGAAAAGTCTGCCGCATGGTCTTGGGCAAACACGCCGGGGCGGGCTTTTTCAGCCCATTTGATGTGGCCGCCCTGGGGGATCAGGCCGCCCAGTTTTTCACCCGCCAACAGGCGTAGCAGGGTGGTTTTACCCACGCCGTTCTCGCCGATGATGGCCACTTTATCGCCCGCTTCGATGGTCATTGACAGCGGTTTGATGATGGGCTGCGTGGGGTCGTAGCCAAAACGCAGATTGTCAATCTCGCACGCCAGGCGGTGCAGTTTTTCTTTCTCATCAAAGTCAAAGCGTATCCACGGATACTGGCGGGAAGAGGGCTTGATGTCTTCGGGCTTGATTTTCTCGATCAGCTTCATGCGGCTGGTCGCTTGTCGCGCCTTGGATTTGTTGGCCGAAAAGCGGCGCACAAAATCCTGCAAGTCCGACACGCGTTCCTTGGCCCTGGCATTTGCCGAGACTTGACGCTCCCGCGCGACGGCCGAGGCTTCCATGAAATCATCATAATTTCCGCCATATACCTTGATCGTGCCGTAATCCAGGTCGGCCATGTGCGTGCACACCTGGTTCAGGAAATGCCGGTCATGCGAGATGATGATCATCGTGCTCTCGCGCTGGTTGAGGATGTCTTCCAGCCAGCGGATGGTGTTGATGTCGAGGTTATTGGTCGGTTCATCCAGCAGCAAAATGTCCGGATTGGCGAACAGCGCTTGGACCAGCAGCACACGCAGCTTCCAGCCCGGCGCTACTTCGCTCATCGGCCCTGTGTGTTGTTCTATCGGAATGCCTGCGCCCATCAGCAATTCGCCGGCGCGGGATTCTGCCGTGTAACCGTCGTATTCGGCAAACTTGCCTTCCAGTTCCGCCGCGCGCATGTAGTCGTCTTCGGTCGCCTCGGGGTTGGCGTAAATCGCATCGCGCTCGCTCATGCACGCCCACATCTCCGTGTGGCCCATCATCACCACGTCGATCACGCGCATTTCTTCGTAAGCAAACTGATCCTGCTTCAAGTAAGCCATGCGCTCGCCCGGATCCATGGACACATTGCCGGCCGAGGGCTCCAGTACGCCGGCCAGAATCTTCATGAAGGTGGTTTTGCCGGATCCGTTCGCGCCGATCAAGCCATAGCGATTACCTTCGCCGAACTTGACAGAGACGTTTTCAAACAAAGGTTTAGATCCGAACTGGATAGTGACATTGGACGCGACAAGCATAAGGAGGTAACCAAAAAGAGAGCGGTAAAAGATGCCTCGTGGAGGCAATGAAGCCCTGTATTCTACTGCCCGCAAAGCGGTCGGCATAGGGCAGCGGTAGAATGGTCGCATGCTTACCGCTGCCCATCTTGCCTGTTCCCGTGGCGAACGCCGCCTGTTCGCGGATATTTCTTTCTCGCTGGCGGCGGGCGAATGGTTGCATGTGCAGGGTGAAAATGGGGCAGGTAAAACCAGTTTGTTGCGTTTACTGGTCGGTTTATCACCTGCCGATGCGGGGGAGATTCGCTGGCGCGGGGCGCTGGTGGGCGGAATGAAAACCACGCCCGAAGCGGCTGATTTCCGGCGTGAGTTGCTTTATCTGGGCCACCATGCGGCGGTGAAGGATGAACTGGATGCGCTGGAAAACTTGCGCTTTTCAGCGGCGATTGACGGCTTGCCATTCGATCAGGTTAAAGCCTTGGCGGCATTGCAGCGTCTGGGTTTGCGCGGGCGGGAGTCCTTACCGGTGCGGGTCTTGTCGGCGGGGCAAAAGCGGCGGGTGTTGCTAGCGCGCCTGCTCACGCGCTCTGCGGCTGTGTGGGTGCTGGATGAGGCGTTCAATGCGCTGGATAGTGGGGCGGTGCAATTACTGGGCGCATTGCTGAATGAGCATTTGGCTGCCGGTGGTTTGGCCGTGCTCACGAGCCATCAGCCCTTGCCTTTGCCGGGCGGCCGGGTGCTGGCTTTATGAATGCGCTCATGGCTACCGCGCGGCGGGATGTGCTGCTGGCTTTGCGCCGCCGTACGGATGTGCTCACGGCGATATTCTTTTTTGTGATTGTGGTGAGCCTGTTCCCGTTAGGCATTGGGCCTGAGCCTGCGCTGCTGAAAAAAATTGCCCCCGGCGTGCTGTGGGTGGCGGCTTTGCTGGCCACGCTGTTGGGGCTGCCGCGCTTGTTTCAGGCCGATTATCTGGATGGCACGCTAGAGCAGATGGCGCTCTCGCCGTCGCCCTTGGCGCTCTTGATTGCCGGTAAAATACTTGCCCACTGGCTGCTGTGCGGTTTGCCGCTGGTGCTGTTGGCGCCGGTGCTGGGCTTGCAGTTTGGTCTGGATGCCGCCAGTTTGGGCATGTTGAGTTTGTCCTTGTTACTCGGCACGCCCTTGCTCTCACTCATTGGTGCGACGGGCGCTGCGCTTACCTTGGGGGTGCGCGGTGGCGGGGTGTTGCTGGCCGTGCTGGTGTTGCCCTTGTATATTCCGACGCTGATTTTTGGCGCAGGTGCGGTGGCGGCGCAAAGCGCGGGCTTGGGTGTGGAGGGGCATTTGTCACTGTTGGCAGCTTTATTGGCGCTGGCGGTTTTTTTTGCGCCGTGGGCAACAACGGCGGCGTTAAGGATTGCGCTCGAATGATGAGCGTCTTTTTACGATGGATTAAGGTGTCACTCGCCGTGTTGCCAGCGCCGACTTTTTGGAAAGACTATGAATCTAATTAACTGGTTTCGTTACGCCAGCCCGCAAAGTTTTTATCCGCTGGCCGGACGCATGATCCCGCTGTTCTGGATATTGGCGCTGCTGTTTGGCGCGGCAGGCTTGTGGGTGTCATTTTTTGTCGCGCCCACGGATGCCCAGCAGGGCGAGGGCTATCGCATCATCTTTGTGCATGTGCCGGCGTCCTGGATGTCGATGGTGATTTATCTGGCGATGGCCTTTTGGGCCGGGCTGGGTCTGGCGCTCAATACGCGGCTATCGAGCATGATGGCGCAGGCCTTGGCGCCGACGGGTGCGTTGATGGCGGCGTTAAGCCTCATTACCGGTGCGTTTTGGGGCAAACCAATGTGGGGCACCTGGTGGGTGTGGGATGCGCGGCTCACCTCTGAACTGATTTTGTTCTTTTTGTATGTGGGTTTCATGGCTTTGCAATCGGCGATTGACGATCCGCGCCGCGCAGACAAAGCCGGGGCAGTGCTGGCCTTGATCGGCGTGGTGAATGTGCCGATTATTTATTTTTCTGTGACTTGGTGGAACACGCTGCACCAGGGCTCAAGCATCAACTTGACGCGCGCGCCGTCGATGGCGCAGACCATGCTCTTGGGCATGTTGCTCATGGCCCTGGCGTTCTGGATGTATTCGATTGCGGTTTCTTTGCTGCGTCTGCGCGCCATCATGCTGGAGCGCGAACGTCATTCTGAATGGGTAAAACATGCACTGGAATAGTCTCGGCGAGTTTTTCGCCATGGGCGGTTACGCCCTTTATGTGTGGGGCAGCTTTGGTGCGTGCGCTTTGCTGCTGGTGATGGAACCTTTATTGGTAAAACAGCGTCTGAGTGCTGTACGCCGTTTGCTGCGCCGTGAACGGCTGGCTGAATCTTTGGATAAAAATTACCCATGAAACCTCGTCATCAACGAATCGCCCTGATTTTGGGCGGTGTGGCCGCCGTAGGCGTGGCCGCTTTTTTTGTCTTGCGGGCCTTGAATAGCAATATCGCCTTGTATGTGACGCCCACCGATGTGCTGGCAGGCAAGTCGCCTGCAGACCAGGCTTTCCGCATGGGTGGCATGGTGAAAGACGGGTCGGTCAAGCGTGAGGGCATGGCCACGCGCTTTATTTTGACCGACACCGCAAAAGATGTTCCGGTGGCTTACGTCGGCATCCTGCCGGATTTGTTTCGTGAAGGCAAAGGCGCCGTGGTGCAAGGCAGACTAGACAAAAATGGTGAATTTATTGCCAGCGAAGTGCTGGCCAAACATGACGAGAACTATATGCCGCCGGAAGCCAAGCACGCTATTGAACAAGCGCAGGGCAAACAAGCAGGCAAGCCGCAGGGGGTGAATAATGATTCCTGAACTTGGCCAGTTTGCCCTCATTCTCGCGTTTGTCGTGACGCTCGTGCAGGGCGTCTTGCCCTTGCTCGGTGCGCAACGGCATAACCGGCATTCCGCTCTGCGGATCGCACTGGCACGCCCTGCCGCACAAGTGCATTTTTTGTTGCTGGCGTTTTCATTCGCTTGCCTGGCGCAAAGCTTTTTGACGAATGATTTTTCAGTCGCTTACGTCGCGCAAAATTCCAACACGCAATTGCCTGCCATGTATCGCTTCGCTGCCGTATGGGGCGGACATGAAGGCTCGTTGTTGCTCTGGGTGCTGATGTTGGCTGGTTGGGGAGCGGCCGTTTCGCTGGCTTCCCGCCAGTTGCCCGAAGTCATGGTGGCGCGGGTGCTTGCTGTACTTGGTTTGATTAGCGTCGGCATGCTGGCTTTTATTCTGTTCACCTCCAATCCATTTGAACGTTTGCTGCCGGCAGTGGCTGACGGGCGCGACTTGAATCCCTTGCTGCAAGACCCCGGCCTGGTGTTTCATCCGCCGATGCTTTACATGGGCTATGTCGGCTTTGCTGTGGCTTTTGCTTTTGCCATCTCAGCCTTGATTTCTGGCCGCCTGGATGCTGCCTGGGCGCGCTGGTCGCGGCCATGGACAACCGCTGCCTGGTGTTTTCTGACCATCGGCATCGCTCTCGGCAGCTGGTGGGCTTATTACGAGCTGGGCTGGGGCGGCTGGTGGTTTTGGGACCCGGTGGAAAACGCCTCGTTCATGCCTTGGCTTGTCGGCACAGCGCTGATTCACTCACTGGCCATTACCGAAAAGCGAGGTGCCTTCAAAAACTGGACAGTGCTGCTGGCTATCGCCACATTTTCGCTGTCGCTATTGGGCACCTTCCTTGTTCGTTCCGGTGTGCTGACTTCCGTGCATGCCTTTGCCTCCGACCCAAGTCGCGGGGTGTTCATCCTGATCCTGCTGGCCGTGGTGATTGGTTCTTCGCTCACGCTGTTTGCCTGGCGCGCGCCCAAGGTAAGTTCTGGTGGCGCGTTTGCCTTGATCTCGCGCGAGACTTTGTTGCTGGTTAATAATGTATTGCTGGTGGTCGCGGCGGGCAGCGTCCTGCTTGGCACGCTCTACCCCTTGCTGATTGATGCGTTGGGGCTGGGCAAGCTGTCGGTCGGCCCGCCATATTTCAATACTGTTTTTGTGCCAGTCATGGTGCCGCTGCTGCTGCTGATCGCGGTGGGCCCGATGGCGCGCTGGAAGCAGGCGGATTTGAAAGACATGACGCGCCGTTTGCGCATCAGCCTGGTGTTGTCTTTGATTGCGGGTGTGGCGTTGCCACAATTGATGGGCGTGTGGACGCCGCTGACAGCGATGGGTTGCTTGCTGGCCGTGTGGATTGCATCAAGCACGATTTTCCAGATTATTGAACGTCTGAAGATTGGTGGAGGCAATGCGTCGGCCTCTTTCTGGGGCATGCATCTCGCGCACTTCGGCATTGCCGTATTTGTCATTGGCGTAACGCTGGTGGGCGGCTATCAGGAAGAAAAAGATGTGCGCATGCAGGCGGGCGAGACGGTCAGCGTGGGCGGTTATCAATTGCGCCTGATCGGCATTCACGCAGCAACCGGGCCTAACTATCGTGCTGATGTTGGCACGTTCGAATTATCAAAAAATGGCCGCGCGCTAAAGACGCTGCATCCGCAAAAGCGCCACTATTTTTCTTCACAAATGCCGATGACGGAAGCAGCGATTGACGCTGGTTTTACTCGCGATATCTATGTCTCGCTGGGCGAACCCCTGGATCAGCCGAAGGGCGAACAGGGGGCATGGAGCGTGCGGGTTTACTTCAAGCCTTTCGTCGGCTGGATATGGGGCGGGTGTCTGTTGATGGCCGCCGGAGGTTTTCTGGCACTGCTTGACCGCCGTTATCGTCTGCGCCTCAAGGCGGCCGCAGCGCTACCTGGTAGCGTATCCGCATGAAGCGTTTTTTGCTGCCCCTGGCGGCCTTTGCCGTGCTGGTGGTTTTTCTGGCCATCGGCCTCACGCATGATCCGCGCGAGGTGCCTTCGCCGCTGATCGGCAAACCGGCACCGGCCTTCACGCTGCCGCAGCTGCATGATGCAAGCAAAAACTTTTCTGTCGCCGACATGAAGGGGCAGGTTTGGCTGCTGAATGTCTGGGCCTCGTGGTGCGTTTCGTGTCGCGAGGAGCATCCGTTGCTGGTGGAGTTTGCCAAGACTCATGCCGTGCCGGTTATTGGTCTGGATTACAAGGATCAAGTAGCGGATGCCAAGCAGTGGCTTGAAAAACTGGGCAACCCGTATACGCAGATTGCCGTCGATAGCGATGGCCGCGTCGGCATCGACTATGGCGTGTACGGCGTGCCGGAAACCTATGTCATCGACAAACAGGGCATTATCCGCATGAAGCACACCGGGCCGATTACGCCCGCATCGCTGGCGCAAAAAATTCTTCCCCTCGTTAAGGATCTGTCGCAATGAAGCGTTGGCTTGCATGCCTGTTTATCGTGCTGGCAGCCAGAATGGCTTTTGCCGCAGAAGCACCGCTGCTGGCGGCTGACGAGACCGTGGAAAAACGTTTGGTGGCGATCAGCGAAGAGCTCCGCTGCCTCGTTTGCCAGAACGAATCTCTGGCGGGCTCGCGGGCTGATCTGGCGAATGACCTGAGGCGCGAGATACGCAAAATGATTGCCGAGGGTAAAACCGATCAGGAAATTCTTGATTTCATGGTCGCGCGGTATGGCGATTTTGTGCTCTACCGACCACCGGTCAAGCCGACTACATGGTTACTGTGGGGCGGGCCATTTTTGCTCATGGGGGGCGGCTTGATCACCTTGATCTGGCTGCTGCGCCGTCGTCGCCAGCTCGTTGCAACGTCTGGGCTTTCTGATGAGCAACGCACGCTGGCTGCATCCTTGCTGGATAAAACGGATCAATAAAAACGCATGATACTTTTTACTTTCGCCGTTACGGCGCTGCTGCTGGTTACTCTTATTTCATTGTTGTACCCCTGGTGGCGCAGGCGAACAGCGCAGCACCGTGCCACCAGTGCCATCCCGCTGGATACCGCCGCGCATAATTTTCCGGCTCTGCTCAACACCACGATCCACCGCGATCGTCTGGCAGAGATTGAACGCGACTATAAAAATGGCGTGATCTCCGCAACGGGTTATGCGCAAGCGCAAGAAGAATTGCAACGACAGTTACTTGAGGATGTCTCTCAGTCACAGGATATCAGTGCGTCCGGCGCTAAATCCTGGCGTGATGGATTGGCGTTGAGTGTCTTTGTTTGTGTGCTTGCGACAGGCTTGTATTTCCTGGTGGGCAATCCTGCAGGGCTGACTGAAGGCGCCACCCGCAACGATAATGCAGAAGCCTTGGCCAAAGTGAATGCGCTGATTGCCAAACTGGAAGAAAAAATGCAGAAGAATCCGGATAACCCCGAAGGCTGGGCGATGCTTGCACGAGCGTATAGGCTCACGGGTCGGCTGGATGAGGCCGAGCGTGCGCTGGGGCGAGTTGGGCCCAAGATCAATCAGGATGCCGCATTGTTGGCTGATCTGGCTGAAATTCTGGCGCAAAAAAATGGCAGCCTTGCCGGCCGTCCTGGCGAGCTGATTTTGCAAGCGCTAAAGCTTGAACCTAATAATGGCAAAGCGCTTTATTTTGCCGGCGCAGCAGCGTTTGAAGAAGCTCGATATAACGTGGCCATTGCGCATTGGGAGCAACTGAAAAAGCAGTTTGATCCCGGGTCAGAGGAAGTGCGCAATATTGCCGCAGGTATCGCCAAGGCGCGCGAGGCGGGTGGGATAAAAGTCGGCGCTGATGATACGGCGCCAGTAGCCAAAGCGACTAATGTAACTGCTGCACCTGATACGGCGATCGCCAGCGCCGTTAGCGGTCGCGTGGCGCTTAGCCCCGCGCTACGCGCGCAAACCAAACCGGATGAAACGGTTTTCATTTTCGCCCGTGCCGTGAATGGGCCGCGCATGCCGCTGGCTATTCAACAAGCCCGCGTAGCTGATTTGCCGCTGGATTTTCATTTGGATGACACGCAGGCGATGGCGCCGGAAAATAAAATCTCGACAGCGAAAGAGTTACGCATTGAAGTCCGGGTATCTAAAACCGGGCAGGCCATGCCTGCCAGTGGTGATTTAACTGGCAGCAGCGCGCCGGTAAAGCCGGGGACAAAAGGCATTCAGGTAGTGATTGACCAGGTGGTCAAGTAAGTATTGTCCAGGCTGTGTATTTTTAGCTGAACAATTTTTCCACCCGCAACAGGGTGAGCAAACCCATCGAGGCGAAGATGCCTGCGGCAATCCGATGGACAAGTTTCATGGGGATTTTTTTAGCAAATTTGTTGCCAACAAAAACAGCGGGTACATCGGCCAGCAACATGCCCAGCGTCGTGCCTGCAATAACGAGCGCTGGCGTGGCGTAATGCGCGGCGAGCGCGACGGTGGCGAGCTGGGTTTTGTCACCCATTTCAGCGAGAAAGAAGGTGACCAGGGTCGCACCAAAAACGCCCATGCGCTTGGCGACTTGCGTTTCTTCTTCCTCGATCTCATCTGGAATCAAGGTCCAGATCGCCGTGCCTATAAACGATAAACCCAGAATCCAGCGCATGACCTCCGGACTCAGCAGGCTGGTAATCCATGCGCCCAGCGCACCGGCCAGGCCATGATTGATGAGCGTTGCACAAAGAATGCCGAGGATGATGGGCACTGGTTTTTTAAAACGCGCAGCCAGGATAAAAGCCAGTAACTGTGTTTTGTCGCCCATTTCAGCGAGGGCGACAACACCCGTGGAAATAAGTAAGGATTCCATAAATTTGATTTATCGGGATGGCGCACTGCGGCAAAAACAGGTTGCGCGCTGTCAGTAGTGTGGCGGAATGTCTGCGCGCGGGTCGGCGGGTTGATTTAATGCCTCGGCAGCGTCTGTGGAATCAGTGGTTTGACTTTGCCGATAAAGCTCACGCATTTGCGCTTGCAGCAGATCAATTTGCTGCTGTTGCCGAAAGATGGTGTGATTGAGTGCGTCAATGGCGTCTTCGGCAAGATTGAGCTTGATTTCGAGTTCGGTCAGTCGTGATTCCATAAGGTCTTATTTTAGGCAAGTGCAGGTTGTTTGACTTTGAACCACAGCGCGTAGAGCGCGGGTAAAAAGAGCAGTGTGATGAGCGTGCCAACCAGGGTGCCGCCGATAAGCACATAAGCCATTGGCCCCCACTGGGCATCGGTAGTGAGCGGCACAAAGGCAAATGCAGCGGCGACTGCCGTTAGCAGCACAGGGCGCGTGCGCTGCACGGTAGCTTCGCGCAGGGCAGTCCAGGAGGCCATGCCCAACGCCAGATTGTCGTCAATTTGTTTGGTCAGGATGAGCGTATTGCGCATCAGAATGCCTGCTAAGCCAATCAAGCCCAGCAGGGCGATAAAGCCGAAGGGCTTGTTGGCCAGCAAAAGCGCCGGTGTCGCGCCAATCACGCCCAAGGGCGCCGTTGCCAGCACCATGAAGGTGCCAGAAAAACTGCGCATTTGCAGCATGATGATGGTCAGCATCATGGCCAGCATGACAGGCTGCATTTTTTGAATCGCTGCTTCATCTTCCAGCGCGGTTTCATTGGTGCCGCCAATTTCGATGCGGTAGCCATCCGGGAGACTGGCACGCATGGGCGCCAGTTTTTTCCAGAGTGTGGCCATGATGTCCGAGGCTTCAGCATCGCCTTTGATATCGCTATGCACAGCAATAAACGGACTGCGGTTGTAGCGCATGAGCACAGGGTCTTCGTTGCGAACTTCAATCAACCCGGCTTGTGCCAGCGTGATATTTCGTCCGTCCTGGGTTTTGATCGGGGTGTCGGCCAGCGAGCGGCTGGCATCAGGCTTGATGCGCACCAGCAGCTGCACACTGCGAATGTCTTCGCGCAATTGAATGGCTGGTAAACCACCCCAGCCCAGTTGCAGCTGGCTGGCTAATTCGCGCGGGGTGAGGCCAATGGCGCGCAGGCGATCAGCATCGAGTTTGATGTGCATGACAGGTACCCGGTCGCCCCAGTCAAGATGCGCATCGGCGACATTAGGGTGTTGTGCCATCAAGTCGCGCATGTCGCTGGCAATTTTTCTCACGACTTGCGGATCCGGTCCGATGGCTCGAAAGCCCACTGGCCAGATAATCGGGGGGCCCAGTTGCAGTCGATGCACGCGCACACGTGCTTCGGGAAAGTCCCCTTGATCCACACGGCGTTGCAAGTCGGCAATGACTGCGTCACGTGCTTCGCGGTTTTTTGCCATGGCAACAATCTTGGCAAAGGCGGGGTTGGGCGGCTCTTGATTGATGCCGAGAAAAAATCGCGGCGCGCCTGCACCCACGTAAGCGGCGACTGAGGTGATTTCTTTTTTGTCTTGCAAAATGCCTTCAATGCGGTTGACGAGTCGATCGGTCGCTGCAAAGCTGCTGCCTTCAGGCAAGAAGACGGTGACCAGGACTTCGGCACGGTCTGAATTAGGGAAGAAATGTTTTTTGACGACAAAGTTCAGTCCCAGCAACGAGATGATAAAAATGCCCAAGGTCGCCAGGACGACTTTTTTGCGATGCACGATGCAAGCTTCGATCAAACTACGCAAGCGGCGATAAGTGGACGTTTCGTATTGAGCGCTGTGCAGGCCATGAGCATTTTTTTCATCAGCAGGTGTTGTGTTGCTGTGTGAGTTTTTGTCTGAATTGCCTAAAAGTTGTACGCCAAGATAAGGTGTAAAAGTCACGGCCACAACCCACGAGGCGAGCAGGGCAAAGCCCAGGACCCAGAAAATGTTGCCTGCATATTCGCCCACGCCTGACTGGGCAAATGCAATCGGAAAAAAGCCGATCACGGCGATCAGCGTGCCGGACAGCATGGGTGCTGCAGTCGCCTTCCAGATGTGCGCGGCGGCTTCTATCCGGTTCCAGCCATCGTTGATTTTCACCAGCATCATCTCGATAGCGATAATCGCGTCATCTACCAATAGTCCGAGTGCGATGATCAAGGCGCCAAGCGACATTCTGTCCAGGCTGATGCCGCGCAGCTGCATGAGCAAAAATGCCATGCCGAGTGTTAGCGGCACAGTAATGCCGACAATCAGCCCGGCGCGCAGGCCGAGCGCAAAAAAACTCACCAGCATGACAACCGCCACGGCGATCAAAAACTTCAACTGAAACAGGTTGACCGCACCCGCAATGACTGCACCCTGGTTAATATATTTATCAAATGTCATGCCGGCAGGCAAGGTGCGGGTCAGCTCATCATGCACTGCGTCCAGCCGCGCGCCTAATGCCAGGCCATCTTCACCAGGTTGCATCACTACGCCAATGACAATCGACTCCTGCCCATTGACGCGAATCAGATAGTTTGGCGGATCCTCATAGCCGCGTTCAACCCGGGCAATGTCGCCCAGGCGAATCAGCCGTTCACCGATACGGATTGGCACCGCGCGAATGGCCTCCAGATCGGCCAGATCTGCATCTACTCGCCAGTAAAGTCGCGGCCCGCGTGTTTCAATCAGACCTGCAGGCATCAAGCGGTTGTAAGCATCCAGTGCATCAATCACTTGGGCTGACTGCACGCCCAGACTGCTCATTTGTTGCGGGTTTAAGTCCACAAACACGCGTTGCGGACGCTCGCCGATAAGACGTACTTTTTGCACGCTGGCGATACGCGTGAGCTCGGTACGCAAACGTTCGGCTTCGCGCACGAGCAGGCGCGGCGGCAGTCCCGGCGCAGAGAGCGCATAGAGTGAAAAATACACGTCAGAAAATTCATCGTTGATGAAGGGCCCCTGGACGCCGGGCGGTAAAAAAGGCGCCTCATCCTGCATGCGTTTGCGTACTTGATAGAAAAAGTCCGCAATTTTTTTGCCTGGCGCGGAGTCTTTCATTTCGAGCAAAATATCCACACGTCCGGGTCGCGATGTGGTTTCAATCTTGTCCATGTATTCCACATCGCGCAGCCGCTTTTCCAGCGGATCGGCGACTTGTTCTTGCATCTGCTGAGCCGATGCACCGGGCCATACAGCCGAGACCATCATGAGTCGAACCGATAGCATGGGATCTTCTGCGCGGCCTAGCGAAAAAAATGACGATACGCCAACGGCCGCAGTCAGCAGCAAAAAAAACAAAGTGAGCGAGCGTTCGCGTACGGCCAGTGCCGCAAGGTTAAAACTCATGGACGTATTTTTACTGTCTGGCCAGGTTTCAATGTATGCAACCCCAGCGCAACAACTGGCGTGCCCTCGGCTAAGTCCGTGTCGATGACAGCGTATTCGTTGTCTACATGCATGAGTTTGACAGGCGTGGGATGTGCTTTGCCTTCTCGGATGACCCATACCATGGTGCCTTGGCCTTTATCCAGCACGGCGCCGACGGGGACGCGTTTTAATGGAGACTGGCGGGTGTCTGGCGTGTTCAAAATCAGGCTGACTGTGGCGCCCAGCGGCCAGTTGGCGGCTTCGCCTAAAAGCAAATACCGCGCGCGCCATGTGCGGGTTGCCGGGTCTGCTGCACCGGCCACTTCACGCAGCGTGGTGTGGGCTGTCGTTGCACTGCCAAAGAGATGTGCCTGTGCCTGTTTGGTGAGCGAGGCCAGGCGAATTTCAGGAATAAATACTTCCACTTCGCGCTGGCCGGCGTAAGCCAGCGTGGCGACGGCTTGGCCTGGCGCGACAACCTGACCCACTTCGCCGGTGACTTCCATGACAATGCCTGCGGCAGGTGCTGTCATGCGGGTATAGCTTGCCGCATTGCTGGCTTGGGTCATCGCCGCTTGCGCGGTAGTGGCGTTGCTTACCGCGTTATCCAGCGCTTGTTGGCTGATGAAGTTTTTGTTGCGTAAATCCGCCAGACGCTGGCGGTTGGCCTGGGCTGTTGCCGACTGGGTGCGTGCGGCAGCGAGTTGTTGTTCTGCGTCACGCGGGTCCAGCGTCATGAGTACTTGCCCTGCATTAACGTGATCACCCGCTTTGATTAACCGCTGGCGAATTTCACCAGGCAGACGAAACGCCAGCGATGCCTCTTGGCGTGCGCGCACCACGCCGGTTAATTCGTACGTACTGGCCACTGCAGGTTCTATTCTTGCTGCCAATACAACGGTTATGGGCGCTGCCGTTGTCTTTGCTTTTTCTTCACCGGAGCAGGCGGCGAGAAAAATAACGCTCATGATAAAAAGAATGCGCATTGCGATTTTTAAGTTTGTCAAAGCGGAGGAGTGGCGAGAGGTATAGATGACTTTTGGTTCAGTATAACAAGTGAGTCTTGCCCTGCAAGGTAGAAAAATTGTTTATATGTTGTGATGTATGCATTGCAATGCTTGATTCACGTGTTACAGAGTACGATAGCGGCTTTTATTCGGCATGCTTCGCCGTATCACCAGCGCCGACTTTTTAAATGCTGATTGCGTTGTTTATCCACTTTGCGTGGGTTGTGCATGCGATTGTTCTTTGGATTTTTTAATGATGGAATGTTTATCTTGAGTCAACCGCTAACCTTAAATCAGTTGGCTTTGCCGCAATTATCAAAGCGCGCCTTGGCCGTTTGGCAGCGCAACTTCCTGGTTTGGAAAAAGCTCGCCATTCCTTCTTTGCTGGGCAATCTGGCAGACCCGATGATTTATTTATTTGGCTTGGGTTATGGCTTGGGCAGCTTGTTGCCGCAGGTCGCGGGTGTGCCCTACATTGCTTTTTTGGCCAGCGGCACAGTATGCGCATCCACCATGAACGCCGCTTCGTTCGAGGCCTTGTATTCGGCTTATTCCCGCATGGCAATTCAACGCACCTGGGAGGCGATTCTGTATGCGCCGGTGGCCTTGGACGATGTCGTGGCAGGTGAATGGTTATGGGCCGCATCGAAAGCCACTTTGTCTGGCAGCGCGATTTTGCTGGTGGTGAGCTTGTTGGGCTTTGTCACCTCGCCATTAGCCTGGTGGGCGCTGCCGGTGATCTTTTTAACCGGCCTGGCGTTTTCCGCCTTGGGGCTCATCATCACGGCCTTGGCGCCTGGCTATGAATTTTTCATGTATTACTTCACGCTGGTACTCACGCCCATGGTGTTGTTGTGCGGGGTGTTTTTTCCGGTTGCGCAACTGCCGGCCTTGGTGCAAGCCATTGCTGCCTGGTTGCCGCTCACGCATGCAGTGGCTTTGGTTCGCCCGCTGTTGTTTGGCCAAGTGCCTGCTGACATTGCCTTGCATGTGGGCGTCTTGTTGCTGATAGCGTTTGGTGCGTTCTGGATAGCCTTGCGCCTCACGCAGCGGCGTTTGCTGAAGTAAAATTGACGGATGGAAATTATCGTTAATGGCGAAGCGCTGAATCTGCCCGAGGGTGTTACGGTCAGCGCATTACTGGAGAGTCGCCAGCTCAGCGGAAAACGTGTCGCGGTCGAACGAAATGGGGAGATCGTGCCCAAAGGCCGCCACGCCGAGACCCGGCTTGTGGCGGGTGACCATATTGAAATTGTGGTTGCTGTTGGCGGCGGCTAGCTTGTTAGGCTAGACCGTTTTGGCTAGCCTGCTTAATAGGAGTTCTGATTAATGAACCAGATAGTGAATCAACCGATTGCCAGTCTTGCTGACCCGCTCGTGATTGCTGGCCGTGCCTATGCTTCGCGCTTGCTCGTCGGCACAGGAAAATACAAGGATTTTGGCGAAACCCGCGCGGCGATTGATGCCGCTGGCGCCGAGATTGTTACGGTGGCGATTCGACGCATGAACATTGGTCAGGAGCCTGGCCAGCCATCCTTGCTGGAAGTCTTGCCACCGGATCAATTCACCATTTTGCCGAATACTGCGGGGTGTTTTACAGCGGACGATGCCGTGCGCACCTTGCGTCTGGCGCGTGAATTGCTGGACGATCATCGGCTGGTCAAGCTCGAAGTGCTGGGGGATGCGAAAACCTTGTTCCCGAATATGCCGGAGACTTTGAAAGCAGCAGAGACTCTGGTCAAGGAAGGTTTCGAGGTGATGGTGTATTGCGCGGACGATCCGATTCAGGCACGCATGCTTGAAGACATGGGGTGCGTGGCGATTATGCCGTTGGCTTCGCTTATCGGTTCTGGCATGGGCATTTTGAACCCGTGGAATTTGCAGCTGATCATTGAGCAAGCCAAGGTGCCGGTGCTGGTTGATGCGGGTGTGGGTACGGCGTCTGACGCCGCCATTGCGATGGAATTGGGTTGTGATGGGGTGTTGATGAATACCGCGATTGCCGCTGCGCAAGACCCGATTCGCATGGCCGGTGCGATGAAAAAAGCCGTAGAAGCGGGCCGCGATGCCTGGCTTGCCGGCCGCATGCCAAAGAAATTTTATTCTGCCGTGCCCAGTTCGCCCACGGGTGGCTTGATTGGTGCTAAATGAGCGGTAGACGCCCCTGTTTAAGTGCTCGGCCATCCTGGCTGGGTACTTTGGTGGGTGGGTGGTGGTTACTGTTCTTTCTAGTCGGTGCGCCAAGTCTGGCAGGTGGTCAATCTGCGCCTCAGCCTGATACGCGTGTTCCGCGTCTTGAGGCGCATCCGAGAGAAGTCCCTACGATTGCTGACGTGATTTACGCACCTTCAGCCGCGACGGTCAGCCCATCGCAGGTAGCGTCGCCGATATCGAATGCAGCCGCTGTTGATGCGGCAAACGCCACACCAGGGGAACCAAATGCAACACCGAAGGAGGCAAATGCTGCCCAGGAGCCATTGCGCGCGAATGCCCGGCGGGCAGGCTATGCGTTCGACAAGCCCGATATTTTGCTGCGCCAGCGATTGTTTGGATTGGTGCATGGCATCTCGTTATTGACGGCTCGGTGTGTGGCTTTTCCCGAACAGGTAAAACTTGTGCAGCCCGCTTTTGTGGCTTGGCATGAAAAGCAAGCCAATGCCGTGGTACAGGTAATGCACGACTTGGCGGCGTATTATTTTGAGGCACAAGCAAGCCAAGCGACGTGGGCTGATGTGGCGCAAGCCTTAAAGCTTAAAACAGTGATTGATCAACCGTTAAGTGAATTTGAACTCAATGCCGCTTGTGCCAGCCTGCCACAAGCCCTCAAAGGTCCGCGTTACGACTTGACCGCATTGCTTGCCAAGCAGCCTGATGTTGCCATGCAAGTCATTTCCGGCGAAATTTCCATGCCTGCTGAAGCGTTGCCTGCCAAAGACCCAGCCGCATCAGACAACGCCGGGGCTATTGAACCAAAGGCTGGCAAACAACCACAGGGTGTAACAGAGCAGACGCAACAGGCAATGCCTGAAAAGCCTGCTGCCCCTGATGCAAATAAAACGGACAACGCGAGTGTTGATGTAAACGCTGGATCGCTCATCATTACTGAACCTGTTGTTACATCGAATAATCTCATTGAGAATCCATCTGACCATGCATCCGAATCCCGCGCGCCTTTCCGTCACTGATGAATCACCTGAAGGCAACGACAAGGTCAGCGATCATTTGGCAGACCCATCTGGCCAAGCATTGGCAATGCCGCATATTCGTAGTTTTGTCTTGCGCCAGGGACGTGTTTCTGCAGCGCAACGGCGGTTTCATGAAGAAGGCATGCCGCGCTGGGGAGTTCCGTATCAGGCATTGCCATTGGACTGGGCCACGGTGTTTGGTCCAGCGCGCCTGACTGCGCCAAAGATTCTTGAGATCGGTTGCGGCATGGGTGAGACCACGGCTTTGATTGCTGCAAACCATCCGCAGAATGATTACATCGGTATCGAAGTTCACACGCCTGGCGTGGGCAGCTTGCTCAAAGAAATTGACACGCGCGGGCTCAGTAATTTGAGAGTGATTCAGCACGATGCGGTAGAGATTGTGCGTGACATGATTCCATTGCAATCTCTGGCCGGTATTCATGTGTTCTTCCCTGATCCATGGCCGAAAAAGCGCCAACAAAAGCGGCGTTTGATTCAGCCGCCATTTGTGCATGAACTTGTCCAGCGCTTGGTGCCGGGCGGCTATATTCACTGCGCAACCGATTGGCAGGAATATGCTGAACAAATGTTAGCCGTGCTGGGTGCCGAACCCTTGCTGAAAAATACAGCGACTGATTACGCCCCACGTCCCAGCTATCGGCCGCAAACCAAATTTGAGACGCGTGGCTTGCGGTTAGGTCATGGTGTATGGGACGTTATTTTTCGTCGCATAGCCTAGGCTTTTGCGTTGCAAACGCAATCATTTAATTAAAAATTAATAGGCGGCAGCTGGTGCGAGGCAATCGCTTGCCTTGGCTTCTGCACCGAGCGCTTTGAGCTTGTCGACTTTTTGTGCGTCGTCGAGCGTGCCATTCAAAAACACGTTATCGGATTCTGTGGCGAAGCGCTGACACTGTGGACTGCCGAGGAGTTGTGTGCGGAATTCATAAGCGCGGCTGACGTCATTGATGGCAGGCGGCGCAAGTGGCGCACGCCGTGGCGGAAATTTTGAGGTGGAGGCAGGCGGAATGGACGGGATAGTGGGTGCGGCTGTATTCGCCGTGGCGGCTTGCGTATTTGTAGGGATGAATACTGGCGCAGCTATAAATATTGCGCCTGCCAATAAATAGGCGGTGACACCGAAATTTTTACGGTTCAGCATGTAAGTCTCCTTTTTGTCGGGAAAAAGCAGCGCAGCTTCTCTTTGTTCGAGTGCCATGCTGCCGGTGAGTTCAATGGGGCAGCTCTTAACGAGGTTTATCACCTTGCAAGGTGATGCGATGCATCAGTCGCGTGTAGCCATGATAATCATTAACCGGATTGTGCAGCACGCAGCGGTTGTCCCAGAAAGCAATTGAACCTGCGGACCAGGAAAGGCGGCAGGTGAATTCGGGTCGAATTTGATGCGCAAACAGAAAATCCAGCAACGGCTTGCTTTCTTCTTCTGTCATCCCGGCAAAACGCGCCGTGTGGCCGAAGTTCACATACAACGATTTGCGGCCGGTTTCCGGATGCGTACGCACAACCGGGTGCGCTGCTTCGTAGGCTTGTGCCGCTTTGTCGGGGGTGGAACCCTTGATGCGATCTTCCCGTGTTTTGGTAGTGTCTGCCTTGGCGGAAGTATTCACGCCGTAGAGCCCGGATAACATGTGCTGCATGGCGGGCGATAAAGCCTCAAAAGCCGCATAGCCACTGGCAAACAAGGTGTCACCACCGAACGGAGGCACTTCGCGGGCGATCAACATCGTCGCCATTGGTGGCTCCGCAAGATAGGCGGTGTCGGTATGCCAGATGCCGCCAAAATTGTTGCGCTCGTGAGGCAGCTTGAGTACCGGAATAATCAGTGGAAAGTCGGCAAGCCCATTGATAAAGGGATACTCAATGACTTGTCCAAAGTGCTCAGCGAAGGCTTGAAATTCTGCCGGTGGCAAGGGTTGATTACGAAAAAGGATGACACCATACATGAGCCATGCTGCACGAAGTTCTGCAATGGTTTCCGCGGTTATCGGCTGTTGTAGATCAATGTCTTCGATCAGCGCACCAATGGCACCGGCGAGAGGTCGTACCGAAAAATGCGTGAAGTCAGGCATAGGTGATGTTCAATCGGCGAGAAAGCAATCATCCTATCTTAACCTTCGGTTGACTGTGGCAGATCATGCTGTGAAAACAAGGCGGGAAAGATACGGGTACTCCTTTTTCCAGAGGGATCAAAAGACTGCAAAATGGGCATGAGCCGATTATCTATCCAGCGAGGTGGAGCGGCTAACTCTGGAGCTGCGTATGCTGATTAATTGTGTTGTTTACCGCGAAGGCAAAAAACTTGCTGATTTGAATATTGAGGCGATCAGCGATTATCTGCAACAGCCGGATTGCTTTGTTTGGGTGGCTTTGCGCGATGTGACACCTGCCGAGCTGGAAAAAATGCGCGAGGAGTTTTCGCTTCATCCTCTGGCAATCGAAGATGCACACAAAGGCCATCAACGACCAAAGATCGAAGAATATGGCGAGACCTTATTTGCGGTGCTGCACACCTTGGATCTGGTAGAGGGCGAAATTGCAGTTGGCGAACTGGATATTTTTGTGGGCCAAAATTTCATTTTGTCGGTACGCAACCGCAGCAGCCAAGCGCTGCTTGGTGTGCGTGATCGGTGCGAGCGTGAGCCTGCATTGCTTAGCCAGGGTTCAGGATTCGTGTTGTATGCGTTGATGGATGCGGTAGTTGATCGCTATTTTCCGATCATTGATTACATTGAATCGGAGCTCGAAGCGATCGAGGAGAAAATTTTCAGTAAGGGTGAGGCGCGCTCGAATATTGAGCGGCTGTATGAAGTCAAACGTCAAACCTTGACACTCAAGCATGCGGTGACGCCGCTGCTGGAAGCCGTGGGTAAACTCACCAGTGGCCGCGTGCCGCCAGTTTGCGCTAACAGTCGTGATTATTTTCGCGATGTGTATGACCATCTGGCGCGCATTAACGCGAGCCTGGATGGCATTCGTGACACCATAGGCACGGCGATTCAGGTCAGTCTGTCGTCGGTGGCCATCGATCAAAGTGAGGTGGGCAAGCGGCTTGCCGCCTGGGCGGGGATTTTCGCGGTAGCCACGGCATTTGCTGGCATCTGGGGCATGAACTTCAAAGTCATGCCGGAACTGGAGTGGGATTATGGCTATCCGGCGGCACTGGCGGTGATTGCCATCGCTTGTTCGTTGTTGTTCTACCGCTTCCGCCGCATGGGCTGGCTATAAAAAATCAGTCAGCCAGGAATCGCGCCAGTAGCTGATTAAGAAAGCGCTGCCCCTGCTGCGTTGGCCGCAGGGTGTCTTCCACGGTTTCCAGAAGCCCGTCGCGCCGTGCTGCCAGCGCCGACTTTTCAATAGTCGTCAGGGGCAAGCCGGTGCGTTCGGTGAACAGACGCAGCGGGAAGCCGTTGGTCAAGCGCAGCGCATTCATCATGAATTCACCGGGCAGATCAGTCGCGCTAATGGTTTGTCGCGCGCTGATAAAGTCGCCACACATTGCACCTGACATATACGCACGCGGGTGGCGATGCCGAGCTTCGCGCCAGATGTCGGCGTGATTGGACAGCTTGGAATGCGCGCCTGCGCCAATGCCCAGATAGTCGCCAAACGCCCAGTAGTTGAGGTTGTGGCGGCATTGCTCACCCGGCTTGGCAAAGGCAGAGGTTTCATAGTGAATGAAGCCTGCTGCGGCGAGTTTTGCTTCAATCATTTCCTGCATGTCGGCGGCGATGTCGTCATCAGGCAGCGGCGGCGGCGTGTGATGGAAGGGCGTGTTCGGCTCCAGCGTCAGGTGGTAAGCCGAAACATGGCTTGCGCCGCTGGCAATCGCGTTATCAATGTCGTGTTCTGCCTCGGCCAAGCTTTGTTGTGGCAGGGCGTACATGAGGTCGAGATTCACGCGGTCAAAATGTGTGAGGGCAAGGTCAATCGCCAAACGCGCTTCGTGGCTGTCGTGTATGCGGCCTAATGCCTTGAGTTTTTCATCGTTAAAACTTTGAATGCCGAGCGATAGCCGATTGACACCGGCTGCGCGAAAGGACTTGAACTTCTCGGCTTCAGCCGTGCCAGGATTGGCTTCGAGCGTGATTTCGGCATCGGCATGCAGCGGTACACGCATGCGGATGGCGGCCAGCAAGGCGTCGGCCGTTTCAGCGCTCATGAGACTCGGCGTGCCGCCGCCGATGAAAATGCTGGTGATAGGACGATTCCAGATGTGAGGCAAGGCGGCTTCCAGGTCCGCGATCAAGGCGGCGAGATAGGCGGCTTCATCTACCTCGGCTTTGGCTTCGTGCGAGTTGAAGTCGCAATATGGACATTTTTTGACACACCACGGCCAGTGCACATAGAGGGCCAGCGGCGGCGGGGCGGCGAGGCCAGTCAGGGTGGCGTTGTTTTCAAAAGTCGGCGCTGGTGAGACGGCGTGAATCTGGTGATCGCGCGTGGTAGTTTTAATTGGAATGATGCGGCGTTCAGAGGGCATAAGATGCAACGTGGGCGAGTTTGCCGATTAACTGTGCCAGGGCTTGGGCGCGATGCGAGCGACGGTTTTTTTCGTCGCTGGCGAGTTCGGCGGCGGTTAATTGCAGCTCGGGAATCAAAAAGTGTGGATCGTAGCCAAAGCCTGCTGTGCCGCGTGGGGAGGTGATAAGCTCGCCCTGCCATTCGCCTTCGCCGATCAGCGGTTGCGGGTCATCCGCATGGCGCACCAGGACCAGCACGGCCACATAATGCGCGCGGCGGTCGGCGATGTTGTTGAGTGCGGCAACGAGTTTTTGATTATTGCGCAGATCATCTTTGGGCTCACCTGCATAGCGCGCCGATTGCACGCCCGGCGCGCCACCCAAGGCAGGCACAACCAGGCCGGAATCGTCGGCTAATGCAGGCAGGCCGGTGAGGCGTGCGGCATGGCGCGCTTTGGCCAGCGCGTTCTCGATAAAGGTTGCATGTGGCTCTTCCGCTTCGGGCACAGCAAAATTTTTTTGCGGCAAGAGCTCAATGTTCAGCGGGGCGAACAACTGGGAAAACTCGCGCAGTTTGCCGGCGTTATTCGAGGCAAGGATGATTTTCTGCATGGGAGATAACTTTCAGGTCATTGTCACGGCTATTGACATTGAGTAGCGTTCAAATATCCAGTGCGGCACTTTGCGCACGAATAATATCGTTAATGCCTTGTGTTGCCAGTGCCAGCAAAATATCCAGTTCAGCCCGCGAAAAGGGCGCGCCTTCGGCTGTGCCTTGCACTTCAATCAAGCCGCCACTGGCCGTCATCACGACATTCATATCGGTGTCGCACGCCGAGTCTTCAGGGTAGTCCAGGTCAA
>Ga0116141_10001072_pt1 | contig 23063 bp, 21 predicted proteins | sample AD_UKC097_MetaG_FD_89744 | JGI IMG/M metagenome (GOLD analysis project Ga0116141, IMG submission 89744) | Active sludge microbial communities of municipal wastewater-treating anaerobic digesters from USA - AD_UKC097_MetaG | ecosystem: Engineered > Bioreactor > Anaerobic > Digestate | place: USA...
CTGCTGTCCCGGCGCTCGATTCGCCGGTATAAAAACAGACCCGTTCCCCGTAAACTTCTTGAAGAACTTCTGGATGCAGCTCGTTACGCGCCAACCGGAAGCAACAAGCAGCAGATTCATTGGATGGTTTTTTCCGGACCGGATGACATCCGCAAACTGGCCCAGATGGTCATTGACTTCATGAATAGGATGATTCCCGTGATAACGGATGATGCGGTCGTCAAACGCTTCCGGCGCATTGTCTTAGCCTGGGATAACGGCCGGGACCGCATTTTGCGGGATGCTCCGCACCTGTTCGTTGCGCACAGTCCCTCCGACCTGTCTTTTCCGGCAGCCGACTGCGCCATTGCCCTGACTTATCTGGAAATCTATGCCCATGCCAGGGGGTTGGGAACCTGCTGGGCCGGTTATTTTACGGCGGCGGCAGGACTGCACGAACCGCTCATTAAAACATTGGCCTTGCCTGCGGGTCATCGGTGTTTTGGAGCGGTGATGCTGGGATACCCGCAATACAGCTATCACCGGATTCCCGGACGCAATGAACCACAGGTCACATGGCGTTGATTTTTCGGAATAATTCAGCGAAGGAGAAAAAGAACATGGGAAATTATGTCAACAGCAATCTGATCAGGGACGAATATGTGGTATATGAAACAAAACTTCACTGGATTACCTTTTTGACGTTGAAAGGGCTCCTGACCTTATTCATTGCTCCGCTCATTGCCTACTGGACAAGCGAGTTTGCCATTACCAACAAGCGCGTCATCATAAAAACCGGCTTTATTTCGCGCAACACGTTCGAAATGAACCTCTCCAAAATCGAATCCATCAACGTCAACCAAAGCATCCTTGCACGTATCCTCGGATACGGTACGATTATGATCATGGGCACAGGCAGCACAAGGGAACCGTTTGAAAACATCAAGGATCCCATGACCTTCCGTAAAATCTTTCTGGAACAGCAGGGTTAGAAACCATGATCACCAAGCAAGAAATCGCAGAAAAAGCCAGACAACTGGGCTTTGCGGACATCGGATTCACAGATGCATCACCATTTGTCTCTCAAAAAGACTATTTGCTGGCGCATCAGGAAGAATACGGTTGGGCGGAACAGCTGGGATTGAACCTACTTGCCGGAACCGATCCACAAACCATACTTCCCGGGGCAAAATCAATTATCGTTTTGCTCTCTTCCTATTTTGAAGAAGCGTTCCCCCTGCAGATCGAGAGATATTTCGGCCGCTGCTACCTGGACGACGATCGGATTACCAAAGATGGTATGGCCTTGAAAATAAAAGACTTTCGCCGGTTTTTAAAAAACGGTGGTACTGAATCAAAGGTCCCCTTCAATCTGCCGCATCGGCTGGCTGCGGCTCGCGCCGGTCTGGGTACCTTCGGGAAAAACAGCCTCTTCTATGCAACCCGCACGGCACGGGGAAGCTCGTTTGTTTTGCCGGTCGCGCTGGTGGTGGATACGGAACTGGAGCCCGATCCATCAACAGTACGCATTGGCTGCCCGGACTGGTGCCGGAATGCCTGCATCGCTGCCTGTCCGACACGCGCTCTTCTGGGCGGAGGACGGATTGATCCGTCAAAATGCGTTTCCTTTTTATCCTATTACGGCGATGGACTGACGCCGCCCGAACTTCGCGAACCGATGGGCCTATATGTCTATGGCTGCGACCGCTGCCAGAATGTATGCCCCCGCAATGCCGCCTGGATGACGGAAGTCAAACCGATCAATCCCCGTGTGGCGGCCAAAACCCCGGACTTCGCTCTGCCGAACCTGCTGCACATGGACAGGGATTATTTTTTAAAGAAAATCTGGCCACACATGTTTTACATGTCCCCCGACGACCTGTGGCGATGGCAGATGAATGCCGCACGCGCCATGGGCAATAGTCTGAACCGGGATTACATTCCCCATCTGCAACGCTCTTTGCGGGAGAATCCCGACGCCCGAGTTCAGGAAATGTGCGCCTGGGCGCTGAACCGCATAGGCGCCGACAAGGCATGATGCGTCAAGCTTTGCAGGCATGAATGCGCTCATTGTCCAGCGGTTTAAACTTTCACCTCCTGCTGCTCTCCACCCAGTCTCGCAATGACACAGTTGCTTTCAGTCACAGGCTGGCGAGGGCTTGCCTGAAGTGGACTTTCACCTCTCTGTCCATATACGATCTTGGGCGCACTTACGCGTAGCTTTAGCTGCACATTTTTAGCGGACCTGAAGATCCGCACTACGGTCATGATTACCGCATCACCGAGAGCTTTGTAAAATCACATAAAATGGACCGGGACGTCATTCCCGCGAAAGCGGGAATCCAGTAATATCAATGATTTTCTGGATTCCCTTTTTCAAGGGAATGACAGCAAGATGATTCTTTCAAAGGTTTCACCGCATCACCATCACGTAGAACATAGCTTTAGCTGCGTCTTAGCGGACCTGAAGGTTGACGCTACGTAAAAAAAAAGCGGCGGGCAGGGCTCGCACCCCGCAACCGGAAAATGATCAAATCAGCTAATAACCAAATAATCTATTTGCCCGACCGCACCGGCAAGGCCCGGAGCCTGTAGGCGTTGGACTGGGGACTCCAGCCCCGGTCGTCACGGTCGAAAAGGCAGAAAGCGGCCTCGGAACCGCGCGTTTCGGACGCCCAGACGTCTCTTCTGGTTATTTCTATTAAATCCGTGACATGATAGTAATAGCGGTTTCTCTTATTTTTGTCATACAAGCCCGCCAGCTCGTCTAGCGTCGGCATTCGCCAGTCCGAATAACCGCCTCCCCGGTAATTCTCACAGTAGCTTTTCGCGTTTTGCCAGTTAATGTCCGCGCCGTTGTCTTTTGCCGCCCACATCAGGTTGGTCCGGGTATCCAGAACCATCCCGTCTTTCAAGTCCAGAAAACGATCATGCATTTGAAGAACATTTCCTGTTTTTCTATCCAGCATTGTCCCTTCAGCTAAAGCAATGAAACGCCCGTGAACCGGATAAACGGTTCCTGTTTTTCTATCCACCATGTTTCCCTGACCCAAATCAATGAAACGCCCGCTGATCTGATAAACCGACCCCGTCTGGGCATCAAGCATAGCGCTGCTGTCCACATCCATGAAGCGTTTATCGCTCATAGACTTATTGATGAACCAACCTTGCTTATAAGTAAACCTGTCGCTGTCAGCATCATTGGCTAATGCAACCCCTCTGATTTGGCCGCTTCCGGCTTGCGCCGTTACTACTGGCCGGACCATGCCGCTTTCCCATTCCTGCTTGAACTTGCGGGCTTCTTCCCTGGGCAGGGGGATCATGCCGTTCACCGCCACCAGAACGTCGCCCGGCTTACGCATTGCGCTGACCTGCGTCTTTTTGCCCTTCTTGCCCTTAACGGTTTCGGTGACAGTTTTGTTTTTCAAACGAACGGGAAATCTCTGTTTCTCCACGTCATACGTTCCCAACTCCACAACAAGGTCGTCGGGGTTGAGGGGATATTCCTTTTCGGCCAGCATTTTCATGGAGCTTCGCAAATCCGCCGTTTGCGCAGACTGCTCATCGCTGATTCTTCTTTCCAGATCGTTTAATTCCTTTTCTTTAGCGCGTTCCAGTTCGGTAATCCGCTCTTCGTATCCGGCTTTTCTCTTGGCGGCTCTGGCCCGGTATTCGCTTGCGGTTTCAAATTCATCCTTGATGAGCGGTTTGAGGTTCCTCAGTGTTTGCCGCACGCCGCTGATCTCGCTGTCGTATCGTCCGGAAATGCGTTTTCTGCCGTCGCTTAGCTCCTTGCCAAAGGCGCTTTCGATTTCATCAATGCGCCGGTTGAGGCTTTTAATTTCCGCAACGGCCGCGTCAATGTTGTCCGTTTCCGAAACGGTTGCGGCGGCTTTTTTCCTGCGCTCCACTTCCGCCTTCAAACGGGCCACGCGCTGGGCTTCTTCCCGGCCTGCCTGACTCAGCTCCAGTTCTTTTTGTTTTTGCTCTTCGGCAAAGCGGGCGTTTTCTTCCCGAATCTTTTCAGCTCTGGCTTCTTCCTCCTGAAGTTGCTGTTGTCTCAATTGCTCGGCTTTGAGTCTGGCTTCGGCGGCGCGGCGCTGCTCCGCCGCTTCCCGGCGTTTGCGCTCATTGTGGGCTTTCTTCGCCGTTTCCTCCATTTGATCGACGCGTTTGAGTTCTTCCTGTAGCTTTGCGATTTCGGCCTTGCTGTCTTCAATCTTTTTCTCGATTTTCGGGATGAAGACAAAATCGCCGCTGCCGTAAAACGTCCCGAATCCCGGGGTCTGTTTGTGGTGGCGGGCCAGGGCGTCGCTGTAAACCTTTTCCCGGATGATGGCCTGAATCTCGTTGGCGGTGATAAAGTCGCCCCTTTCCTCCAATATCTGAATCAGCCTGCCGGTAAACACGGAATGGCCCTTGCGGCCGCCGTCCAGAACTTCCTCGCCCTTCCCGCCCGCCGTGAGCACCTGGCGCACCGGCTCTTTGGTGATTTCCCGGAGGTAGGCAAGGTCCCGCCGGGATTCCTTATCCACAGTCCGCGTGGCGGCAAGGAGCCCGCCGTAACAGGCGTCCATGATGTAAAACACATGCTTGGCCGGGATTTTCCGGGAGATGTCTTCCTTGAGGGTGGTCATGGAAATGTTGGTGTAAAGCTTTTGCGGAATACCGTTGTGGGGAATCAGGTAACCGATATTCCCTGTGCGGGTTTTCTCCTGATCGCCGTGGCCGGCCCAGAAAACCAGCAGCGCATCTTCTTCAGACATCTCGGCGGGCAGGTCATCCATAAAGACACGGAGGATATTTTCCCGCGTAGCTTCTTCATTATAGAGGGTAATGATTTTATCGAAGGAATAACGGCTGCGCAGCAGGTCTTCCACGGCTTTGGCGTCTCTGACGGCGTAGCGGAGCTGGCGGTCGTGGGGCAGGTTCTTGTAGGCATCAATGCCGATGATGACGGCGTAACTTTTGTTGTAGAGCTTGACAATGCCCGACTGGCCGCTGGCCTTGTCTTTGGCGACTACTTGCAGGCCCCGGGTTTGTTCGGCCCGCGCCGCGCCTGCCGCCAGCAGAAAACACAGAACTATCCCGATCAGGAAAAACCGCTTGTTCATTTTCTTGCCTCCTGGTTTGTTCGATTGGAAACGGCAAAAGCATAAAAAAAAGCCGTCTTGTATGTCAATGAAATATTTGCGAATTCTCGTTGGAAATTCATCTTTTCTCACCCTTGGGGAGCAGGGTCCATTTATTTTAGGATATGATGGAAAATACAATAAAGTTCTGCTATGAAAACGTCACACAAGAAAAAATTAAATACAGTGAGAAAAAAATGGCACAAGAGGATTTAAACAAACTCAAAATTGACAAATCCGTCAAAAAAAGTGTCACGACCGGACGAAAGAAAAATATCTATATTATCATGGCCTTGATTGTTGCGATCCTCATCAGCGCCACGCTTTACCGGCTGGGTGTGATCGGTCCGGTAAGCCAGGTGGACATCACAACCGTTTCGCTGGTTTATCCCTCGCAATCCCTGTCCGTCCTGAATGCCAGCGGTTATATCGTGGCCCAGCGCAAGGCGGCCGTTGCCTCCAAGATGACCGGACGCCTGACGGCCTTAATGGTTGAAGAAGGCAGTCGGGTTAAAAAAGGACAAATTCTGGCAAAAATGGAAAACGCCGACGTTGCCGCCATCAAGCGTCAGGTCACCGCCAATCTGGCCAATGCCCAGGCAATGCTGCAACAGGCAATCGTAGAGCGGGATAACCTCAAACAGGAACATGACCGCTATCAAAAGCTGAGCACCGGCGGCTACATTTCCCAATCGGATTACGACCTGATCCACACCCGCTATCTACGTTCTGAGGAAACGGTGAAAGCAGCGCAGGCGTCCGTCGCATCAGTTACTGCCGGACTTTCCGGCGCCGAGGCCAATATGGAATACACCCTGATCCGGGCACCATTTGACGGCGTTGTTCTGACCAAAAACGCGGATGAGGGAGACATTGTCACACCGCTGGGAGCGTCATCCACGTCCAAAGCCGCCGTGGTTACCCTGGCGGATATGGATTCCCTGCAAGTTGAAGTTGATGTATCCGAAACCAGCATTATGCTGATTAAGGTCGGGCAGCCCTGTGATATTCAGCTTGACGCCCTGTCGGATAAGCGCTTCCGCGGCGAGGTTCACGCCATTGTACCCACCGTGGATCGCTCCAAGGCAACCGTTCTGGTAAAAGTGCGCTTTCGGGACCGCGACCCCCGGATGCTGCCGGATATGAGCGCTAAGGTGTCTTTTCTCTCCCGTGAACTTCAAGCCGACGAGTTGAAACCCCGGCTTGCCGTCAATCAATCAGCCCTGGTCCGCCTAAAAAACAAAAATATCGTCTATCTGATTCAGGAAAATAAACTGCGCGAGATGTCCGTTTCCACCGGCATTAAATTGGGAGACATGCAGGAAATCACGAAAGGTTTGAAGCCGGGAGACCGCGTGGTCATCAATCCAGCGGGGTTGAAAGACGGGGCGAGAATCAAAGTAGCGGAACGATAGAAGAAAATCATGACCGAATCCCCAAAAAACATCGTGGAAATCAAAAATCTTTACAAGTCCTATCATCGGGAAAGCCTGGTGGTGCCGGTGCTTTACGATATTACCTTTGACATTGCCGAAGGGGAATTTCTTTCCCTGATGGGGCCGTCCGGTTCCGGCAAGACAACGCTTCTTAACCTGATTGCGGGCATTGACAAGGCAGATCAAGGGATGATCCGCATCGGCGACATTGACATTACAAATTTGTCCGAGACGGAACTGGCCGCCTGGCGGGCCAACTCCGTCGGTTTCATCTTCCAGTTTTACAATCTGATTCCCGTGCTGAAAGCCGTGGAAAACGTCGAGTTGCCGCTGCATCTGACCACCCTGTCTAAAAGAGGCCGCCGCGAGCATGCCGAAATGGCGCTGGCCATGGTGGGACTGGGTCATCGCATGGACCACTATCCCAGTGAAATGTCCGGTGGCGAACAGCAGCGCGTGGCCATTGCCCGCGCCATCGTCACCGATCCGACCATTCTGGTGGCCGACGAACCGACAGGCGATCTGGACCGCGCCTCCGCTGAGGAAATTCTTGCCATGATGGAACGGCTCAATCGGGATATGGGCAAAACCATTATCATGGTCACGCATGATCCACGCGCCGCAGAGCGCGCCGGCGTGAGGCGTCATCTGGAAAAGGGGTATCTCAACCATGATGCTGCTCAAAATCCTCTTTAGAAACGCCTTCCATCACAAGCTGCGCAGTTCGCTCACCATCCTGGGGATTGCGGTGGCCATTCTGGCTTTTGGTTTGCTGCGCACAGTCATCAGCTCCTTTTACGCGGGTGTGGACGCGGCTTCCACCACGCGCCTGATCACCCGCAACGCCATTTCCATTATCTTTCCTCTCCCCATCTCTTACGCGGACAAGATCCGGCAGATCGAAGGCGTCAAGATGGTTTCTTACGGCAACTGGTTTGGCGGCGTTTACATTGAACAGAAGAACTTTTTCCCAAATTTCTGCGTGGAGCCTCAGTCCTACTTTGCCTTGTATCCCGAACTGGTTCTGGATGCGGGCCAGAAAAAAGCGTTTCTTAACGATCGCAAGGGTTGTGTCGTCGGCAGGAAGCTGGCGAAGAAATACGGATGGAAAATCGGCGATACCATCACGCTCAAGGGACTCATTTATCCCGGCAACTGGGATTTCGTGCTGAGATCCATTTATACAGGACGCGATCAAACGGTGGATGAAACGCAGTTTTTTTTCCACTGGAAATATCTCAACGAAGCAACGAAAAAACTTATGCCCGGACTGGCCGACAAGGTCGGCTTTTACATGATCGGCGTAATCCGGCCGGACGTCGCGGCGGACACGGCCGTACGGATTGACAAAGCGTTTCAGAATTCCCTGGCGGAAACCCTGACGGAAACGGAAAAGGCCTTTAACCTGGGATTCATCGCCATGAGCGGCGCCCTGGTCACGGCCATTCAGATGGTGTCGCTTATTGTCATCTTTATCATTATCGCGGTGGTCGCCAATACCATGGCCATGACCACCCGGGAGCGCACGGGTGACTACGCGATCATGAAAACCCTGGGTTTCGGCGCGAAAGACATCGCCATTCTGATCTTCGGCGAAGCACTTGTCCTGACGTTTACGGGGTCGCTGCTCGGCATTGTTCTGACGTTTCCCGCCACGCGCATTTTCAGCCAGCATATTGCCACGTATTTTCCGACCTTTCTGGTTTCCGCGCAAACCATCTACATGGACATCGCCGCCTCGATGATCATTGCGTTTCTCGCAGCGGTGATTCCAACCCGCCAGGCCATCCGTATCCGCATTGCCGACGGCCTCAGGAGGATCGGCTGATGGCCGTGCCTCTTTCCTATAGCTTCCGTAATCTCGGGAAACGCCGCCTGACCACCAGTCTGACAGTGCTGGGCATGGCGCTGGTGGTCTTTGTTTTTGCCGCAGTGCTGATGATGGCCGCCGGCATCCAAAAAACACTGATTGAGACCGGATCGCCCGACAACATTGTCGTGGTGCGCAAAGGCTCCACATCCGAGGTCATGAGCACGATCGAGCGTAAAGCGGCATCCATTGTCGAAATGCTTCCCCAGATTGCCCGGGGAGGCGCAGGACAGCCCCTGATGGCCAAGGAAGTTGTGGTGCTGATCGCCCTGAAAAAAAAGGGATTGGCGCAGTCTTCCAGCCATTCCAATGTCGTGGTGCGCGGCATCCAGTCTTCCTCCATGCCGCTTCGGTCCCAGGTCAAACTGGTGTCGGGCCGCATGCTGCGCATGGGCTCGTCGGAAGTCATCGTGGGAAACAGCATCGCCAAAGGTTTTCAGGGCGTGGGGCTGCAGCAGACTTTGACCTGGGGCATGCGGACCTGGACGGTCGTCGGCGTCTTTGACGCCGGCAACACGGGATTCAGCTCGGAAATCTGGGGCGATGTCGATCAGGTCATGCAGGCTTTCCGGCGTCCGGTGTTTTCCTCGCTGATTTTCAGATTACAGCATCCGGATGCCTTCGACGCAGCCCAAACCGCAATTGAAAAGGATCCGCGCTTCACGCTGGAAGCCAAGCGGGAAACCCGGTATTATCTGGATCAATCCGAAACAATGGCTAAATTTTTGCGGATTCTCGGCACATCGCTGACGGCAATTTTTTCTATCGGCGCCATTATTGGCGCAATGATTACGATGTATTCCGCCGTGGCCAACCGGACGGCGGAAATCGGCACATTGCGTGCGCTGGGTTTTAGGCGGCGCAGCATTTTACTGGCGTTTTTAACCGAATCGCTGCTTTTGGGCTTTATCGGAGGATGCCTTGGATTGTTTTTCGCCTCCTTCATGCAGTTTATTTCGATCTCCACGGTCAATTTTCAAACCTTTTCAGAACTGGCTTTTAAATTCACCTTGACACCTTTCATTATCGCGCAGTCGATGATTTTTTCGCTGATGATGGGATTGATCGGTGGCGTGCTGCCGGCGCTGCGCGCTTCCCGCCTGAAGATTGTTGACGCGCTTCGGGCGTCATGACGCAGGGAGCTTTTACAGGGGCCAATGTCGACAAAACAGGTTATCTGGATGAGGCGGACGGCGGAACCCTGTTTCTCGATGAAGTGGGAGAAATTGGCCTGAACATGCAGCTCCTATTGAAACGCTTTTGCTGAAATGCATTTACTGAAATGCATCTTGACAGCAAAGGAAGCAGCAGGTTAAAATGAGCGCCATTAAATGGTCTCCGTATCCGACTGAAGGATCTGGATTTCGTTTTTCCGAATGGACGTGCAGTCAATAACTTTTTTACGGGTTCATCAACATCAAAAAATTGGGGAGGTAAACATGAGGTATTTCTTGGTAGCTGCGTTTTTGTTTTTGGTTGTTTCTTCAGCAAATGCGGGACCGTTTGATCAGATTCCCGGAATCGGCTTTGTCAGATCCTGTAACGTCACGGCCGCCGATACAGGACAAAAGATCAAAAAAATTCGGTATCAACCTGATGAGTTCAACGGAGCCAAGTTTGTGGACAAAGACAAGATGACCAAACTACTGGAAGAAGATGGATTCACGTGCGGAAAAAGCAAAATCGGTTTTGATAAGGCCATGTATGATGCCAAAATATTTTGTAGCAAACCCTTCAGCGGCAGGGAAGTTTACAAGTGGATTACCGTGACATTCCAGTGTAAAGGAAACAAGTGTGACGATGCTTCCCCATATTGCAGTGAAAGCAAAGAGTAGTTTTTTGAAAAAAAATTAATTCCCTTCATTCCTCCGCGGTTTATCGCGGAGGAATGAAGCAAGAAGGATCGTGAAAATCAGCAAGATAAAAGCTGCATCAGGATTGCCGGCATCTTCAATATCCTACCTCCGAAGTTCATCCCGAATCGCCAAGCCGATTTTTTCCATCACATAAGGTTTAGAAACATAAGCCCCCGCTCCAAGCTTCTGGGCTTTCCGGACACGATCGGTCTCTGCATATCCGCTGACCAGAATGGCCCTCTGTTGCGGATAAAGTTCAAGAACTTTCCTGTATGTGTCCATTCCGTCCATGCCGGGCGCCATAATCATATCCAGAACCAGAATATCCGCACGGTTTTCCCGGAGATAGTCCAGAGCAGCCTCTCCGCTGGACACGGCATAAACCTGGTATCCCAGTTTTTTCAACAGATCGGCAGCGACTTCTCTTTGCTCGGCGACATCGTCTACCACCAGAACCGACTCCCCGTGTCCCATATACTCTTTAAGCGGAGCCTTCTGCCGGGGGACAATCAACCCTTCCTGCGTCACCGGAAAATATAAAGTAAAAGTAGTGCCCTCACCCACTTTGGTCTGCACATCCACATAGCCTTGGTGATCGTTCACCGTCCCCCAGACAATCGCCAGTCCCAGACCGGTTCCGCTGCGCCCCATTTTCTTCCGAGTGTAAAACGGCTCGAATATCTTATCCTTATGTTCGTCCGGAATGCCCGTTCCCGTATCGGAAACGATCAGCACCACATAATCTCCTTCCCGAACTTCCTCATAGCCTCTCACCGCTTCATCCAGATAACGATTTTCGGTTCGAATCGTCACTTCCCCGGTTCCGGAGATGGATTCGGCCGCATTCGCCACCAGATTCATCAACGTCTTTTCCAGATGAATTGGCGAACCTTTGACATTTTGCAAGCTCTCCTGACATTGCACACTGAAAATCACATTGCGGTGATGATTTTTTATGTTCTCAAACACAGGGGTTTTGCAGAAAACATCAACAAGATGGTTGAGATTGATCACCTCGGATGACGCCACTCCCCGGCGAGTCAGAGTCAAAAGATCCTGAATGATTACCGCACCTTTAGCCGTGGATTGTAAAATTTTTTCCACATGGCCCCTGGATTTGTGACCTTCCATTTCCATCAGTAAAAGCTCCGAATAACCGGACAAAGCCCCTAATACATTGTTTAAATCGTGGGCCACCCCACCGGCTACCTGTCCAACGGCTTCCATCTTCTGTGCCTGGACAAGCTGCTCCCGGATCTTTTCTTTTTCACGCTGGATTTTCATCCGGTCACTGATGTCTCTGGTAATCCCGACAAAACCGATGGGATTTCCTTCCCCGTCCCTGGCGAGAGACGATCTCAATTCCACCTCGATAATCGTGCCGTCCTTTTTGACCTGCTCCAGTTCCAAACTAATCGGTTGTTCATCCACCATGCCTTTTTGAAACAGCTTCATTTGCTTCCGATAGGAAGATAAAATCGTTTGCCGGGATTTGGACGTGTAAATTTGGTCCAACTTCAAAAACATAGCTTCCTCGACACTGTAGCCCAAAATGCGCTTTACCGAAGGGCTGACATACGTAAAATGCAGAAAGGGATCCGTCGCCCAGATCAGGTCGATGACATTGTCCGACAGAATCCGGTAGCTTTCTTCTTTGAGTTCCAGCTCTTTATTGCTTTTCAGAAGTTCCCACGTTCTCTGGTCAACCAGCTCTTCCAGTTTTTCGCGATGATTTCTCAATTCCTCTTCCGCCCGTTTGCGGACATCAGCTTCCTCTTTCAGTTTTGCATTGATTTCGTCCATTTCGTTTTTTGATTTTTCCAGAAGCTCCTTCTCCAGCAGCAGTTTGCGCTGTTGCGTTTCCATAGCGTTCTGAAACTGCTGGCGAATCGCTTCGTAACTGTAAGTGAAACAAAAAATCAGAAACAGGGCAAAAAGATGACGTAGAATAAAGTCGCCGGAATAGGAGTAGGCGTTCAGAACAGGAAAATTATTAAAAAAAAGCGAGATGGTGATCCCGGCCAGCAAAACGCTCCAGAAAGACCCCTCTTTCTTCCCCATGAGAAAAAAAGCAAAAGGAGGAAAAGACAGCACCCAGAGACTGGCATAGCCCGATCCCGTGCCGCTTTTCACCCAATAACCGAGAATGATAATCAGCAGAATCAGGGAAGCACGGTACAGGGCCTTGCCGGTTTTTGAATAGCGCAGGATAACAATGAAAATCGTAAAAATCAGCGCCGCAAGATAGTTCAGAATTTCATAATGATAATCGCCCTTCTGGTGATGTAAAAAACCGAAAATGATCAGAGGAACGATGATGGGAATGAGAAAAACGACGAATAAGCGGCGACGCCACCTGTCAGTAAGGTTGAGTCCGGGCGGGTCAACCACCGTATGCAAAAAAGAGGATATCTTCTTTAATAGTTGAGTCATTCCGGTTTAAAAGCGCCTGTCTCGGCAAGCGACCCCCACCCATTTTCTTCAGCGCTTTCATCAGAAAGAGAGATACGCGTGGTTGCGCATCTCTCTTTTCGGTTCCTATTTGGTCTGCTTGACGACGCTCATGGCGGAGGCGATCAGCGTGGAAAGATCTCCGAAGTTAGCAGGCAGAATCAGCGTATTCCCCTGCTTGGCCAGATGGCCGAACTGCTCGACCAGCTTTTCCGCAACACGCAACTGAACCGCTTCCATCCCCCCCTGTGTTTGGACAGCATTCGCCACGGCCTTCAAAGCATCCGCCGTTGCATTGGCAATGGCGCGAATGGCTTCCGCCTGGCCGGTTGCTTCATTGATCTGTTTCTGGCGCATCGCTTCGGATTCCAGGACAACTTTTTGCTTCTGGCCTTCAGCCACGTTGACCGCGGATTGCTTTTCGCCTTCCGACTGTAAAATAACCGCCCTTTTCTCTCTTTCAGCCTGCATCTGCTTTTCCATAGCGTTGAGGACATTATCCGGGGGCCGGATGTTTTTGATTTCATAACGAAGGATTTTCACCCCCCAGGTTCTGGAGGCGTCATTGATGGCCGAGACGATGGCAGAATTGATGGTGCTTCTTTCTTCAAAGGTTTTATCCAGATCAATCTTGCCGACTTCGCTTCTCATGGTGGTTTGCGCCAGCTGGATGATGGAGAAGATGTAATTGCTGATACCGTACGAGGCCATTTGCGGATCAAAGACTTGGACGAAGATCACGCCATCGACTCCGACCTGAACATTGTCGCGGGTAATGCAGATCTGCTCCGGGATATCGATGGTCTGCTCCTTGAGCGTATGGGTGTAAGCCTTCCGGTCAATGAACGGAATGATGTAGGTGATGCCCGCATGGAGAACCGTGCTGAATTTTCCCAGCCGTTCAATGACGTAGGCGCTTTGTTGCGGAACAATACAGACGCCTTTGATGATGAAAACCACTGCCAGCATAGCCAGCACGATCAGAACTACTTCCATGATGTTTCCTCCTTGAATTTTTATTCCACGAGTTTGACCTTGACGCGAATGCCTTCGATGGTTTCAATCTGCGCAGAAGCTCCCTCGGGAATCGTTTGAGATGAGTCGGAAAAAGCTATCCAGTCGGAACCCCGGTACTGGATGGCCCCTTCACCGCCGGCCGGTATCGACTTAACCACTCTGACCTTTTGCCCCGCATAATCCGGTCGGGTATCGGCATGCCCCGCAAAAAGCTTTCTTGCCGTCTTGCGCAGCAGAATCAACGTCATCATGGATGATCCCGTAAAAACGGCTAATTGGCCCGAGAATGAAGGTGTGATTCCGATCCAGGTCGTCAAAGCAACGATCAGCGCACCCAAACCGATAAAACAAAGAATGAAACTAAATGTGGCCAATTCTGCAATCAAAAGCAGAAGCCCGACGACGGCCCAGACCATTTCAGGTGAAAGAGTCCAATCAAACATGATTTCCGCCTTTCCGCAAACCCGAGATTGCACACCTGGCCGGGTTTTGCGCAAATCTTGAAGAAAGTGCTGATTCGATGGCGCAAAGTATAGGGAGAAACCAACGGAGAGTCAATAGATTTTTAAAAATTCATTTTTAAAACGGTCTCCTTGTAGAAAGGCAAAACCGGCGAGCATTCTTCGACGGTATCAGACAGGTTCACGGCCACGTTCCTGCCACATTTTCTGGACCTCGGCAAAAACCTGTCCCGGTTGGATGGCCTGCATGCATTCTTTGGTCGAACACTTCTTCCGCAGACATGGACTGCATGGAAGGCCGGCGCGGATGACCGTGTGTCCGACACCGTAAGGACCGGTTCTGGCCGGATCGGTCGGTCCGAAAAGGGCAATCACCGGCGTCCCAACGGCCACCGCCAGGTGCATGGGGCCGGAATCCGTCGAAATGACAGCCAAAGCGTCCGAATAAATACAGGCCAGCTCAAGGAGGGACGTCCGCCCGCCAAGATGGATTCCCGTTGTGGTCATCTGCCGCGTGATGTCGTCCAGGGATTCTTTGTCCCGGCCCGTAAAAACAACGGGAATCTTCAAACGCTGCTGAATGATATCCGCCAGTTCGGCAAATTTGGTATTGTCCCACAATTTCGTATTCCATAAAGCCACCGGATTAATGGCAATGTACTTGTTTTTTTTAAGGGAATACTTTTCCTGCCAAACGGCGCTTCCGGCTTTTGCCTCCACGGAAACCGGCAGCACAAATTCCGCCGGACCGTGTTCCGCTCCTAAATACAGCGGAAAATCCAGATAACGATCCACGGCGTGCTTGCTCATGTCTTCCGGGATTTTTTCATTGAGGAACAGGCAGGCGAGCTCCTGCCACGAATCATATCCCAGTTTTCTTTTGCCGCCGCTGACCGCAACGACCATGGCGCTTTTGAAAAGACCGTGAAAGTCGATAACGAGATCGTATCGGCGGCTGCGCAGTTGAGTCAGAAAAGAACGAATATCGCGCCGGATGGATGCCCATTGGCCCTTTTTGAAATCCGCCATCCAGTTCTTCCGGCGGAAAACGATCACCTGATCAAGGTGCGGATGATGAAGGATGAGATCTCTTGAGGCCTCTTCCACAACCCAGGTAATGTGCGCATCGGGATACAGGCGGCGCAGCGCGGTAAGCGAAGGCAGCGTATGAATAACATCACCGATCGCGCTGAGTTTGACGATGAGAATATTCATGGACTTCGCCTTAAAATCCAGCGAACGGCTTCAAGAATGTTGCTGGCGACAAATTCCGGCTTTCCTTCCGGCGTTTCCTGATCAGGGCCCGTGTTTTCCAGAACATCCGCTCCGTAGCCCGTTTTCACCAGCACACCCTTCACGCCGGCGGCGTGAGCGGCTTCCATATCGCGGTACCGGTCCCCGATCATATAAGATGACGAAAGATCGATGTTCATTTCCCGCGCGGCCTGCAGAAAAAGCCCGGGCGCCGGTTTACGGCAGCTGCAAATTTTCCGGTAGGGAAAAGCGCCTTCCGTAGGATGATGAGGACAGTAATAGAACGCATCCAATAAGACTTCCTGTGTTTTCAAAAGTTCCTGCATATGGTCATGCGTCTTCCTGACAAATTCCTCCGTGGCATGGCCCTTGGCAATGGCTGCCTGATTGGTAATGACCACCGCCATTCGCCCGCTTTGCCGGATCAGGCGAATGGCCTCATAAGCAGATGGAATCATAACGATTTGATCCAGCCGGACAATATAGCCGACTTCTTCATTGATCGTCCCGTCTCGGTCCAGAAATATGGCGGTGTTTTTTTTCACTGGCAAATACGCTCCTGAAATATTCTTATCATAGCCAGGAGCCTGCGTACAGCCTTCAGATCATCAGACCCGGAACATCGGAAGGCACGCCCCCTGCATTTTTACGGTTCATGCGGCTGCTGCGTCTTGTTGACAATAATTGGGTTGTTGACCACTCGCTTACATCTGCAATGTTGCAATATCGTTATGTATAATAATATGCCTTTTTTATGGTCCGTGATGAAATTCAATGATCTTTCCGTCCATGAAATGGTAGATGCTGATGTCGCCACCGAGTCTTGGCTTCTTGAACACGAAGGAGAACAGCCAGCATACGCCTTTCCGTGGGTGACCCTCGGAGTAATGGTACCTGACTGAATGTAGGTATTTGTCAGAGTAGTCCTGCTTTGCCTTAAACTTTAGATATTCTTTGATGATCTCAACCGACTGAAACAACGACATCTCGGGTTCGTGCGACGTGACTTGGTCATTTCCAAGGGATGGCCCCACGAGCAGGAGTGTCGCGACAATCGCTAGACATATCGTTTTCACATCCCCACCTCGAACAACTAATATTCCAACTATTTTTTTTCCGATTTGCGGGAGAAATATTACTCTATATGAAAAAGAATGCAAAGAATAATTGTTTAAAATCTAAACCTCAAAATCTGCAATGCTGCACCGATGATTCCTTTTGAAATACATTCAGACAGTCTGTCATCATTATATTAATTGCCTTGCTCCCTCCTTTTTAAAGGAGAGCCGGTAAGGATTTTTTGAATTACCACTAATCTGGTTGCCTGCTTTGAAACAAAAAAAGCGCAAAGCTGGGCACTACTTTTTTGAATTCTCCTGATTAAATTGAACAATGCCATCTGATTCCCGTTGCCTATTTACACCCGATGGATTAAAATCGGCAAAAATAATCGCCAAGGAGCGTTGCCTATGCCGATATATGAATTTTATTGCAGAAAATGCAACACGATCTATAATTTCTTTTCCAAATCGGTCAATACCAACAAAATCCCGATCTGTCCGAGGTGCAAAACAAAATCCCTGACCAAACAAATGTCCGTTTTTGCCGCAATCACGGGCGGCGGCAAAGAAATTATCGAAAATGACCCCCTGGCCGGCATGGATGAGGGCAAAATGGAAAAAGCCATGATGCAATTTGCGGCTGAAGCCGAAAACATAAAAGAGGACGACCCCAGAGCGGCGGCGGATCTCATGCGTAAATTTTCCGATGCAACCGGAATGAAACTGGGCGACGGCTTTCAGGAAGCGCTTCAGAGAATGGCCGACGGCGAGGATCCGGACAAAATCGATGAAGAAATGGGAGATCTGCTGGCGGAGGAAGAGCCTTTCGGGGGGAAAAAATCATCCCGAGCAACTGCACGACGGCAACCCCTCAAGGATGACACCCTGTATGACCTTTAGCAAAACCTGCGGAATGTTTATTTTTTAAATAAATTCTCCAGTTTATCCCTGGCTTGAACCGTCGGCATATCTGCTTTACCGTCAAAGTCTCCATAACTGAAGAAATCGCAGAAATTGGCACGGGTTTTATCAAGAACGCGTTCTGCCTGATTCTCTCGACAGTCATTATACGCCCTGCTGTCATAGAACCGGCAGTTCCGACAGCAGCGCAAATCCGCTCCGCAAAACAGACATTGAGACTGCCTGCCGATCCATTGTTCAGAAGAAATTTCTTTTTTGCAGACATGGCAAATTTTCATTGGTGACTTTATACAAGCAACAGGAAATCCTTGTCAAGTAGATCGGCAGAAAATCCCTCGTATTCAACGCACTGTCGCATATCACGTGAAATTATGAATGTCATATGATATGAACATGACGTAATCCTACACGGAGGTTGCTATGGCGGATCAATCAAAGATCGGCATGGAGTTTCCGCTCTGTTCCATTGTGGTTGAAAAAAACAAAATCGCGGAATTTGCCGCAGCCATTGCGCAGCAAGAAGACACGGCATGTATTAAGCCCCTTTATCGCGAAAAGCAGGCAGCCGAGAATGCCGGTTATGTCAACATCCCCGTTCCCCCGACATTTTCGGGATGTTTCGTTCACTGGACGGGCGGGGGTCTTTTATCCATTACCCAGGCCCTGCACGCCGACATGAGCAAACTGCTTCATAGCGAAGAAGAATATGAGTATTTTTCACCGGTCTGCGCGGGGGATGTCATCACCAGAAAAATTAAAGTGGTGGATATGTATGAGCGGGGGAAAAAGGGCAAGAAGGGCTGGCATGCCCAAGTAACGGTTCTGGAAACAGAATTAATCAATCAAAAAGGAGAGCTCGTGATTCGGGCACGCACCACTTTTGTGGAAAAATAGGAATGCGGAATATGCTGATCCGTTATGATACCCTCCAGATTGGGGATGCGATGCCCATCTATACATCCGCTCCCATTACGCGAACTCATCTGGTCCGCTATGCCGGAGCATCAGGAGATTTTAATCCCCTACACCATGATGATTCCTTTGCCAAAACAATCGGCATGAACAATGTCATTGCCCACGGCATGTTGATTATGGGTATCGCGGGTGAGGCCATCACCGCGTGGATTGACAACAAATATTTAAGAAAATTTTCGGTGCATTTTCTGAGCATGACCGAACCGGTCAACCTCAACGATTATGAAAATACAAAAGACAGAGCCACAATTATCGTGAGCGGCAGAATATCCAAAAAATACGAAGAAAACGGAGAAAAACGAATTCATTGCGATATCGTGGCGCAGGATGCGCTCGGCAGCCGGAAGCTGTCGGGGTTTTTTATCGCCGCGCTTCCCTGAAGTCATTGGCCGCAAATTTTGACAGGTATTCTATGAAAGCCCGCATACTGGTCATTGATGACGACGCCGTTGCCTGCGAATTTCTCCAGGAAGTATTGCAGCGAGACGGATACGGCGTGAACGCTTATGTTTCCGCGAAAGAAGCCCTGACGCAAGACCTGTCGCAATACGACTTGCTTATGTCGGATATTCGTATGCCCGGCATGGACGGACTGCAATTTTTAAGCGAAGTGCAAAAAAAATGGCCACATCTACCGGTCATTCTGATGACCGCTTATGGATCTTTGGAAACCACTATGGAGGCAATCCGTCTGGGCGCATCGGATTACATCAGCAAACCCTTTTCCCCTGATGATTGCCGTGCGTTGGTCAAGAAAGTTCTGGAATTGCGTGAATTGCGAAAACAGCGTTCGGAAGGCCCCCAGGAGGCGCAAAATGAATCAAAATTGATTGGCTCTTCCGCCGCTATGGTTGAGTTTTATAAACAAATCGCCCGTGTAGCAGATTCGTCAGCCAGCGTATTAATCGAAGGAGAAAGTGGAACCGGCAAGGAACTGACCGCCCGTTCCCTGCATTCCATGTCCCTTAGACACAATAAACCCTTTGTTGTAGTGCATTGCGGCGCAATTCCCGACAATTTGCTGGAATCAGAACTTTTTGGCTATGAAAAAGGAGCCTTTACCGGAGCCGATCATCAACATACGGGATTGATTGAATCCGCAGAAGGCGGAACTATTTTTCTCGATGAAATCACGGAGATGTCTACGGCGCTGCAAAGCAAATTCCTGCGCTTTATGCAAAATGGCGAAGTCCGCCGGATCGGAGGACATGATGTGCATCTCATTGCCGTGCGCGTAGTCGCGGCCGCCAATAAGGATATCGATGCGGAAGTTGCCGCAAGCCGTTTCCGCCTGGATCTTTTATATCGCTTCATCGTAAGACTGCACATTCCGCCTCTGCGGGAAAGAAAAGAGGATATTCCTCTTCTCATTTCAGCCATGCTGAAAAAGCTGGGTTATCCCGAGGCCCGCGTATCTATAGAAGCTATGGAATTGCTGATGGCTTACAACTGGCCAGGCAATGTGCGCGAACTGGAAAACGTGCTGCAGCAAACACTGTTGCTTTCGCCTTTTGTGGTCATTCTACCAGAAAATCTGCCAGGAAGGTTCCGGTCGAAAACGGAATCCTCCAAAATCAGCAATTTGCCGGAGATGACACCGCTGGAAGAAGCACAAAGAGAACAAATTCTTCAGACGCTGAAAGACACATCGTGGAACCAGTCCAGGGCCGCCGACATTTTAGGCATTGACCGGAAAACTTTGCGGATGAAAATTCGTCGCTACAGCCTTCTGGAAGATAAGTAAGGAGTTTTGCCTTCAAAAGAAGCCTCTTCCACCATTCGCAAATATAGAATAACGGATGTTCCCATGCCCAGTTCGCTCAGAATCTCCATCCTTCCGCCATGAGTTTTGACAATATCCCGAACAATGGCCAATCCTAGGCCGCGCATTCCTTCATTGTGATGCGAACTGAAAAACGGTTCACAGACTTTTTTGAGCACTTCCGCTTCAATCCCCCGTCCATTGTCTGCAATGCATATTCTGACCGTCTTAGCCGCAAAGTCGTCTTCGGCAGTGATGGAAATTTTTCCGCCGGCAGGCATGGCCTCAATGGAGTTTTGCAAGATATTCAGGAGCGCCGTCTGAATCCGATAGCGATCCACATATAAAAACGCGGACGAATGTTCAATGGCCACGTCAATCAGCACATTACTCTTCTGGATCAAAGGTTCGACAAGGGGCAAGGTTTCGGTGAATACTTTTGCAACGCTCATCCATTCAAAATGAGGCTCGGGAAGGCGCGTAGCCTTACGAACATTCTGAATAACATTATCCAGCCTCTGTGTCTGTTCAACAATCAGTCTCAGTTTATGCGCCACATCGGGGGGCCATCCTTCCCTTTCCAGCAACAATCTGGCCAAACCGGAAATCGAATGAAGCGGCGTTCCCAAATCATGCGCCAAATTCGCCGTCAGATGTCCCAACGCCGTCAATTGCTTCAGATCATCAACCTGTTTCTGCAGTTGAACCACCTTGCCTGTTTCTTCACGTACACGGTCTTCCAGGTGCCTTGTCAAATCAAGATTTCTGGCCATGACATTTTGGATTTCATCGGCCATCTGATTAAAGTGTAAAGCGAGCTGCCCCCACTCATCCTCGCGGGGAATGGGAATGCGCTCAACATATCGGCCCTTGTGAAATTCATCAATGGTGTCAATAATCGTTTTCAAAGGCCTTCCAATCATCCAGCCGTAGCTTGCGGCTAAAAGCAAAAGAATCACCAGCAGAAGCCCTGCGCTGCTGAAAAAAAGCAATTGTCGGGCGCGTCTCATAATCTCCGCATTGGCACTGGAAAAAGCGATAATACCAACCATGATGTGCGAATCACCGCTTTCCCCCGAGACAGGATAAAGAAGTCCCAGCGAGGGCCCTCCTTCAATTTCCAGCTTTACATACCTGGACTTCCCTTTGGCGCTAGCTTCCGCAACCATGGTATCCGGCCATTCATACTGAACCCGGCTGGCACCAGCGACATAATTCACTGAATTTCGGCGGATGTCAAAAATATCAATACGAGCTAGTCGCACATCTGTTTGAATCTGATCCTTCAGGGCTGCATCCAGAGTGGCAATGCCACGTTTCGTTGGAAAATGCTGATAGAAAGTACCAACGGTTTCGGCAACTCCTACTAGTCTTTTTCCCTGCTGCTCCACCAGAATTCTGTCCAAAACCGATAGATGAATTATCCCCCAAATCGCCATCGTAACGGCCAGACCTGCCACGGTCATCGCTACAAGGCGAACCCGAACCGTCAAATTTCTGTTGTAACGCATGAAGGCTTTGGATATTTTTCTGATCATAAAGAGCTATCCGGCAAAAAGAAAACAATCCAAAAACATGGGGTTGAAAGTGTTTTCCAGTCAATACAAGATAAAAGAGGGGATGGATTTTCATCCATCCCCTTCTTTTTGCTATACAAGCTTTGTTCAACAAAACTTATTTTGCAGCTTCAGCAGCCTTTTTTGCATCTTCGGCTTCTTTTGCAGCCTTTTCAGCTTTTTTGGCTTTCTTTTCGGCTCTCTTTTTGACGATCTTCTTCTTGGCAGCCTGCTGTTTCTCTTTCATAACCGCTTCATCTTCACTGGAAATTTTCGTTCCACCGGACTTTGCCGCTTCAACTTCCGTGACTGCCTTTGTTTCTTTTGCCGCGGGTTTTTCTGCAGCAAATGCCATGGTGCTGAACGCGAAAACCACTGCTACGAACAATACTAAACGCTTCATTCTCAAATCCTCCTTTTTATAGTTAGTGTTTCAAAAAAAACCATGATCTTCTTACAAATATGGAGATGAGTTTACCACCCATCTCCATATTTGATGAACCCGTAAAAAGTCACCCCGCGATTTTAGCTTCGTACTCATGATAGCCAGGCGGGAAAGAGTAAAAGTGTTCCAGCAGCGAAAAAATTGCTGCCAAAAGCTCTTTGAAAACTGAAACAAGGCCATCAAAAACAAATTTAGCATCGTACGGAGCGCCGGGGAAGGCTTTCCTTGCCTTTTTGACCGCAGTTGCCCTGAACAGGTTGATGCCAATTGCCTTTAAGAGCACACAGAATTGCACGGCTCCGAATCCTCGAAACCTGAGATGCTTAACACCGGTCTTTTTATCGTATTCCGACATGGTTGCCTCAATGCCCGAACGCCAACGGTACTTTTCCTTAAACTCGTCCGTATCCTCTTCGGCCCGGCGGACAGCGATTCGCCTGGCTTTGTCATCGTAGTTCAGATAACGATGCTTCTTACCATCCTGGACAGGGCATTTATCCTTTAATGGACAGGCGTTGCAGTGGTCATGATCAAATGCGGCGGTGTGTCTGCCTTTTTTGTGCGTTGTGGTGACAGGCGCATGACCTTGCGGACAGGCCATGACTTTTCCGCTGTCCGAGAAAGAAAATTCAGCAAGCCCGACAGCGTCTTTCTTCGGAGTCCCCATGGCCGGGGCAATTACGTTAACACCAAGTTCCTTGGCTGCGGCAAGATTCTCGTCACTGCCGTAAAGGGAATCGGCCAGGACTTCCTGCGGGGCAAGACCGCGATTTTCCGTGGATTCGATGGCGGGAATCAGCGCATGAGCATCACTTTTACAGGCGGTTTCCAGTGCAATATGTGTAATCAGGTTGAGGGTCGTTTCCCGAACTTCCGGTTCTTTCGTA
>Ga0116141_10001076_pt1 | contig 23048 bp, 19 predicted proteins | sample AD_UKC097_MetaG_FD_89744 | JGI IMG/M metagenome (GOLD analysis project Ga0116141, IMG submission 89744) | Active sludge microbial communities of municipal wastewater-treating anaerobic digesters from USA - AD_UKC097_MetaG | ecosystem: Engineered > Bioreactor > Anaerobic > Digestate | place: USA...
AATAAATGCCGCGCGCCGGTAATTACGTTGCCAGCTGTCCAGAAAATGACGGATGGCCTCGGCGTTTTCCGAGCCGTATTTCTTAACGATCTCGTCGAGATCGAGAATCCGGGATCCGCATTGGAGTGGATCGGTCTGTTTCATGGAGTCGGGCAATACCTTCTCATCAACCCATCCGGCGGAGATGTAGTAGGTGCCGGGACACTTGCGGAACTGCTCCCGATAAGCACGATCGGAGCCGAGAAACAGCGCGATGCAGTCGTGAACCTTTGGGATGGCCAGAGGGATGTCCCGCGCGCGAAGCCCGGATGTTCCCATTCCGCAGACACCGTAGCCGATGGCAATTCGTTGTATACCCGTATCGGAGGAGATCTCGTCAATAACCTCCTGAAGACGCTTACGCAGTTCATGAGGGGTTTCATGCAAACCACCCGGTAGAAACCGTGTGGAAACATTCAGTCCCAATTCTCCAGCGACTGCTTTCAAATCGGCTGCCAGAACGGCACACGCGATCACATGAATGTGTTGATGCTCCATTGCGGGTCTATTTCTCACCGATAATCAGATCCATTGGTTTCGAAACCATTTCGATAAGATAATCCTGTTTCCCGCCCTGTACCTCGGCGGCGAAGATCCCCTGGTAGCCGATTTCATCGAAAGCCTTCATGACGCCATTCCAGGGGACAGAACCTTGACGCAGGGGAACAAATTCACCTCCCGCCATCGGGCTTCCCTTGAAATCTTTTATATCCACACGGGCAATCAGTTCTCCCAGAGTCCGAATCCATCCGGCGGGATAGCCGAATGCGACTACATTTCCGACGTCGAACCATGCGCGGACGTACGGGCTGTCGATTTCTTGTATGTATCTGCGAAATTCGAGTGGGCTGAGAAGGAAATTGTTCCACACATTCTCGATTCCGACAACGATTTTCATGGCCGTTGCCATTGGGACGATCTCTTCGCGAATGACTCGCATGGAGCGCTCGTAAGCGTGTTCATACATGACCTTCTCATTGACGACGGCGGGAACCAGCAAGACCATATCGGCGCCGAGATCTTTCGCGTTTTCCAGACTCAGGCGCATCGAGTCGACGCAGACTTTCACTTTGGCCGGATCGGGATCGGAAAGGGGATGGCTCCAGTGCTTGTCGCAGACAACGGCATCGACAAGGATGCCGGTTTTCTCGGATGCCTGGCGCAATTCCTCCACAGCACTCCGGTCGTAAAGCGTTCCCGGCTCAACGGAGTGGAAGCTGGCATTTTTCGCCACGGTGAGTTTTTCCTCGAAGGTTTTTCCTTCCGCGATCATCCCCAGTTTGAGGGATTTCTTGATATTGCGACCGGGAGAATCGGAGACGGTCTGTGCGGGAAGACGAGATGAAACAGCCAGCTCGGCAGCGGCAATGGCCGTCAGTTTCGCAAATGACCGACGGCTAAGAAGGGAGCGATTCGGTTCTGTCATCGAATGATCTCCTCAAGGGATGGTGGTAGAATCTGCCTCGTGATATGTCGAGGATTCATCAACATGATGTCCAGATCCGGCCCAAAGCGCAAGCTTGCCATCCCCCAATTCTGGTGACGGCTAAGGAGACGGAAACAAGAAAAGAAAAAAGGGAGGTCAACATCCTTGACCTCCCTCACCGCACGTCGTGCGGTTCGCCCATGGCGAATGCACGACTACCCTGGGGATAGACTGGTGCCAGAGGGTTGATTTTGTACCCGTCCCGCGCGTCCAGGCGATCCGGCGGAGTACAATCGACCTCCGGCGTGTCGTTGATTCCACACTTGAAGAAGAGAAGCCTTGTTTGTCACTTTCGATCTCTCCAATAGATCTTATTCAGGAACTCCTATTTTCGGCTGCCGAAAAGTACAGGCAGCACACGGCTCACGTCTTTCTTATTCGTATCCCGCTCCCGTTCCGTCAGATGATCCTGATGGTGGCGACTGGAAGAGGCGGTCCGAAACGGAGAACTTTCCGCCATCGGCGAACCGACGACAACCGGTTCGCGCAGATCGTCATCAACGATTGTTTCCGGATAATATTGGGGAAACTCATCTGCCTTTTCCGCCCAGGCGGGTTTCTCGTATTCCCGGCTGTCTCGTTCATAGTTGTCTACTGATGCGCTCGCCGCTCCATCGCTTTCCGCGCTTTTCACGAATCCGGAAGCGAGAATCGTTACCTTCATATCATCGTCCATGTTCTCATCCAGAACGACACCGAAAATAACGTTAGCGGATTGGTCGGCCTTTGTGTTGATGTATTGGTTCATGGCCGCATTGACTTCATGCAACGTCACGTTGGGCGGGGCCGTGATGTTCACCAGAATGCCTTTGGCTCCTTGAATCATCACTTCCTCCATGAGTGGACTGGAGGAAGCCTGCTGGAATGCCTCGCGCGCGCGGTGCTCGCCCTGGCCGTAGCCGACTCCCATGACCGCACCGGTTCCCTGAACCGCATTGTCCATAACGGCTTTGATGTCTGCAAAATCCAGATTGATCAAACCCGGCCGGGTAATCAAATCGGATATGGATTGTACGCACTGTTTCAGTACAGAATCCGCTACATGAAACGCCTGAATCAGGGTCGTCTTCTCATCCACGATGCTGATCAGCCTCTGATTCGGAACGGTAATTAACGTGTCGCATTTTTTCCGGAGAATCAGCTGATACTTGTCCGCGTGGCTTCGACGCAGGGATCCCTCGAAGTCGAATGGTTTTGTCGTAATTGCCACGGACAAAGCCCCGATTTCTTTGGCTAAATCGGCGATCACAGAAGAAGCACCCGACCCGGTGCCTCCACCCAGGCCCGCCGTGATGAACAGCAGGTCCGCACCATCCATCGCTTCTCGAAGAATGCTGCGGTCCTCTTCTGCGGCTTTCTCGCCGAGGGTTGGATTTGCGCCGGTCCCAAGGCCGTTCGTAATACCGGCCCCGATATGGATCTTCTTCGGTGTCCGCGCGCGGTTAAGCGCCTGGCGATCGGTGTTGATGACCACAAACTCGACACCATCCATGCCGCCGTCACAACTCATGGCGTCCACGGCATTACTGCCGCCGCCTCCGACTCCCACAACCAGGATTCGGGGTCCTCGGTCCATTTTCTCTCTTGCTTCGTCTACCATTTGAATCATGATTTGGCTCCTCTCCTCAACGGAATCTCGTTTTTGACTGTCTCTGTCGCCTTCTTGCCAAAGGACCGATCGGTCCGCATTAAAATGTCTCTCGCAACCATTCCAGGCTTCGCACCAGTAGATGTTTCACGGTCGACCCTTTGGAGGCCCGTTCCACCATGCGCTCCTGATGGCAGTAGTGCAATAAACCGATTCCCGCCGCATAAATGGGACTGTTAAGGTCGGATAACCCCAGGACTCCATTCGGATAACCGATATGCGCCTCTCGATGCATCACCCTTGCGGCCCGTTCACTAATCCATCCAGTAATGAAGTTCCACCGGTCAGGACAATTCCACCATACAGGTGACGCAGCAAATCGCGCGCCTGCAGGGTCCGATTCACCTCCTTTAAGATCTGGTCTACGCGTGCTTCGATCACCCAGCACAATCGACGGCGTCTTGCCTTGATGGAACGGCGATTCTTGAATCGAACCACCTGGATGAATTCCTCTTCGGGTACACTTTCGGTCAACACGGTCCCTTCATATATTTTCAGTCGTTCCGCATTTTCCAAAGGTGTCTGAAAATAGTGATTGATGTCACGGGTGATATGCTCTCCACCGACGGCGAGGATTTCCGTGTGCTGGATTGAACCGTCGTAATAAACCACAATGGAAGTAGTACTTCCTCCGATGTCTACCACGGCGATTCCCGCATCCATTTCCTCTTCGGTCAGAACAGACGAAGCGGAGGCGATGGGTTGAAGAACAAACCGCTCGATTTTCAATCCGGCTCTGGTTACGCACCGCCGAATATTCCGCATGATCGTTTCCTGTGCGGTAACAATATGCACATCCACTTCCAGAAGACTCCCCGCCATGCCGATCGGATCGCTGATGTTCGCATTGTTATCCAGCCGAAAGCGACGTGGAATGTTGTGAATCATGGTCATGTCTTTCGGGACGGATTTTCGTGCGGCAATCCGAATTGCACGATTGATGTCATCCCGCGTCACGCCGCGACCATGACCAGGTAGAGCAATGGAACCGACCGTATTGAAACAATGAATATATCCTCCCCCGATTCCAACGGTTGCCGTGTTAATCTTGATGCCTTGGGTGCAGGCATAAGCTTTCCGTACCGCGTTCTCAATGGAGTGGACCGTGTCTTCCATATCCACGACACCGCTTCCCGATAATCCGGCAGTGGGATGATGTCCCAATCCCAATACCTCAATCGTTCCGCCTTGCTCTCGCGCAACCACGGAACAGATCTTCGTGGTTCCGATGTCCAGGGCGAGAATGTAATTGTCGTTCCGATCATGTCGAATCATCAATTCATTCCTCACGCAGCATCAGAATTCCGGCTGCACAGCTCGTACCAACGGCTTGGTTGCAGCTCTTTAGGACGCAGGGCCACACCCGCCTTCGGGAATCGCGCGTCAATATATTCCGCATCGATATTCTCTTTTTCCAACAGGCTCCACACCTGTATGATCTGTCCCGGCAGATAGTCAGGTACTTGAGATGGAATTCGAATCCGTTCAACGCGATGAGCGGGGAACATTTCCATCCGACCTTCTTCAGAGAGTTCAACGGAATCAATCTGAGACAGGAAGGCCGGCGATAACGTTTCCAGGTGAACAAGGAGATGGAGTGCTTCCATGTAACGAGAGTCTTCAATCGGATGACCGGGCACAAAAACAATTGCGGGACCGGTCAGGAATGGCAAACCACGCACGGCCTCAAGACGCTGTGTATCAACGGATTGGCTCGGATCGGGATGAGGGGAGAACAAGGCGGGCAACACAATTCCGCTCGGGTCGAGTCCATAGAGGACACCATGACGCCGATCCAGTACTGTGCACACGGGCCTTCTTTCCTGAATGACAATGCTGATGCGGTCTGGTGGAATTTTCGATACACGACAGAAACGCACCCAGGGGTGGCGGGCAATTCGTTGGGCTACACGCGTGCAGGGAACAAACCAGATATTGGTTCCGATTTTCAATTCGGATTGCAGCTGAATCTCTTCCGGCGTCGTCCAGTTTGCCCCGGTAATGGATACCTCTCGTATCTTGAAATCATGGGAAGTTCCGAAATACGACACGGCATCGATCGAAAGCCAGACTCCTCCCGCAATGACGGCGGTATAAATCAGTATTCGGCAGAACTGATGGATCATCATTCGTGCATGGTCCAGAATGTTATGCCGACTCTTTTTCTGCGAATCCTGCCTTCGCATGTTGCGCCTACTCCTGCTGTCCGGACAGACGGTCCAGCAATTGTTCACCGACCTGCCAGACATTTCCTGCGCCCAGGGTGATCAGAACATCTCCATCCCGGAGAACGTCGGTCAAATACTCGGGAATCTCCTCCAGTCGGGGAACATACACGACATCCCGATGATTGCGACGGATTGCGCGAAACAGCATTTCACCGTCTACTCCCTCCAGGGGAGATTCTCCCGCCGAATACACGTCCGTCAAGACCAGAACATCCAGATCCTCGAAGGATCTGGAGAACTCGTCTTTCAAATGCTTGGTTCGGGAGTAACGATGGGGCTGAAATACTCCCACGCTACGGCCATGAAATTTTTCACGAAGTGCGTTCAGCGTTACACGAATCTCGGTTGGATGATGCGCATAGTCGTCGATTACTGTGATTCCTTTACTCTTACCTTTCATTTGCAGTCGACGCTGAGTCCCTCGGTATTGCTTCAAGATCTTTGCGATATTTTCAAAAGAAAGACCGGCATATCGGCCGGCGGCAACCGCCGCCAAGGCGTTGTGTACATTGAAGTGTCCCGGAATCGCGAGCGATAAGGATCCCAGTAGTTCTGGTCCCAGCCACACACGAGCGTGCGTGAACGATGAATCGCGTTCATAGTCCGTAAATCGCAATTCCGCTTCAGTACTCTCACCGTATGTGTGGATCGGACGACCCAGTTTTGATGCGACTGTTCCGGCGTTCTTGCAGTCCGCCGAAATCCAGATCTCTCCACGGGGATCGGCGCCTTCAAGGAATTCCAGAAATGATTTCTGAATTTGTTTCACATTTTTAAAATAATCAAGATGATCCGGCTCGATATTGTTCACAATGGCGAATTTCGGATGCAGATAGCGGAACGATCCGTCGCTTTCATCGCCTTCCGCGACGACCCATTCGGATTTGCCGACAAGAGCGTTACTTCCGAATTCTTCAAGTACACCGCCTATCAGGCAAGTCGGGTCCAAATTAGATTTGTGCAAGAGAAGAGAAATCATGGCAGTAACCGTTGTTTTACCATGGGTTCCGGTTACCACAATTCCATTTCGCGGATTGACAATCTCTCCCAGGATCTGCGCACGATGGCATATTGGAATGTTTATGTGCTCCGCGGCGAGCATTTCCGGATTATCTTTGCGAATCGCGGAGGATATTACGACAAGATTTGCATTCGCTACATTTTCAGAGGCATGTTGCGGAAATACGGAAATGCCGAAGGAACGCAGATGATCCACAACCGAACTTTCATGGATGTCGGAGCCGGTCACGGTATGTCCCCAGGCCTTCAGGACATACGCGATAGCGCTCATCCCGATTCCCCCAATGCCGATAAAATGAATGTGCATCCCGGATTGAAGTCTGACACGATCTTTCATTTTCATGAGAGACCTCCTGCCACGGATTCAATGACATCCATGATTTTCACGTGGGCCTGAAGATCCGCCTGTGACGCCATTCCGACGATCATGGATTTCCGTCTGGAATCATCCTCCAAAATGCGAAAGATCGCGTGGAACAGAAGATCTCTGTTAAGATCTCCTTGTGCGATGACATGAGCGCTGCCTGTCCGTTGATAATGGAGTGCGTTCTTCATTTGATGGTTGCCGGTAGACGTCGGGAGGGGAACGAGGATCGCCGGCAATTGCCATGCGGCGGCCTCCGCCAGTGTCGCAGCCCCCGCCCGACAAATTAGCAGATCCGCCGATTTGTACACGGAGGCCATGTCCTCGATAAAGGCGGGTGCTGACACATGGGAACGCGGGGGAAATGTCTCCGCAATATCTTGATTTCTTTCCCCTGTCTGCAATACCATGCGATAGGGGTAGTTCATTTCGTCCATGCGTAGTGAGGTGTCCAATACCGTTTCAACAAGCGATCTGGCTCCCTGACTGCCGCCCAGCACGAGAATGCAAGGCGGATTATTCAAGTGTTCCGAACGATTCCAGCCTTCGGGAGGAAGGACTTCCGGTCGGATGGGCAAACCGGTCAATATCGGTTGGGGACCGCTGAGATAGGACTTGCATTCCTCATAGGTTATACAGATTGCCCGTGCATATTTTGAGAACCAGCGATTGACAACACCCGGATAACTATTCTGTTCGTGAAGAACGATGGGCCACCGAGCGATTCGCGCAGCCAGAACGGCTGGCGCAGAAGCATATCCGCCGACACCGAACACGATTCCTGTGGGGGCCGCGTTAAGTATTCTTTTGATCCGAGCAGTGGCCTTTGCATGTTCCAATAATATACCGAAATTCTGAAGTATTCGGTGACGACGCAGCCCGCGGAGAGGATAACTTTGAAATGGAATCCCCAGTTTCTCTACCTTTCTTCTTTCTGCAGGTGAATCCCCTCCAATATAGAGAAGAGGTTGGTCGGGTCTGCGTTTTCTTGCCTCGCAGGCGACGGAAAGCGCCGGGTATAGATGCCCCCCGGTTCCTCCTCCTGTGACGATAAACAGTCCGTTCATGCCTCGTCTCCGAATCAAATACTCAGCGGATGAAGCTCCGCCGATGATTGCCGCCTCCGTTTTGGATACGTAGTTCTATCCGAAACATCGCCCCGCAGAGTCGAACCGGCAACATTCATAATCAGGCCGACCATGACCATGAATACAGCCAGGGAAGATCCGCCGTAAGAAATAAATGGCAGGGAGATCCCCTTCGTCGGTACGACTTTTGTTACGACGGCGATGTTCAGGAATGCCTGGAAACCGATGCACAGGCCACACCCGGCGGAAACCAGAGAACCGAACAAATCATCGCACTTTAACGCTACGTAGACCGAAATCAGTACAATAGTGGCGAATGCGGAGAGCATCAGGATACAACCAACAAACCCTAACTCCTCGGCATACACCGCAAAGATGAAGTCCGTATTCGGCTCGGGTAAAAATCCCATTGCCTGCCGACTCTGGCCAACTCCGACGCCGCTCCAACTACCGTTCGCGAAGGCAACCTTCGACATTCGAATATGGTCACTTTCCCCAAACAAGAAGCCGGTGATTCGTCTTCGGGAATAGTCGTCGCTGGCAATCAGAAGTAAAGTCACCGCCAGCAAGATACAGAGAATCGGCAGGATGCGCCGGACGTTGCCTCCGGCAATAAACCATAGCATCACGCAAAGGCTGCCCAGGAAAAAGGCGGTTCCTTTGTCCGGTTGAGGGAAGATCATCGCCAGGATTACACCGATCACCGTGAAGGTTGGAACAACACCTCGCCAGAAATCCTCCAGATCCTCGTATTTGCGGCTCCAACTCTCTGCCAGATACAAGATCATGGTCAGCTTGGCGAGCTCGGACGGCTGGATATGAATGAAGCCCAGATCCAACCAACGTCTGGCACTATTGATCGTATATCCCAATGGAGACCACAGAACGGCGGCTAGCAGAACCATGTTGAAAAGAAGAAACGGCCTTGCCAGAGGGCGAAGAAGATTGTAATCGAATTGTGTAGCCAACCCCATCAGCCCCAGTCCCAATGCCAACCATATCAACTGTTTACCTAAATGTATGTATAGATTCTGGTCGGGGCCTCCCCTGATTAATAAAGCCGCGCTGGCGCTGGATAGTATGATCAGTCCTACCATGACCAGCGCCAGGGTCACAATGAACAAGGCAACAATCACAAAAGACTTCTTAAAATTCATCCCGCCACCTCCCGGACTGCCTTGGCGAAATCATCACCACGCTGTTCATAGTTCTGGTACATATCCCAACTGGCACAGGCAGGCGAAAGAAGCAGAGTTGCCGGGCCGATCTGTTCTGTCAGTGCCCTTTGTACGGCTTCCTGCATGTTCCGGACAATCGTGATTTCCGTAAATGGTGACAGCGCATGGGCAAAATCTATCGCGGATTCGCCGAGAAGGTAAATGTGTCGCACCTTCTCCCGAATCAGTGGGACCAGTGGATCCAGCGGATCGCCCTTGTAACGTCCACCCGCAATCAGGAAGATGGGAGCAGGAACGGATTGAAGTGCCGCGCATACCGCATGGACATTGGTTGCTTTGGAATCGTTATAGCATGCGATGTCATGAACGGACGCAATGAATTCCAGGCGATGCCTGGGCGGTCTGTAGTCCTGTAATGCATTGAAACCGGCAAAGGCCGGGATCCCCAGACTGTTCGCTGCGCCGACCGCTGCCATCGCATTAAGACGGGTTTGAATCAGAGTGCCTTTCCACCAGGGAATCTTCATCGACTCAATGAAATCGCCGATTCGCTGATGCACCGTGTCATGAATTTCATACAATCCCTCCTCGCTGTGTTCCCCGATGCCAAAGTGTTGGATGACGGCCTCGGTTAGCGGGTAGCATAGTTCCGCCACTCCCGGGCCGATCCATAAGCAATCTTCCTGAGTTTGATTGGATGAAATCAGGCTTTTTGTTTCATAATAGTCCTGAACAGTGGCATAACGATCCAAATGATCCGGCGCAAGATTACAGATTATCGCTACTCTTGGTCGGAAGTACTGGATGGTCTCCAATTGAAAACTACTGACCTCGAGTACCAACGGTTCAGGGCTTTCCGCCCGCCCTTCGGTCACAAGAGAGGCCAGGGGTTTCCCGATGTTGCCGGCCGTTTCCCCTACGTACCCGGAGCGTACGAGAATATGCGAGATCATTCCCGTGATTGTGGTTTTCCCATTTGTTCCTGTAACCGCAATAATCGGACGTTTGAGGAAGCGGGAAGCCAATTCCAGTTCACCCAACACGGGGATATGGTTTGTTTCTACCCAGTCGAAGAAATCTCCCGTGCAGGGAACTCCAGGGCTGAGGATGATGAGATCCAGTTTTTCCGTTGCCTGATGCGGCCCCAGAAGAAACTGGACCGGCTGCCCTTTGTATCGTTCCTCAAGGCTGCCTTGCTTGGAATGATCCGTATCGGCGGCAATCACTCTGGCGCCCTGCTGCAAGAGGAAATCGGTGATGGCCTGTCCGGTTCGGGCCATGCCGATGACCATGACCGTAGCACCACGAAGATTTCGATGCTCGAATCTCCTTGTGAAACGTCGTCCGTCAATCTGTTCCAATACCATTGACCGAATCCTTGTTTTTTGGACCACCGGCTATCGGATTTTCAGGGTGGCCAGACCAAATAACGCTAATACAGCCGCAACAATCCAAAAGCGCGTGATGATCTTCGATTCCGGCCACCCCAACATCTCGAAGTGATGATGAATGGGGGCCATCAGGAATACTCGTTTTCCACCCCGTAGACGATAAGATGCAACCTGGATCATTACAGAAAGGGCCTCGATAACAAAAACTCCACCGATAATCAGAAGAAGCAATTCCTGCTTCAGCATGACGGCAATTACACCAAGAGCACCCCCAAGAGAAAGACTCCCGGTATCGCCCATAAAAACCTCCGCGGGATGTGCGTTAAACCATAGGAAACTCATTGTGGCTCCGACCAGAGCAGCGCAGAACACAGTCAATTCTCCGGTTTCCGGGACGAATGGAATTGCGAGATAGACGCTCCAATCGGTTCTTCCAACGATATAGGCGAGAACGGTAAAGGCGGACGCGGCCATGATGACGCATCCGCTTGCCAATCCGTCAAGACCATCCGTCAAATTCACGGCGTTGGAAGCCCCGGTGATTACGATCGCAACAAAGGGTATATATAACAATCCCAACCAGATAAACGTGTTCTTGAGGAATGGGACCGGGATCTCATGCGCATGCTTGGCGGTCAGGGGATCTAGGTAAAAATACAATCCTAACAGACCGCCGATTGCGAATTGAACCAATAATTTGTCGCGACCTCGAAGACCGCGATACATCTTCTTGCGCAATTTTTGATAATCGTCAATCATGCCCAGGAAGCCCAGCAACAGAGTTACAATAATCACAAGGACCACCAATTTGTTGCTCAAATTACCCCATAACAGCGTTGATATCAGAATAGAAAAGAGGATCAGGATGCCTCCCATGGTTGGGGTTCCTGCCTTGCCCTTATGCTTTTCGTAGAGTTCCTTGATGCCCTCTCCGCGAATGGTCTGACCGATTCGTAATTGGCGGAGCCAACGAATCAGCACAGGCCCGACCACCACACCGATAATCATCGCTGTGACAGCAGCCATGGCTGCGCGGAACGAGATATAGCCGAAAACGTTGAAGACTCCGATACTTTCGCGCAACGGATATAGAAATAGAAGCGCCACGTTTCTTCTCCTCAATCTGTGTCGTCTGTTGAATCGAGGATTCGCTCCACGATGGATTCGAGTGCCATTCCGCGGGAAGCCTTAACTAATATTAAATCACCCGGTTTGACAAAATCCACTAGTTGTTCAGCCAATTCATCGTGATCTGTACAGAGAAAAACATGATTTTGGGAAAAGCCTTTTTCAATTGCCCCATCAATCACGTAGGATGAGAGATCGCCAAGAGTGAAGAGATAATCAATGTTATAGTCCGAAAGATCCTGACCGAGAAGACGGTGATACTCGGGAGAGTGCGGGCCAAGATCCAGCATATTTCCGATTATAGCGATTCTCCGCGACGCGGAGGAGCGTCGGAGTGTGTCGAGAGCGGCGTGAAAAGCAACCGGATTTGCATTGTAGACATCATCCAGTATGATTGAACCATTAACGCCCGCGCGGCGGCGAAGGCGACCCCAGTCGCCCTGAAACTTCTGCAGTGCCAAGGCTCTCTCCTCCGATGGAACACCGTAAATTTCTCCAACGCACCAGGCGGCAAGAGCATTTGTAACCAGATGAGCGCCGGGTACGGACAAATGACACGACCATGTTCCATGAGGATCGCGAACGACAAAGTGAGCACGGGCCAGATCATCTGTCTCGACATGAATACACTGCACCGGTGCATGCCGCTGGGAACTGAAGCACAGGGAACGAGGGGGTAGAGACTGGAGGTAGGATGCAAATGGGCTGTCGAGATTGATAACCCCCCATCCGTTCGGCTGGATTTCCGTAAGGAGCATTCCTTTCTCGGTTGCGATTCCTTCGAGCGTGCCGAGCCTTTCCAGGTGGCAGGGTGCGATGGATACGACAATGCCGACGTTCGGTTCGGAGATCCTGGCAAGGCGGAGCATTTCGCCGGGACGGTCAATCCCATGCTCCAGAACCACGACCTCCGTATCGGGATTCGTCTCCAGAAGAGTTTTCGGGGTGCCGATCAAATTATTGTAATTTTTCTGCGTTTCATGAATGTGGAATTTTCTTTGAAGAATCTGAGCGACCATCCTGCGGGTCGTGGATTTTCCGACACTACCGGTAATTGCTGCGACGGAAAAGGACAGACAACGGCGATAATACCGGGCGAGATTCCCGTACGCCAGAAGCGTATCTTCTACAACAATCGAAGGAAGGGGTAGATTGGATGCATTTTGCTTCAAATACAGTTCGTCGATTAATGCCACAGCGGCTCCGGCCATTCGGGCATCATGGAGGTAGTCATGTCCGTCGAATTGCTCGCCGCGCAACGCCACAAAGAGATCTCCACCGTTGATCGTCCGGGAATCGCTGGAGATGCCTGTAACGGAGTCCGGGATTGCTCCAACGGAATGTCCGTTCGTGGCTACCATAAGATCTGTTCCGTGCCAAATGAACGACATCTCACCTTTCCTTGTGTCGATCGGTATTGTTGCGGTGTAAGGATACATCGGCTATTCCGCCAGAATTCCTCGTATAATCTCACGGTCATCAAACGGATAGGCGACCGTGCCAATAGTCTGGGTTGTCTCATGACCCTTTCCCGCAACCAGGAGAACGTCATTTTGCCCTGCGATCTCCAACCCGTAGCGGATGGCTTCCCGACGGTCTGGGATCACTTTGTAGCGCTCTTTCCCGGTAGTCATGCCTTTCTCGATCTCTGCAATAATGGATATTGGGTCCTCTGTTCGCGGATTGTCGGATGTGACGATCACCTGATCGCTGTATTTCAGTGCAATCCTTCCCATCACAGGACGTTTGGTTCGGTCGCGGTCGCCTCCGCATCCGAAAACGGTAACCAGTCTGCCGTGAGGCAGGGAAGCGATCGTTGAGAGAACCTGTTCCAGGCCGTCCGGTGTGTGTGCGTAATCAACGAGAATTTGTACGCGTCTATTATTCGGTATTGATTCCAATCGACCGGGAATATTTCGAACCGACTCAATCCCCCCGACAATCGCATCCTCCGACAGCCCCAGTGCGAATCCGGTGGCGGCAGCTCCTAACAGATTCCGCAGATTATGTTCACCCAGTAATGGCGACTGAACCCAGCGGTCCCAGGAGGGGGTATGAAGGAGAAATCCGGTTCCCTCCAGGTTCAGAGAATATTCCCGGGCGGCGATATCCGACGGACTATCCAGAGCAAAAGAAAGTCGATTCCGTACATTTAGTCTCTCGTAGATCGTTCGGCCGTTTTGATCGTCCGTATTGATGACGCCCAACCCGTTGGAAGCGAGGTGATCGGTAAACAACAGGGCCTTTGCTTCTCGGTAGTCATCCATATCTCTATGGAAATCAAGATGTTCCGGAGACAAATTTGTAAAGGTAGCTGTTCGGAATCGAATCCCGTCCACACGGTGCAATCGCAGGGCATGGGAAGAGACTTCCATCGCTACGTGCCGGACATCGTCTTCTCGGATTTCCGCAAGCATCCGCTGAAGATCGAGTGAGAGCGGTGTTGTATTGGTTGCCTTGACAAGACGGTTCTTCCATCGGTACTCGATAGTCCCGATGACGGCACAGGGAAATCCGGCCCGTATCCACATGGCTTCGACCAGGTAGGTTGTACTCGTTTTGCCGTTGCTACCTGTGATGGCGGCCACGGTAAGATCGTGCGACGGATTTCCATAGAAGGCCGCAGCGACGAGTGGGAGAGCGGCAAGCGTATTCTGGACTCGGAGGCACGGTCCGGGTGCGGGGTGAGGAATTTTTTCAACAAGAGCGGCGGAGGCTCCGGATGCGAAGGCTTGGGCAAGATAGCCGTGCCCATCCGTTCGCTTGCCCCTCAAGGCCACGAATAATGCACCGGGACAGACTTGTCGGGAGTCGTAGACAATCCTGTCGAACGACGCCGGGATTTCTCCACAGGTCTCTACTATCCGGACGTTGTCAAATATCACGCTAGCCTCAACCATTGGGGTACACTCTTTACCTTCCCGATGGAAGGCGGATTGAGCGGTGCACCGAATATTCCCGCGACAGAATTCCGCAGGATCACAGATACAGATTACTTGCCTTGATTGGCGCCGGGTTTCCCCGCGTCGGGTACCGAAGCCAACACTTCTGTTGGTTTCATCTCACTAGGATCGGATCCCAATACCACCTGTCCTGCATGAAAGGCGGACGGGATTTCTCCTGCCGAAATTTCCTGATGTAACACCCGGCCTTCGCCCTCAAAACGGGCTCGAAAACCGGCCTCAATGAGTTGCAGGTAAGCTTCCTTTGCGGACAGTCCGATCAGATTCGGCATGACGCCGCAATGGACAGGTTCCGGCGCCGTCTTCGGATGCACGATCTCGGTTGCATTGACCACTTCCTGCTCCGCTTTGGATTCTATCTTTTGCGAGATCGCACTGATCCACGGCTCGATCTGATCGGGTAAAAGCCCCCAGTACCGGATCAGGCTGTTGGCAATTCGAGCAAAGGAACTTCCGGCCAATTCCCCGCCGTACTTGCCTATTGTCGGCTCATCCACCATCAGAAAGATGACTACTTTTGGGTCATATGCCGGGAAGAAACCGGCCCAGCTGGCGATACGCTTTCCCTTCGCGTATGTACCAGCCGGACCCGCTTTCTGCGCCGTTCCGGTTTTCCCGGCAACGCGGAAGCCCGGTATACGGCAATAGCGGTATCCCGTTCCCTCGGGATCTTCGGTTACTCCAATCAGCATCTCCAAAATTTGTTCGGCTATTTCGGGTGCAATGATTCTTTCCGGTGGTCGCGACTCTCGCGGAGAAATGCGACCGTCCGCCGGATTGCAATACCCTTTGACGATATGGGGTTGCACTCGGAGACCCCGATTCGCTAATATCGAATACGCTGTCGTAATCACGAGGCAATTAGTCGCCATCTCCTGTCCGTAAGGGATGGAAAACATCGATAAAGCACTCCAGCCTTTCGAGTCGGGAGACCGAAGGATTCCCGCAGTCTCTCCGGGCAGCTCCACACCGGAGACGGAGCCGAAACCGAATCGTCTTAAAATATCCGACACGCCTGTCGCGCCCAATTGAGCTGCAATCTTGCATGTTCCAATATTGGAGCTGCGCACGACGATGTCTCGCACGGAGAGACGATCGAAGCGGTGGATATCGTCATGGATGATTTTCAGAACTCTCCCGTTTCCACTTCGGACGGCATAGTTTCCCCGTTCGCAATCGAACACCTGGTCCGGTGTCACCACACCGGCCTCCAACGCTCCTGCGACGATGAAGGGTTTGATGACCGATCCCGGTTCAAACATATCGGTAACCGGTCTGCATTTTCGTCGGAACTCGCCATATCGTTGATAGTCATTCGGATCGAAACTCGGCACAGCGGCCATAGCCAGGATTTCTCCGGTCTTTGGTTTCATGACCACAGCCATAGCCTGAGCGGCCTGTGACCGATCCACAAGATCCAGGATCTCTTGCTCCACCGTGTGCTGTATCCATGCATCGATCGTGAGAATGACATCCGCCCCGCGAACATTCGCTTGTTTGATATAATCATTTTCTGCAAGAATATTCCGCGAACTGTCGACAGGCACAATCACCCGTTCCGGTGCACCCTCCAGCCGCTCCTGGAATCTGTATTCGATTCCTCCCAGCCCGACCTGGTCTGCCCCGACATAGCCGATTACATTGGAAGCCAGTTCTCCTTCGGGATAGAAACGCGGAAAGCGCGGCTGCAAGGACCATTTGAAACGATCCTCTTTCTCCATGGTTTCTTTGTATTGCTCCAAAACGATGACCAACCGATCGTACATCTCCCCCGGAATATCTTGCGAGACCAGCTTGTCCTGCCCGTTCTTTTCAGGAAGGCGTTTCATCAGAGTACCGGCGTCCAAATGAAGTATGCTGCTGACAATTCGGGCAAATTCCTCCGGATTCTCCGGACAACCGGTTACATGCAGGTCCCATGCCGTTTTCTCTGTTGCGAGTGGATTCGAATGGCGGTCCAGAATCTGCCCCCGCTGCGCGGGAAGGTAGATATGTCCCTGGTACATCACGCTCTGACTTTTGCAGTACTGTTTCTCCGGGTGCATCATTAGCTGATATAATCGGAATCCCAACCCGACGAATCCCATCAGGCTGAGGGTGAGAACAAGCACAAGACGGCGGCTGACGGCGGAATCCATTTCAGTCTATCGCCTTCTGTTTACTTGCGCAGGCAATGCTTCCCAAATCCGCCGGACTTGGCGGACTCTTCTGGACGTTGTCCGGCTCGTCGAATTCTTGACTCGCTTCTCCGGTGGGAGTCTCCGGAAGAATCAAGACCGGGAATTCGGGAGGCGCCAACGGGATCAGCTGTTCCTCACAGATCTGTTCGAGGCGTTCGAGCCGGCGGAGATTGTCGACTTGGGCACGAGTCACGGAAACGTCGCGCAGTAATTTCGTCCTTTCGCTCAGCTTTTCTGACATGACATATCGTAAACGTTTTTCCTGCAAACTCAGATGTACACAAATTAAAAACGATGAAAATATAGCCAACAGACAGAGGTATCCCAGGAAGGCTCTGATCCACACGATCCGACGGTGAGAATAGTCATTCATTGGGTAACGCTCTCTATTGTTCTATGCGACGAATTCCGCGCATTTGGGCGCTTCGACTGCGCGGGTTGTTGGCGGTTTCCAGAGGTCTGGCGGTTATCGTTCCATGGACTAATAATTCTGCCTCGATCCGCGCCCCGCATCCGCATTTCGGCATTCCAGGCGGACAGATACAACGTCCCAGGCGACGCTGAATGAATTCTTTGACGATCCGGTGTTCTCCGCTGTGAAACGAGATCGTTACCAGCCTGCCACCGGGCCTGAGTAGTTTCCACGCTTTCTCCAGGCTGACTTTGAGATTCTCTAATTCGCGGTTCAGGGCAATTCGAATCGCAAGAAAAGTCCGCGTAGCCGTGTCGATTCCATGCTGATGACTCATGCCGCCGTAACAGCGATGCACCAATGCGCGCAATTCGCCGGTTGTTCGAATGGGACTGCCTAATCGACGCGACACGATTGCCCGGGCAATCGAACGGGATCGTCGCTCGTCTGCATACTCCCGAAGTACCCGTGCAAGATCCTGTTCCGAAATATACGCCAACAGATCTGCCGCCGTCTCCGAGTCCGACTGGGACATTCGCATGTCCAACGGTGCATCGACAAAGCTGAATCCGCGCTCCGGTTGGTCCAATTGAGGAGAGGATACCCCGGTATCGTACAGAATCTTGTCTACTTGCTCGATCTCCAGTCCCCACACCAGTTCGTCGATCCGTGCGAAATTCCCATGCAGAATCTCCACTCTGCAGGGAAAGGTATGAAGAACCGTCCATGCGCATTCGACCGCCTCTTCGTCCCGGTCGATCCCGATCAATGTTCCCTTTTCTCCAAGGCGCTTGCAGATTTCGAACGAGTGACCACCATATCCCACCGTCGCGTCCACCACGCATTCGCCGGGAGCGCAGTCCAGCAGGTTGAGGATTTCCTGCAACAGAACGGGTTGATGTCGATTGTTGAGAGTCACTTGTCATTATCTTCCGCGCTGTTTTCTGCCATTTCTTCGGATGAATCGCTGTGGGTTACACCCCGGGGTTTGAATTGCGGTGGCTCCGTTTCCGCCAGAATTTCGTCCAGCCCCTTGCTCAGGAGATCGTCTTGGTTTTCTCGGAAGATGGCGTAACGGTTCGGCGCAATAATCTGGACTCTGTCTCCATCCCCCAGGATGACGGCTTCCCCATTGATTCCCGCATACTGCTTCATATCTTTGCTCAGCACAATTCGTCCCTGATTGTCCATACGCTGAGATAGAGCGCCGGAGAAGAAACTGAGACGTGCCCCTCTTTTGTCCGGTCCTCCTGCCAGCGACATCTGTCGGGCTTTCTCCGCGAGAGGTTCCCAGGCATTTATGGGGAACAAAGCCAAGGTATGTTCATACCAACGCATCAGGATCAATTCTTGTGACTCCAGGGTCTCTCGGAAGCTCCGTGGGACTACGATCCGATTTTTCGAATCCACGGGTTTCTCGAAATTGCCGATAAACCAAACACCCGTTGTCACAGACGTTTCCATGGTCTTGTTCCTGCTTAGGGCAATCCTACCACTTTCGACCATTTTCAGGTCATTTTAGAAATTTTATCCCACAAATTGGGATTATGCACCACCTGGATCCCAAAGTCAATACCCTGAGAGAAAATAAAATTCCCCACAACTAGCATTCGATTCTGAAGTTAAGTTACATCGAAGTAACTTCAAAGCAGGTGACCGTTCACATAAATGTTGTGTTTCTTTACAGTTGTTGTTACAATATCTGGTAAGTAAAGAGGCTGGTCGGTCCGGCATAGAACATGGATATGTCCCAATCTGACGGAATATCGCGATCATTTCCCGGAGATTTTTTTTCGCGCAGTGGAGTCGAACGTCTCTGCCGGGAAGCTGAAATTGTGCCGTCAAAGGCGTTGGGGCAGAATTTCCTATACCAGCGATCCGCCCTGGATGCGATGGTCCGGGATTTGGAAATGCCCTTTGAGTCTCAGATTATTGAAGTTGGATGTGGATTCGGGCATTTGACGGTTCCCATTTTGGAGCACGGGTATTCTGTGCTGGCGTTTGAGACGGATAAGCGGCTCCTGAAATGGCTTTTGGGCTGTGTTGGGGAAAGGCTGCAAATCCAGGTTTGTGATATTCTTACTTATGATCTAACTCCTTGTTTTGAAAGTACTTCGGAGGTATGTGTCGTGGGGAATCTGCCTTATTCTTCGGCGTCTTCGATCCTGTTTCATCTGATGAAGTGGTACGTAAGTGTAGCAAAGTGGGGATTTTTACTACAGCGGGAGGTGGGGCAGAGGATTCAGGCCAAACCGGGCAGTTCTGATTATGGTCGTTTGTCTGTGATTTTGCAGTATCTCTTTGATATTCAACTACTTCGGAGAATCGGCCCCGGCTGTTTTTATCCCAGACCCAAGGTGGAATCTGTCTGGATGCGTTTCGTGCCTCGGAAAGGTGCGGATTTGGACATGGACCTGGTCTGGAATTGGATGGAACCGCTTGTTAAGACTGCATTTGCGCACAGGCGCAAGAAGCTATGCAGTAATCTGAGTGAACAGCGCATCGGATTGTGGGATCTCACGAAGGAACAAGCCGTGAACTACTTGAAAATACTGGATTTAAATCCGAATTGTCGGGCGCAGGACTTAACGCCGGATCAGTATGCGTGTCTGGCAGAACTTATTTCGAGTTCCGGAGTCAAGATCCGGAGTTAAGAAATGACTTGAATTTCGGATCAGGATTCGGCCCGTTTCCCGATCCTGTCTTTCAGGATTTCCAGCAGCCGAAATACCCGATTTTCATAGGATGCGGAGTGCAACACTTTCTCCCTGCCTTGTTGGGCGATTTGTTCCCGCTTTTTTTCGTTTTGGAGATAATGAAGAGCTTTTTCCCGCAGCTCATCGGGTGTGTGGAATATCTCGATTTCTTTGCCGATTTCGAATTCCCTCTCCAGGATGGGACGATACTCCGAAAGGAGAAATCCTCCAGCGGCGAGCGTGTCGTACACACGGGTTGTCACGGAGTCGATACACTGGGCATGGAAAATGTTCACATTGATCTTGCTGGTTCGGTACAGCTCGATGGTTTCATCCGGGAAACGGGTTCCTTTCCCGCGATAGCAGGAGGTCAGGTTTCCCACTGCTTTCGGATTTCCCCAGTTTGTGTCGCCGTATATTCCGAGAGGCAAATCGGCGATGCCGGTTAAGTATCGAATCCGAATGCGATAGCTGAGGAATTCCTCGAGCACAAGGAGTCGGAGCCGGGACAGATCGCTTCCGTCATATCCGGCCAGCCGCTCCATCTCTTCCCGGAGTTCCAGGCTGGACATCTCCAGCAGGCGGGTGATGGTTTCTCTGGAGAGATTGGTGACCTCCCGGTCATCCGGCGGGAGATCGTGGGAGAAGCGCACAATGCGGTCGATTCCTGTCGAGCCGAGAAAAGAGATCTCTTCCAAGTAAGAATCCGGCGGCGGGGCAGGCGGTGGGGAGATGCCGAACGCGGCGGGAAGTGTTGCGCACGCCCGTATCCCGCGTTCCCGGAAGAAAGATTCATAATACCTGTCAAAAACAAAGGCCTCGTCCAACTGCGAGAGTTCCTCATCCGGCAAGGGGAATCGGAACGGATTGTCGTAGAACCATGCAGCTACGGTTACCCCACGAGAACGCAGTTGGCGAAGATCCTCCAGGGAAAGATCGCTTTTGCCTCCGAACGACAACACCAATCCCGGGAATCCACCCCGGCACACGTCCAGAAATGAGTCCGGGTCCTCGACAAATCGTGTCAGCGAAGACGGTTCCATTCTTTGGACGACCTCCCAGCCGAGACAGTGGAACGCCTCACACAGTCGCTGCGCATGAGCCGGATAAAGCCCCGCCGAAACAACGACGCGGTGTGAAGACGCCTCGGGTGAGAGCCGGGTATGAAGGGAGGCCAGTTCTTCTTTGGATCTGTCCTGAAGTTCCTGGACGACGGTGCGGATGTGCTCGAGAGTGGACAAAGTGGACGGGGAAGAATTACGAATTACGAATTGGGAATTACGAATTGAAGAGAAAGAAGTGGATGGGATGGAGCCGGGGAGAACGGTCACCCTGTTCTTCAGTAACCATGGAAACCGTTTCAGAAGGGAGAGCAGCCTGTCCTCGGCGTCGCTCCCCACCAGGAGGTAAGTGGAACGGGAGTTCAACAAGCCATCGTAATTTGTCACCTGGAGGGAAGCGCGAAACACGGTTGTGCGGCTCTCGACCACAATCAGCCGGAACCAATTCGGTCCGTTCGCGCGCAACGTGCATAGTTCGGAGGCGAGATAGCCCAATCCGGATTGCCAGACGATCACCAATTCCCCTTCTCCCGGCTGGAAATCGCGAAGCGGACTCAAGGTTTCCTGCCGAGGCGCGCGATCGGAATGAATCCAAACTTGCTGTTTCGAGTCCGAAAGTCGACAGGCCAGGAATCCATCCTTCGCGGGAATTAGCTGGACTGTGTCGGTGGAGGACTCTGTTTGAAGGCGGTGAGCGATCTCCGGCCACTCGCGCGACAGAAGCTGGATATTCCGTTCGATGGTCGGGGGAGAAAGTCGAGTCATTGCGGAATAGGCTCCGTTGCTCCAGGCTCTGCGGGATTCATTTTCGGGAACCGTGTACAGTCAGAATGGAAGCGGATAGCATTTCCGTACAGTGGGCAAGACTTGTGGTCAGTCATTGGTGTGGTCTGAATCTACTTAACGCAGTGATGTGGCGTCTGCACGATCGTATCGCGGGTTATCCGTTCTGGATTTCCCGTTCAGGATTCTATCTTCGGCGAGGGTATCATGCTCCGCGATTATCCGAAAGAAGTCACCCTGAAGGACGGTCGATCCGTTGCGATTCGCCCGCTCACGTCAGAGGACGAGCGTGCATTATGGGATTTCTACGCTTCACTTTCCCCGGAAGACCGCAGATATCTTCGACACAACGTCGCCGACCCCAGCATCGTCCGTGAGTGGACTCGGAACATCAATCACGACCGTGTTGTCCCGATTGTGGCGGAGAATCCGAATGGGGAGGTTGTCTCCGCGGCCACTCTTCACCGGCATCCTCATAGCTGGTCACCCCACGTGGCGGATATTCGCCTGGCGACCCATGCGGGTTATCGTCGCATCGGATTGGGAATGCTGATGGCGCGGGAGATCTTCTCCATTGCCATGTTTCTGCGGATCGAGAAAGTGGTGGCGGAGGTGGTGGAGGACCAGATTGCCGCAATCCGCATTCTTGAGAAGATGGGTTTCGAACGGGAAGCGCTCCTGAAGAATCACGTTATCGATCACGAACACGAAAAGCGGAACCTGGTGATCATGTCCGCATACCTTTCCTCCCTGTGGGAGCAGATTACGGATATGGTGATGGATTCATTCCGTGTAAGTGCCGGGGATTATTGAGATTTGCGCCGGGGGGGCGCTTGCGGGAAAGGAAACCGTGGTTTGTAACGAATGAAGAATGCACCATGACGACAGAATTGGCATCGTCAATGGATGGAGGTCTACATGCCGGCTGAAGTGAAGAGTGAGATCAAACCGTCGGAAGAGGAAAAGGAACGGAAGGGTCCCAAGGGCCGTCCGATCATCACCTCCGAACGGTGCAAAGGTTGCGGTTTTTGCGTCGAATTCTGTCCATCCAATGTGTTGAGAATGTCCCAATCGTTCAATTCAAAGGGATACCATCATCCCGAAATTGCCGATGCGGAGGCGTGTACAGGCTGCGACCTGTGTGGGCTGTACTGTCCTGACTTCGCCATCTACGGTATTCGGAGGGGGAGGAGGATGAAGGATGGAGGATGAAGGATGAAGGATGAAGGATGAAGGATGAAAATTAAGAATTAAGAATTAAGAATTAAGAATTAAGAATTAAGAATTGAAGAGAAGGGGAGAGGGGAAAGAGAGAGGGCAGGGTGGATGGCAGGGATGTCTGGTGGGCTAGCCCGCAGACGGGCTTGAGCCCACCCTACAACC
>Ga0116141_10001077_pt1 | contig 23041 bp, 16 predicted proteins | sample AD_UKC097_MetaG_FD_89744 | JGI IMG/M metagenome (GOLD analysis project Ga0116141, IMG submission 89744) | Active sludge microbial communities of municipal wastewater-treating anaerobic digesters from USA - AD_UKC097_MetaG | ecosystem: Engineered > Bioreactor > Anaerobic > Digestate | place: USA...
TCCGTTTGCAAAGTTGAGACATATAAAATCGAAGTATCCTGTATTGATTGCCTCCACAACGGCATCCCTTACTCCGAAGGCGCTCATTTCCGGCTGAAGGTCGTAGGTTGCGACCTTCGGTGAAGGAATAAGAATTCTTTCCTCGCCGGGAAAGACTTCCTCCCTGCCTCCTGAAAAGAAGAAAGTTACATGAGCGTATTTTTCAGTCTCCGCTATTCTAAGCTGTTTTTTGCCAGCTCTGGAAAGAACTTCTCCAATGGTATTATCGGCATTTTCCTTGGGATAGATTACGTGCAAGCCCCTGAAGGTTGCATCATACGGGGTCATGGTACAGTAGTGGAGGGGAATCGTTTTCATTCCGAATTCAGCAAGGTCGCGCTGAGTCAGGGCTATTGTCAGTTCCTTTGCCCTGTCGTTTCTAAAATTGAAGAACACGACGACATCCCCCGGTTTCAGTATTCCCGTCGGGTTACCGGCAGCGTCAACAACAACCAGGGGTTTCATGAATTCATCGGTTATGCCCTGTTCATAGGAGTGCTGCATTGCCCCCACAATATCGGTTGTGGGAGTACCTTTCCCATACACAATGAGGTCATAAGCTTCCTTGATCCTTTCCCATCGCTTGTCGCGATCCATGGCGTAATATCTTCCGACAAAAGAGGCTACTTTTCCGTTTGATCCCTCAAGATGGTTCAGAAGGTTCCTCATGTAACCGGCGCCGCTTTTAGGATCGGTATCGCGGCCGTCTCCAAAGCCGTGTACAAATACATTCTCCAGGCCGTAATCCATAGTCATATCACACAAGGCATAAAGATGCCTGTCGAGGGAATGGACGCCTCCGTCAGAAAGAAGGCCGAAGAAGTGGACCTGTTTATTTTCGTCACGGGCATAGGAGAATGCCTCAGTAAGAACCTTGTTCTTTTTGATGTCGCCTGTTTTGCATTCGAGATTTATCTTAACAAGGTCCTGATAAATGATTCTTCCTGCTCCGATATTAAGATGTCCCACTTCCGAATTACCCATCTGTCCGTCAGGCAGCCCCACATTTTCTCCTGAAGCATGAAGCCTGGCATTCGGATATTTCAGTTTCAAAGCGCTCATATTGGGAGTCGGGACCTGGCTTATCACGTCAGCTTTGGTGCCATCACCCAAACCCCATCCATCGAGTATCATCAGCAGAGTTTTCTTATTCTTCATAGTATTATTGATAATTAATAATAAACACAGAACAACATTCCCTTGTTCAGGAAATTGATTACCGGGCAAAAATAGCCAAATTTCGGTTGAGGCCCGCAGTGATGAACACAAGATATTTCAGAAGCGGCCTTACACGCCTTTTATCTGACTTCCCTTATTTTTATTTTAAAATCAGACTCGGGGCATGTTCTTTCGTATTCGATATCCTTTCCCACATAGGCGAGCCATTCGTCAGGTGTAAAGTTCCTTGTTACATATGTACATCCGTCGGCCGCAAAGGAATCAGCATATGCCGGCCGTGCAAGAATTTTTGGTTTCCCGGTGTTATTCCCAGCAAAAATTGTTTCTCCGTCGGGTGAATACGCAAGGGCCTCAATGGCTTCCCCGTTATCGGTAAGGCTGACAGGATTGCTTTTAAAATCGTCTGTATCCCAGAGTTTCAGGGTGCCGTCTTTTCCTGTAGTGGCCAGTTGTGGTGACCGGGAATTGAATCTTATATTTGTTACCTCTCCGTCGTGGGCTCTGAATTCAGCAATTTTCTCCATGCGGGGGATGTCCCATAGCTCCATAAGACCATCATCGTAACCCACAGCCAGCTGGTCTCCACCTGGGTGGAACCTTATGCTGTTTATTTTTCTCCCTTTGGAAGCTATTGTAAAGCCTGTTTCCTTCCCGCCTGTATTCCAGACAAAGCCCTCGCCCCGGTCGCTTATCCCTGCCAGAGTTCTGTTGTCAGTTGTAATGTCGATTGACGTTATAAAGGTCTTCCCGGTTGTGATGTCGACAGATGTTCTTGCAGTGAGGTCCCACTTGAGAACCCTGCCGTCGAGTGCAGCTGAATAAAGAGATTTTCCGTCGTAAGAAAACAACAATGATCTTATTTTGCCGCTGTGGCCGGTGAGAAGGTATTCCTCACTATTCCCTCCGAGAGGTATCATCCTGATTGAATTAGTCTGTTCTGCGCAGGCAAGCCATCCAGCATCGGGGCTGACAGCCATGACATCAATCGGGCCGTTTCCTGTGTAGATCAGACTGTAGTTCTTTCCATCGTCACTCAGATCCCATTTTGTTACCTTTCCCTGGGCATCAGAAGTAAGGAATTCATTAGTCCCGGGCAGAAAAAGTATGCTTCTGACCTGGGCACCTTCCGGGTCGAAGCTCCTTATCCTCTGACTTCCCCTGGATTTTGCCAGGCTGTAAAGACCATGATAGATGTCGGCATCATTGCGGCTTCCGGAATTCCTGGTGTTGAACAGATAAGCCTGATAAGCAAAGAGCGGTTTAAGATCGCTCTCATTATCCACCTGCAACGATCTGAGAGAAAGCGACCTCGCCACTGAAACAAGTCTCAGCCTCCGGAATTCTTCTTTCATTTTATTTGCCGAATCGGCGCTCATCATTGCCAGCCGGCCGGCCCTGATGGCAGAATCAAATTCATTCCGTGTCTCCTCTATCTCCTTCTGCGAAAACAAATATTGATTTTCCGCATTACGGCGCATCATTCTTTCCATCTGTTCACGCCTGGAAGCAGCAATTGCACCGGAATCCGATTCAATCGATTTTTTAATTGCAAGAGCCGCATATTCCTCTGCGAGCGACTTCTGGACTGTAAGCTCCTCCTGTTGTTTTTCCGCAGTACGCCGCTTGCTGTCGGATGAGAACTTCGAGATAAAAGCCCCTATCATTGTCAGTGCTGCAATAAGAGCCAATCCACCCAGTATGGAGGAAACTATTCTGATCCTGTGAAGCTTCCACCTGTTGTGCCGTGACTTTCTCTCTTCCTCTTCATGGAAAGCCGCTTCACTGGTACGCAGATAAACCATTGCCCTTTCAAATGCCGGATCATATTTAGCTGCCCAGGCCAGATTCGGTTTATTCTCATTACGCCAGTTTATCGCAAGTTGCAGATCGGGCTGTCGTAGCAGGCCAGTTTTCCCATGATGATACAAAGCCGAAGCTTCGGAAATCCGGAGATACATCTGCACGGATTGTGATTCTTCGTCAACCCAGGTTTTCAGCCTTTCCCAAAGGTGAATAAGGGATTCATGAGACAGGTCGATGATCGATTCGTCGGTAAGGGCAACAGAATAATGTGGTGCAAGAAATGAAACGGACGGATCGCGGAATTCTTCTATCACCCTGATGAGATTGTTCCTTTCACACTGTATTGCTTCTGTAAGTGTCTTTATTTTCGAGGGATACCTGAATCCCCTGTTATCTGAACCCCTGGCTGTAATTATTCTGAAAAGCCTCTGGCATATTCTCTTTTCTTCTTCTGACAGTTCCCCGTAAATTTCATCAGCATGCCCGGAGATTGAGTGCTTTACAGTCCCTGCAGAACTGTAATCACTGTAATCCACTGGTCTTTCGGGCTCGTTCATTTCCTGCCAGTGGGCCCATGTACGCATCATTGCATGCTGAAGAACAGGGAGCTGATCGCTTCTTTCACTTATTTCGTTCAGAATAAGTTCCACCAGATCCTCATCAATTGTCGCTCCCGCATTAATGATTGGACCTGTTATTATTTCCCTGAAGTTTTCCCGGTTCAGACCCGACACAAGGAAGTTGCTGTTATTCAGTAATTCAGTAAAGCCTCTGAAAGGCTCGCATGCTGTAAGCAGATCTGATCTTATGGCTATAATCAGATAGAAACTTATTTTCTGGTCCTTCACTGCATTTGTAAGAAGTTCCAGAAAAGCTCCTGTATCCTGACCGGTCCCTTTTCCTGCCTCAGGTGTTCCGTATCTGAAAAGCTCTTCAAACTGATCAATAAAAAGAAGGACCCTGCTGCCTGCTGTGAGCGGCATTTTTTCAATAACTGATCTGATTCCGTCTTTTTCCTCCTTCAGTTTCGTGTAAATGTCATTTCTGAAATCATTAAGCTGATCGATATTTACAATATTCTTTACAAATGCAGAGGTCAGGTTTCCGTAGGGATCATTCCCCGGTTTCATATTTAAAAAGACCCATTCCGGATCCTCGGCTGAGGTTCTTTTGATAAGTTCCGGAAGCACTCCGCAATAAACCAGAGATGATTTGCCGCTGCCGGATGCTCCCGTAACAGCCACAGTCCTGTTCCTCAACAGTTTCCCGGTAATTTCAGCACTTTCATTTGCACGTCCGAAAAAATATCCGTGTTCTTCGGGTGCATAGGGCCTTAATCCGGGGAACGGATTGAATTTTTCGTCTTTTAAGTTTACTGAAACCATTTGATGTCTTAATTATGCTTCTTTACTCTCAATATATCTGTAAATAGCAAACGCATTTTCGGGATACTGAAAAATAAACTCCCTTAAAAAACGCAGAGGCAGGACATAGCAGAAAAAGCATGATGTCCTTATGTCTTTGATCACCCTGCTAAGGTCTCTTTCCTCATCATAGGTAATATATAACTCCGGATCAGGATTGTTCTTTGAGAACGACCACAGTATTGAGTCATAGGGCTGGGAGTAGATCCCGCTCTGGTCATTTCTAACAACTTCTGTTTTTTCGGCAAGTGTAAGCAGACTGTCATTATCAACACCCTGAAAACAATCGGACAGGAATTTCACCTTCTCGGAAACAAGCTCATGTTCATCAAATTCGCCAGAGATGATCCGGTCGGTAGATTTCCTCGATCCGAGAGGAAGCCTTGCCGACACCGATTTGTAAAGATCCCTGCCAGTTCTTGCGAGTAATTTTGTTGCCTCTTCTCTTAAAAGTTCTTCAGGACTGAAGAGAAGGGCAGCTATTGATTCAGCTGTCTCATCATTATTGATAGTCTGTATGCTTCTTATTGCGCAGGCTTTTGTCCATATCCCCAGCAGGTTGTAATCACAGTTAATTATGTCTTCCAGAAGTTTCCCGTATTCCGGTACATCGCAGTGAAAATGGCGCTGAAGTTTTTTAAGTTTCTTTTCTACTGTTTTCCTTTCGGATAGCTCATCGTCCGGATTCCGGGAGCCAACTCCAAATACAATTTCCGCCAGTTCAGGTATGGCCTTGCTGATCTCATCCTTTCCTTCCGGGTCAGTCTTCGGATTATAAGTTACGCCGGTGCCATAAGTAAGGATTTGAAGGTCAAGCAGGAAATTCTTCCATCGTGAATATTCTTTCTTCAGTTCATCTTCAAGGAGGCTGTTGCCATTGTCCTGAAGGCTAACAAGCCCTGTTACAATCCATGCAAGTGTTCCGTAGGTTTCAAAGATCCCTTTTTTGAGTCTTGTTCTCTCCCTTTCACCCACCTTATAGTCGAGGTCCAGGAGGGTTGCTAGCACCGTCTCTCTTATCTGTCTTGATGAGGACCAGAGCCGTTCGAACAGAAACGACATGTCCCTGGAGGGTTTGCTTAAGGAAAGAAGACGCAGGACAGCCTTATTTGTACCAATGTTTCCCGCTGTTGCCAGATAGCACTTGTCGAGCTCTTTTGGTGCCATGTTGCCAAAATCCCTCAGAACGGAAAATGCATCCTCCCCGATATCTTTTATACTGAGGCAGTTGCATACTTCCTGCAGCATGTCAGTCATTTTAAACTTCCCTATAAGAAAGAGAGCCAGACGTTTAAGTCCGGGCGATTTATCCCTCAGAAGGCGCAGTATCTCTGTTGTCTGAGGGAATCTTGTCCCTGCCAGCAGGAATTGTGCATACTGGGTTTTATCTGTTTCATCTCTTGCTGCTATTCTTCCCGGGATGTTCTTCATCCCATTCAGCTTCTCTTCTATTATCTCTTCTATCTCAATAGCATACTGTCTGGTGCTTTCGCTGAAGGATGCGGAGCCTGATATCTTTTTAAGGGCAGGAACCATATTGACATCCAGCGAGGCACGGGCGTATGCAATAAGTTCATGAAAAAACCACTCGTTGCGGATATCATCCAGCAGGCCTAAATTTCCTGTTGTCAGTTCGTAAAGTTTTGATCGGAAAAGAGTTTTACCCGAGAACTTGTTTCTCAGATTTCCCAACTCTATAATGTCCGGAAATTCATTGACTTTTCTGGCAGGGAGCAATACAGGCTTCTTTCCCATAATCCCGGTTTTTGTTATTGAACTTCCTAAATTTAAGAAATAAAATTGACAATTACCTCTCCAGCAAATCCCTTATCCTTGCACAAAGAGCTGTAAGATCAACATCAAATCCGTCGGTCACAAGCTCAGCCTTCATGTACCATTTTTCCCTTTCCGAGAGTTTTGTCCTGATATAGTCCGTCAGTTCCTTCCTGTCAATACCCTTTAATAGCGGTCGTTTATCTGAACCCTTTTCCAACCTGCTTTTCAGATTCTCCGGGCTCAGCCTGAGATAGATTGTGAGTCCGGTCCTCAGCATAAAATCCATGTTATTCATGAAGCAGGGTGTTCCTCCTCCTGTTGAGATCACAGTGTTAGCTGTGTTTTCTGTCTCTTTCAGTATTTTATGCTCCAGTTCCCGGAAATGGTCCTCTCCTTTTTCCAGGAATATATCTCTGATCTTCATTCCGGCAGATTTTTCTATCTGCTCATCAAGATCGATAAACGTCCATTTCAGGCGCGAAGCAAGTCTTCTACCCGTAGTGGACTTTCCGCTTCCCATAAATCCGATCAGGTATATTTTCCCGGCATGACTCATCACAGTTCAAGCTTCATCTGGGCCGGATCGTCATTCACAGAAGGATTCCTGGTTTCTTCCTCAGGCTCTTTCTCTGAAACCGGATTTTCCTTTCTGACGACCGGTTCTATTTCCTGGATGTTTTCAACCATAAAACTGGTAAGCCGTTTTCCCTTGGCCTTGTAGCTTTTTACCCCAATGAATTCGGCTACTTCAATGATTTCGTGTTCACGGTCTCTGTGTTTCCCTCCGAATTGGATCTCGAAGCGCGGATACTCGACTTCCGTCAGGCTTATAAGTTTCGACTCCGAATCTTCATTAATAAAGCACTGAGGCTTTTCGGATTCTTCTACTGTGAATCTCTTAACATAGTAGAAATTCTGCCCGGCATCCCAGTAAACGGCAGAGTAAACCTTTCCGGGATGATATTTCTCAATAATAAGTATATTATCTTCAAAATGGCTCGACAGATCAAATCCGGTCACCCTGAAGTATCCGGTTTTCGTTATGACAAGTATTCTGTCATCAGCGCTGAATTCTCCGAGATATATTCCCCTTCCGTCGACGTTTAGTCTGAAAACAGCATCATCGAACCATATTTTTCTTCCTCCAAGGGTCGAAAGCCCTTTTTCCTTAAGTGTAACTTTATGGATGGGATAACGGGTAAGGATATTTCCCATCGACGATTTGCCCTTGATCGCCAGTTCACCGAAATCAAATTCAAAAACAAGTTTCTTAAGCTTGGGCCGGGGTTTGTGGTGAACCTTAATAACTTCAGCCTCACCATTGGGATTGGCGCTGAAGTACACAATCTTCGATCCCGGAGTTTCTCTTGTGAGGTTATATTCCTTGTCGCGGGTAAGGCCTGCAATAGCGCATCTTTTAGCCATCAGCGGACCATCTTTCCCGTCCTGGTAAACAATGTTGTATATTGTACGTTCATCATTTCTCAGGAAGACCTGGGCATAGATAATATCATTTCCGACAAAGACCTTTTCGGCAACCTTTGTAATCAGGTAAGCCCCATCCTTTCTTACAACTATTATATCGTCGATGTCGGAGCAGTCGCAGACAAACTCATCCTTTTTTAGCGCGGTTCCGAGGAATCCCTCCTTGTAATTGATATAGAGCTTGGCGTTGTTTGCGACTACTTTTGTTGCCAGGATAGTATCAAAGCTTCTTATCTCGGTCTTCCTTTCCTTACCCTTTCCGTATTTCTTCTTAATCTGCCTGAAGTAATTTATTGTAAAAGGAACAATGTTAAGAAGGTGATTTTTAACTTCTTCGAGCTCTGTTTCAATTGCCTTGATATGTTCATCTGCCTTTCCCGAATCATATTTTGAGATTCTCTTGATCTTTATCTCGGTGAGCTGAACGATATCGTCACGGGTAACCTCTCTCAGAAGTCTCTTTTTAAAAGGTTTAAGACCTGAATCTATTGTACTTATGACACTCTCCCATGTCTCGCATTCCTCAATATCCCTGTATATCTTCTCCTCGATAAAGATCTTCTCAAGCGAGGAACGGTGCCAGTCTTCGAGTAGTTCCTCCTTTCTTATCTCCAGTTCGGTTTTCAGCAGGTTAAGGGTGTTGTCAGTCGAATATCTCAGGATATCCGTCACACCCATGAACGATGGTTTGTTGCCTGCGATAACGCATGTATTCGGAGAGATGGAGTATTCGCAGTCGGTCAGCGCGAAGAGTGCATCGATGGTCTTGTCGGGAGAGACTCCCGGCATAAGGTGAACCACTATCTCGACGTTGGCTGAAGTATTGTCATCTATTTTCCTTATTTTGATCTTGCCCTTTTCGTTGGCTTTTATAATAGATTCTATCAGGCTAGTGGTTGTCTTTCCGAAAGGTATCTCAGTAATAACCAAGGTCTTCTTGTCGAGTTTCTCGATCCTGGCCCTTACCTTAACTATGCCGCCTCTCTGGCCGTCGTTGTATTTTGAAACATCTATCTGTCCTCCCGTAGGGAAGTCGGGATAAAGTTCAAATGGCTTAGCCTGGAGGTAAGCGATTGATGCATCTATTATTTCATTGAAATTATGGGGGAGAATCTTTGAAGCAAGCCCGACAGCTATACCTTCGACACCCATGGCAAGCAGAAGGGGAAATTTTACCGGAAGAGTAACAGGTTCCTTGTTTCTTCCGTCGTACGACAGTTTCCATTCGGTTGTCTTCGGGTTAAAGACCACATCGAGGGCGAATTTCGACAGGCGGGCCTCAATATATCTTGGAGCTGCCGCGCCATCTCCGGTAAGCAGGTTTCCCCAGTTTCCCTGAGTATCCACCAGCAGGTCTTTCTGGCCAAGTTGAACGAGAGCATCCCCTATTGAGGCATCGCCGTGGGGATGGAACTGCATTGTATGTCCGATGATGTTGGCAACCTTGTTGAAGCGTCCGTCGTCCATTCTTCTCATGGAATGGAGTATTCTTCTCTGAACGGGTTTCAGTCCGTCGTTCAGATGAGGAACGGCTCTTTCAAGAATCACATATGAGGCATAATCCAGGAACCAGTCCTGGTACATGCCCGACAATGCTGTCACCGAATGAAGTGCAGCATGGCCTTGTATGGAATCCTCCTTCCCCTCTGGTTTGTCTATCTCAAGTTCCTGTTCTTCCATCCTGTAAATCAATCAATTCAGCCAATTTCTTCCTCAACAAGGTCTTCTTCTACTCTAAGGTTTTCGATAATGAAATCCTGCCGGTCGGGAGTGTTCTTTCCCATATAGAATTCAAGGTATCCGTTAACGGCATCATTTTTCTTCATTCTTACCGGTTCGAGTCTCATATCCTTTCCTATGAAATTGCCAAACTCATCCGGAGATATTTCGCCTAATCCCTTGAATCTTGTTATCTCCGGATTCGGCCCAAGTTCTCTGATCGCTTTTGCCTTTTCTTCGGGCGTGTAACAATAGCGTGTTGTTTTTTTATTTCTCACGCGGAACAGCGGAGTCTGAAGAATATAAACATGACCTTTTCGCACAAGGTCGGGAAAGAACTGGAGAAAGAATGTCAGAAGAAGCAGTCTTATATGCATACCGTCAACGTCGGCGTCGGTTGCAATGACTACATTGTTATACCGCAGGTCCTCTATCCCGTCTTCGACATTAAGCGCAGCCTGAAGGAGGTTAAACTCCTCATTTTCATAAACTATCTTTTTGGTTAGACCGAAAGAGTTTAGTGGTTTTCCCCGGAGGCTGAATACCGCCTGGGTTTCTACGTCTCTTGATTTTGTAATGGACCCGCTCGCGGAGTCTCCTTCAGTTATAAAAATCGTTGAATCGAGCTTGCGGGCATCGTTTGTATTGAAATGGACCCTGCAGTCCCGAAGCTTTTTGTTGTGAAGACTTACTTTCTTGGCCCTCTCTCTTGCCAGCTTCTGAATTGAGGAAATTGCTTTTCTTTCCTTTTCCGACTCCTGAATTTTCTTCAGAAGGATTGAAGCTGTTTCGGAGTTCTTGTGAAGGTAATCGTCGAGCTGTTTCCTGATAAATTCATTAATAAAATACCTTACGGAGGGGCCTTCTGGTCCCATATCCTTTGAACCGAGTTTTGTTTTAGTCTGTGACTCAAATATCGGTTCCTCTACCTTAATGCTTATCGCCGCAATAATTGACGACCGGATATCGGCAGGGTCAAAATCCTTTTTATAGAAATCCCTTATGGTTTTTACTATTGATTCCCGGAAGGCAAGAAGATGGGTACCTCCCTGTGTTGTATTCTGTCCGTTGACAAAGCTGTAGTAGTCTTCCCCGTACTGCAGTCCGTGGGTAAAGGCAACTTCAATATCCTCTCCCTTCAGGTGTACTATAGGGTACAGGCCTTCCTTGCTCATATTCTCATTCAGAAGGTCGACAAGGCCGTTACGCGAGAGAAATTTGTTTCCATTGAAGTTGATCACCAGGCCTGAGTTCAGGTAGACATAGTTCTTCAGCATCGAATCAACGTATTCCGAAATGAAGAAATAATTACCGAACATTGATTCATCGGGCTGGAATACAACTTCAACCCCGTTCTCATCGTCTGTTTCCCTGACAGGATGATCCTTTATTGTAATACCATGTTCAAATTCGCTTATCTTTTCCTGTCCGTCCCTTACCGACCTTATCATGAAACTGCTTGAAAGGGCATTCACCGCTTTCACCCCGACTCCGTTCAGCCCGACTGATTTCTTGAATGCTTTTGAGTCGTACTTTGCACCTGTGTTCATCCTGGAAACTGCTTCCGTGACCTTACCGAGCGGTATTCCCCGTCCGTAGTCCCTCACCCTTACCTCCCTGCCGTTGATTGACACATCGATCTTTTTGCCGAAACCCATCATGTACTCATCAATGGCATTATCCATTACTTCCTTTAGAAGCACATATATACCGTCGTCGTGAGACGAGCCGTCACCCAACTTCCCGATGTACATACCCGGTCTGAGCCTGATATGCTCCCTCCATTCGAGTGTTTTAATATGTTCTTCAGAATACCCGACAACTGACATTTCTTAGAATTTTGCGCAAATATAGTTTATTTAGGGTACAGCCGGACTTTGAATTTTTCAACAATAATCCCGATTTTTAAACTCATTGATAACATAATGACCAGTATTTAATATCCGGCAACTCCCCTGAAAAAACTCCCGGCCCTGTTCCCGTACAGAAGTACGAAAGCCCTTCCGCGGAAGGTTAGCGGTGTCTGAAAAAGCCTGTCCAGGGAAAAATTCTTGATTCTTCATCAAAAAAACTGACTGATCGTTTGTCAGGAACCGGAGCGTAAGGAAAGGTTGATAAAAAACTGCAGGTTAACTTTTCTTTAACCAGGGATCATTGCTGAAGGCCATATCAGATTATACCCATTTGCTTCATCAGCATGGCTGCATTCATTCTGCTTGTGATCCCATTTCTCAGCCTGTAGTCAAAAAGTATTTTTTCTCCGTCGATCTCCACTTCAAAACATTTATTGACGATTTTTCCGGGATGATCCTGTGCAATCTCTCCGAGGGAGATGTCGTGTGTTGCCAGCATGCCTGTCCCTCCCAGTTCCAGAAGTTTCAGCAGGAACTGCCTTGAGCCTGTGCTCTTATCGGTTGAATTAGTTCCTTTAAGTATTTCGTCGAGCAGAAAGAATACAGTATCTTCTTTTTCAAGGCGCTCCTTAAGAATCCTCAGTCTTTTCAGCTCGGCATAAAAGTATGACTCGCTATGACTCAGGGAATCTGCTGTCCTCATGCTGGTAAAAAGTCTCACCGGGGTGAATTTCATCCTGGCTGCACAGACCGGGGCCCCTGCCATGGCAAGTATCATATTAACTGCCACAGCACGGAGGAATGTGCTTTTGCCTGACATATTTGCTCCGGTAATAATAAATATCTGTTTATCATTTCCTGTCGAGAAGTCATTTGGCACCCTGATCTTATCCGGAATTAGCGGATGTCCGAGTTTATCAGCATCAATGATCAGTCCTTTCCCTTCGGGCGAAGGGAAGCAATAGCCGGGATTGTTGAATGAAAAGGAAGCCAGGCTGATGAAGGCATCCATCCTTCCTGCCTGCCGGAGCCAGACCGGAAGGTCTCCTGCCGACTTTCTTCTCCATTTTTCAAGTTTCATGACGCAATGGAAATCCCAGAGAAGCAAACCGTTCAGAACCAGACCTGCGAACAGATTCAGTCTGCTGTCAAAAATCCTTATTATGGAGTTCAGTTCCTTAAGCCTTTTTGCAACAGAGTCTTTCTCAGTACACAGCCGGTTCTTTATTCCGGCAAGGACAGATGAGCTGAATGCTTCGTCTCCGATACATTTAATAAGTTGCAGCAACAGTTCGAGGACACTGTGTTTTCTAGATACTCTTTCATGGATTCTGGTTGTTCCTTTCAGATAGAATCCTGCAATGAAAAGATTGACAACAAAGACAAGAAAAAAAAGCTGGACAGGAAGTAACCCGGCAATTACAAGAGTCAATATCACCAAAATAAGGGCAGGGGCTGCATATGCTGCTTTCCTTTGAAAGGGTTTTGCAAGCGCATCGCCTTCAGCCAGCCATTCAGCAAGACTATCAATATCCCTGTCCGTAAGTTGTCTTTCGTACCCGTAAGCCATAAACTTCTGGCGCCATTCGATTTTTGGTGCAAGTTCACTTACAGCCTCCTGCCTTGAACGAATATCCTCTCCGATTTCAAAGGGGAATGAAAGCCATCCTGCAAGTTGCGATTTTCCCGATCCTGTAACACATCTGTTCAGGTATCTGAAAAGTGAATCATCACCGAAAATATCCAGATCGGCAGAGAAATCATGTCCTGGATCGATGAATTCACTGCCACCGTCAAATGATGAAAAATCTCCTTCAAGCGCGTTCAGTTCACTGGTGTTTATCCTTATAAGGTTATCGGTTACAGTGATCTCCGATTCAATTTCTCCGTATCTGACAACAAGGTAAAGAAACACAGCAATGGAAAGAGTCAACGATACAATTCCTGCCGGAACCGTGAAGGTAAAAGCCCATACTGTGATCAGCAGGCCGGTTATGAAAACAGCAAGCCTCAGAAGGGAAACCGCCAGCTGCTTCCTCTTCAGTTCTGACAGTGTTACCTTATGGCTTGCGGCAAGACCGGAGTATATATTACCCGGATAGTCGTACAAATTATTATCCATTCAAAAAACATCCAATTACTTTAAAAACCGACCTGGCTCTGTAATAGTCACGGTTTCTCGATTCAAAGTTCCAGGTCCACTCCTCACTTAATTGAGAATCCGGAAGCCGGGCAAGAAGTGACTTAACCTCCCTGACCTTTCCTGACCGCTCTGTAATCAGCTCTGATTTGTCGGTGATAATTACAGATTTATGCTGCTCAAGGAAGGAAATATGTCTTTCCTGAACGGTTCTTCTGAAAAGCAGAAGATCCTCCTCTCCTGCCCCTGACTTTTTTCTAAGGTATTCGACCGGCAAAGCTTCAAGTTGGGTAAGAATGTTAAGGGATATTACCATCCCCGGATCGAAACCAGGATCAAACCAGGGAATTTCTATTGTTTCAAGGGAAGGCAGCTTATTCAGGATTGTGCGTTTTCCTGCTTTTTTCCACACTTCTGCGATAAGGCCTCCGGAGACATCCATTTCAAAAAGCCTGACACCGCCAAGTTTAATGATCTGCTCCCTTACCTCGGGAGGATGCACAATATCGACAAGGTTTATCTCAGGAGTTCTTTCATGAAGTTCCCGCAGCGGAAGATCGAGAAGCCATCCGCTTCCAAGTACTGTTATCACTGAAGGTTTTACTATTTCGGCAGCTTTTAGAATGAAGCCCCTGCACTTTTTCAGATGGGTATCCCAACTACCCTGTTCATCAAGATGATGATAAATCAGTCCCCTCTGGTAACTGTAATAACCCAACCTGTTCAGTATCCTGCGATATTCAGTGCTGTGGGCCATATCAGGATTTTTCGGTTCGCCAGCCGGCAAGTCTCTCCTTCATAAAATTACTGAATTTTACCGAGAGAATGTCAGGATTATCGGTTCCGAATGAATCCGGGGCAACAGGATCGAAGACTTCCATTCTGACCTTATGGCCTGTGGAGAATATGAGTCCGTGTTTTGGAAGTACACCTCCGGAGCCATCGAGAAGAATCGGGATGATCGGAACACCTGCGTCGATCGCAAGCTGAAAAGCTCCTCTTTTAAAGAAACCTATTTCGCGGTCGACCGATCTTGTCCCTTCGGGAAACATCATAACAGAGATCCCTTTCTTAAGACACCCGAGCGCTTTGTCCATCATAAGTTCCTTGCTTTCCTTATTACCTCTGTCGACGGTCAGATAATCAGCCATCCTCAGATACCATCCCAGAAAAGGAACATTCATGTTCTCAATCTTCGAGACCCATTTGTAATTAAGGCAAAGAGAGTTGATAAGCAGGATGTCAAGTATCGACTGGTGGTTGGAGATAAACACATAAGGTCCTTTCCCATTGGCCTTTTCTCTTCCCCTCACATTGATCTTCCATATAGGAACGATCTTTGCAAGAAGCCGGCTTTGCCACGTAAGGATCCTGTGCGTGATAATCCTGTTGCGGTCGGCAGGAAGGGTAACAAGCCAGACAAGAAATGTAAGCGGGAAAAAAAGTATTATAAAAAATACTCCTGTCAGCCAGACGAACAATGATTTAAAAAAATCCATTTCAGTTCTGAGGTTAGAGTTGCAGGTTCATACTTTGTTTCCGGATCATGTTATCCATACCGCTGATTATGCGGTAAATACTCGTGCTCAATAGGATCAGGCCCTTGTATTCATTGATCAGAAAAATTCAAAAACATCCAATCCGTCCTTAAAGATATCTTCTTTTCCAAGAACTTCAATCAGGTCCTCAGGCATATGTCTGCAGCCTTTAACCTTTTCACATAGTTTCTCATTAAGGAGCCTCACAGGTCCTTCAACCTGACATGCAGTTATTATTCCTTCATTTACTGATAGTTTCACCCCTAGAATCCCGCCTTCAAGGATTATCGTCTTTTCAAGTTCATAAGCTGGTCCGTATGCATAGTTCCAGTCCCAGCGTCTGTATTTTGACAGGGCAAGCATTTCTATTTCCATCCGGTCATCACTGCTGATAAAGCTTTGCCTGGTTCCTTTGATATTGTTTATAAACCAGTCGGTCATTAATTCCCTGAACTGGCTGATATCGCCGGGAGATCCGCTTTTACCGGCCATAACTTCCCTGAGGTTTACCACGGCCGAAGGAGAGGATCTCACTGCCCTGGTGTTGTATGCCGACTGATCTTTTCTCAGAGCCATTTTCATCCTTGTAAGATCGGCATCAAAGAGAAGTGTCCCGTGATGAAGGACCCTGTTCCTGAAGACATGTTCGGCGTTGCCCGATATTTTAAGTCCATCTGTACGAATGTCATTCTTCCCTTCGAACCTGGCATCCACGCCCAGTGAAGAGAGGAAAGCAATTACCGGGGAAGTGTATTTTCTGAAATCTATCTGTTTGCCAGGGACACTGTTACTGATAAAGGAAAAATTAAGGTTACCTGGGTCATGAAATACCGTTCCACCTCCGGATATCCTTCTGATAAGGGGTATCCCGTTCACATACATAAACCTTGTATCCGACTCCATGTGGGCAACCTGATGTTTCCCTGTGACAACTGAGGCTGAGTTGACCGAAAGGATCAGATATTCATCCTGACTGTTCCTGAGAAGGAATTCGTCAACTGCAAGGTTGAAATATGGATCGGTACTATCGTGGCTTATAAGATACATAAGCTCCTGTTGGTATATTTGAAGTCTTGATCAGTTCGTTCCGGGCTAAGTTAGTTCTTTTGGGGAATTCATCACATGGTCAGAAGCCTATCACAACACTCCTTATCGTGTGCAGGAAGGGAAATCCTGTAAGAAACAGACCTTATCGCCGCCGCCGTAAAAATATCCTGTTCTCATAATAGCGGAACAGGGAATATGATACCCAGCCGGTAAGGATCCCGAGAACAGCTCCGCAGATAATATCTCCGGGGTAGTGCACTCCCAGGTATATCCTGCTGTAGCTGACCGTAGCGGCCCATAAAAGGATGAAAGCAGAGTACCACTTCCTCCTTATCAGAAGAAGGCTGAACAGGGCTACGTTAAAGGAATTGGCAGCATGTGAGGAGACGAAGCCGAAGGCGCCACCAACATATCCGTTGACCGTGTGAACAAGTCCCTGTATTGAAGTCTCATGACTGGGTCTGGGTCGTGCTGTCAGGTCCTTTATCAGGTTTGAAAGCTGATCAGCAAGAACAACTGAGAGAATCAGGCACAGGACAAGAAGCAGGAAGCTCTTACGGTATTCCCTTGCCAGATAAATGAGTATGGCGAGGTACAGGGGAATCCATACCAGTTTCATGCTTACAAAGAACATAACGTCATCCCAGAAAGGGGAATTGGCGGAATTAAGGATCAGAAGCAGCTGTCGGTCAAGTTGTTCAATCATAATCAATAACTGTTAAGCTCCTTCCATATCATATCTTTCAGATTACTTATTCCTTCTCCCGTAACAGAAGAAAAAAATACTCTGGGGATCGCCGGCAGATCCTTTCTTATCTCATCCTTCAGTTCCTCGTCAAGCATGTCGGATTTGGAGATCCCAAGCAGGCGCTTCTTATCCAGAAGCTCGGGATTGTATTCACCCAGTTCACGAAGCAGGATTTCATATTCTTCGGTTATGTTCCTGCTGTCGGCCGGGATAAGAAAAAGAAGCATCGAATTTCTTTCAATATGTCTCAGAAACCTGATCCCGAGTCCCTTTCCCTCATGGGCTCCTTCAATAATTCCAGGAATATCAGCCATTACAAACGATTTGTCGTCTCTGTATGATACTATTCCAAGGTTGGGAACAAGTGTGGTGAAGGGATAATCTGCAATTTTCGGCCGGGCAGCCGAAACGACTGAAAGGAGTGTTGATTTTCCTGCATTGGGAAATCCCACAAGACCAACATCGGCCAGTATCTTAAGTTCGAGGATGAATGCCTCCTCTATCCCCGGTTCTCCGGGCTGGGCATATCTCGGGGTCTGATTCGTGGCAGATTTGAAATGTGTGTTGCCAAGGCCTCCCCTTCCTCCCTTTGCAAGGATCTTTTCATCGCCGTGTTCTGTTATCTCGAAAAGGATTTCCGGTGAATTCTCCATTCTTGCTATTGTACCTAGGGGTACTTCAACAATAATGTCCTGCCCGTCAGCTCCTGTAGACTGCTGGACACCTCCCGGCGCTCCGTTTTCGGCAAAGATATGACGCCTGTACCTGAGGTGCAGGAGTGTCCACATCTGGTTATTGCCTTTCAGGATTATGTGGCCCCCCCTTCCACCGTCACCTCCGTCGGGACCGCCCTTGGGAATGAATTTCTCCCTCCTCAGGTGTGCGGATCCTGCTCCGCCGTTACCGGACCGGCAGTATATCTTTACATAATCAACGAAGTTTGAAGAAGCCATTCCTGCTAATATTGATCAGTGAAGAAAAGGAGAACCCGGAGAGGTTCCGGGTCCGGTTTACTTCTACAATTATCTTTTCAAAAGAACTTTTCCATGATAGCGGAAAGTCTGCCGAAAATATCTTCGATTGAACCCACTCCGTTGACAGGCTCGTAAATACCCCTCTGGCGGCAGAAATCAATTATCGGTTCCGTCTTTGCCCTGTAAACATCGATCCTGTTTTCGATAACGGCGGGATCCTTATCATCGGGACGACCTGAAAGGTCTGCCCTCAGAATAAGTCTTTTCACCAGTTCATCATGATCGACATCCAGAACCAGCATCGAATCGATCTTCATTCCCCTTTCGTTTAGCATGAGCTCAAGGGCTTCGGTCTGGGCAACTGTTCTTGGGAAGCCGTCAAAAAGGAATCCTGCGGCACCTTTTGTTCCGTCGATCTTGTTTGCAATCATTTCAATAACTACCTCATCCGGAACAAGTTCCCCCTTCGACATTATGTTGCTCATTTTCTTTCCGAGGTCGGTCCCGGCTGCTATTTCTGCCCGAAGCATATCGCCTGTAGAAAGATGTTTCAGATTGAATTTCTCAGCCAGCTTTACCGACTGTGTTCCCTTTCCTGATCCGGGAGGGCCAAAAATCAAAAAATTAACCATTGGATACTAAAATTTTATTAAGTTACTATTTTATAAATCGAAGGAAGGTTGCGTCCGAAGCCATCATAATCGAGACCATAACCAACAACAAAATCATTTGCTATTTCGAAGCCCACATAATCAACCTTCAGATTTCTTGTGTAAGCTTCAGGTTTGAGAAGAAGTGATGCTATCCTGACATCCTTCACGTTCCTTATTCTCAGATTGTCAACAGTATGTTCGAGAGTAACCCCCGTATCGACAATATCTTCAACAATGATGACCGACTTGTTCTTCAGGTCCTCATTCCAGCCGATCAGTTCCTTTATTTCGCCAGATGAACTGGTGCCCGAGTATGATGCCAGTTTTACAAAGCTAATCTGAGCCTTCAGGGTAATTCTCCTGAAAAGGTCGGCAGCAAACATGAACGAACCATTGAGGATGCCGAGAAAAACAACCTCCTGTCCCGAATAATCGTTGTTAATCATCCCGGCAAGTTCATCGATCCTTTTCTGAATGGCATCCCCGGGTATAAACTCCCTGAATTTTTTGTCGAGTATCTGTACTTCTTTCATACCCATTGTCTCTTATAAAGAACCGATGCGAAAATATGAAAATAATAGCTTATTTTTGCCCCTGTCACCAGTTAATTTAAATATTTAGAATGGAACCTGTTGTCAGCATAATCATGGGAAGCACATCCGACCTTCCCGTAATGGAAAAAGCAGCTCAGCTGCTGAATGAACTTAAGATACCTTTTGAGATAAATGCCCTGTCCGCCCACAGGACACCCGAGGAGGTGGAAAAATTCGCCAAAGGGGCAGCCGCAAGGGGCATAAAGGTTATTATTGCTGCTGCCGGAATGGCTGCACATCTGCCGGGAGTCATAGCCGCCATGACCCCTCTTCCTGTCATCGGCGTTCCGATAAAGGCTTCCCTCGAGGGTCTTGACTCGATATTTTCAATTGTTCAGATGCCTCCCGGAATACCGGTTGCCACCGTGGGTGTCAATGCATCACAGAATGCCGCCATTCTGGCCGCCCAGATCCTGGGCACGGGCAGCGCGGAGACGATGAGCGCGGTAATAGACTACAAGGAGGGTCTCAAGAAAAAGATAGTGGAAGCAAACGAAGAACTGAAAAAGGTTAAATATCCCTACAAGACAAACTGAAGAAGGCTTCCAGAACCGGCGCACCCTATGTTAACACGTGACCTGCAATAAGTTGCGATAAAGACAAAGGAAACTCTGAAAGAACATTTACCGGATAAAAAAATTATCCGTTCCGCTTGCCCGGAACGGATTTTTTGTTGTAAATTGGAGATATAATTTGAAACAGTTTGTTCTCGCTGCACAAAATATCTGTTTCGCTTATTTTCCTGTTTCTCTGTCCTTCAGTCCGTGGAAGTGATCCGTTCCGTTTCACATCCGGAGCTGCGGAATCAGGGACAAGCTGTGCATGCATTATGAAACCGGGTTTCTGGTCGTCTTTTCACAACCAGGCACTGATGGCTCTTAGTCCGGAAACAACAGCGGGAATCGATTACCGGAACCGTTTCGGGATAGCAGAGCTTGGAACAAGGTCGGCAGGAATTATTGTCAGAAATGGAAAGGCAGGTTTCGGTGCTGTTTATTCACATTTCGGTTATTCCCAATTTAAAAGGCACTCAGCAGGGATAGCCTGCGGTCTCAGACTTAATGAAAAAATGACAGCAGGAATACAGGCTGATTTTTTTTATGGGAGAGCGGCAGGAAGTATTAATTCAATGGAATCCCTCGCATTCGAGGCCGGTATTGCCATCTTCCCTTCAGAAGAGTTGACTCTTTCTTTCCATCTTTTCAATCCTCTGCCCAATGAGATCAGGAAATCCTTTCTTCCGACTGTCCTGACGGCAGGAGCGGGATACTATCTGAGTTCAGATCTTTTTACGGGAGCAGAAATTGAGATGAGTGTGCGAGGCATGCTCATTCTGAGGACAGGTTTTGAATATGATACCGGCCAGAATTTCTTACTGAGAGGAGGCTTCAGCACTGAAAACAACTCCTTCAGCTTCGGCATCGGCTATATTCTGAATCCTTTAAGTTTCGACCTTTCCTTCGCCACACACCAGCAGCTTGGAATAACCTCATCTGTTTCAGTAATTTTCAGAATAAACAAAGAATAAAAACAATATTATCATGTCCCTTTATCTGATCTGCGTTGATGATTTCACAGAATTTTCAGGTTAAAAACCGGAAACCTGGAACGAAATGAACCGTATATTACTCATTTTCCTCCTTGCCCTGGCAGGCTGCTGGCTGGCTGCCCAGGAAGGCCCTGTCTCAGAAACCATTGCGATCCTTTCAGAAGAGCTTGCTGAAGATGAGGAAGATCCTTCATCAACAGAAATATATGCTTCAATGCTGGAGGAGCTAAATGAAAAACCCGTTTCCATAAACTCGGCTGATGAATCAGAACTATCGCGGCTGTTTTTTCTAAACGACCTTCAGATAAAGTCGCTTTCCGATCATATCCGTTCCACGGGTGCGGTTTATTCAATTTATGAGATAGCAGCTATCCCCGGTTTTGACAGGGAGAGCGCCGGAATGCTCCTGCCTTTCATTTCACTTGAATCACCTGTTGACAGGATTCAGGGGGAAAACATAAGAAACCAGCTGTTGTTCAATTATATAACAAAGCTCCCCCCGGCAGTAAGCGAAGCGGAAGGTCCCCACTGGAAATCGATGATAAAATACAGATTCTCAAAAGGGCATATCTCCGGAGGCCTCACTGCTGAAAAAGACCCGGGCGAAAAGATCTTTCCGGGCGAAAGAAAAATACCTGATTTCTTTTCTGCCAATTTTTGCTGGACAGGCAGCGGATTTGTCCGGAAAGTTATTGCGGGTGACTTCGGGCTGCGCTTTGGAATGGGAACGGCAATCAATAGCAGTTTCCGGACAGGCCTGTCGCTGACCCGTCCCGGAAGGATCTCCGGGAACGATGATTTAAGGCCCTATACATCTACAGATGAGAACAATTATTTCCGCGGTCTGGCCATTCAGCTTAAAAGAAAAAAGACAGGAATGATACTGTTCCTGTCTTCAAACGGTCTGGATGCAACAATTGATACTGCTGCTGACGGTTCAGGAAGATACATATCTTCCTTCGGCAGAACAGGCATCCACGACACAGAATCTTCACTTGAAAGAATCAATGCCGTAAGGGAAATATCTTATGGAGCTCAACTTTCTGCCGGGATCAGGAATGTAGATGCAGGAGTACTTATCAGCTCTTCAATACTGTCTCTTCCGTTACGGCGGCAACCTGATGAAGCCGGAGACCTTTATGACTTTGAGGGCAAGGAAAACATTCTCCTTTCAGTATACTATAAGGCTGTTTCCGGCAGATTCCTTCATTTTGGAGAGGTTAGCAGCGATATAAAAAGACGCATTGCATTCGTACAGGGATTTTCCTTCAGGCCATCGGGAAGATTATCGCTGAATTTCGTAATCAGAAATTACGATCCGGGGTTTTCAAGTATTCATGGAAGAGGCCTCTTCAGCAGTTCTTCGGGTGAGAATACAAAAGGCCTTTATGGCAACTTTGAATTTGAAGCAGCCAGGCATCTCTTTGTGGGTGGCGGCTGCGATCTCCGCTACAATCCCTGGATCAGGTACAGATGTACTGCCCCGTCAATGACAGTGGTAAGAGAACTCAGGATCAGGTTCCTTCCGGGCGATAATCTCTCCTCCGAGTTCCTTTTCACAGACCGTTCGTCGTGGTTTGACATCAGCACCGCACAGGGGATAAAGAAACAGGTGGAAAACAGAAGCCGTTCGGCGAAAGTTTTAATGAAGTATTCCCTGTCAGGGAATATGTCAATAACAACGAGAATCGATTTCAAACACTGTGATCCCGGGAATTCGGAGGGGATGATGCTTTTGCAGGATATAAGTTACCGGTTTCGAAGCATCCCCCTGACTCTGTGGCTGGGCTGCCGTATTCATGCTACAGACAGCTGGGATTCGAGAATATATGCCTATGAGAATGATCTTCTTCACACTTTCAGCATACCAGCACTTTCGGGAGAGGGGAGCAGGTGTTACATCATGCTGAAATGGGAGGCCGGCGATTTTCTGGACCTGAGGGCCAAATATGGTTACAGCGAGTCTGTCGATGGTATGGGGTTGCGCAGTTTTGGTTCGGATGTCCGGCTTCAGGTAAGAGCCTTATTCTGATCCTGTTCAGGGATTTTGATATCCTTGATGTTGAGCTGCAGGTTTTTGTTGCCCCTGAATTCGTTCATCTCTATTGAATAGCAAATGTCAAAAGGATTTCCGGCTTTTATGTAACCGAAGTGTTCTGCCTGGCTGAAGGCAATTGCAGAGAAGGACCTTGCTCCTGCAGATTCATGGCAGAGATCCAGCTTCAGGTGTTCTCCGCTCGATCCCACCATTCTTCCGGTTCCTGCATCAAAGACATTCCTTGAAACAAAAACAGGCGACATATTCTCGGGTCCGAATGGCTGGAATTTGTTGAGAAAATAGTGAAAATCCTCGTTTATCTCGGCGAAAGTAAGTTCCGAATCAACAAAGACCCTTGGCACGAGCTGTTCCTCCGTTATAGTATTGTTTACAAATTTCTCAAAGCGTTCCATGAAGGGTTTGATGTTTTCCTTTCTCATTGTCAGACCTGCAGCGAACATGTGACCACCGAAGCTTTCAAGA
>Ga0116141_10001078_pt1 | contig 23017 bp, 17 predicted proteins | sample AD_UKC097_MetaG_FD_89744 | JGI IMG/M metagenome (GOLD analysis project Ga0116141, IMG submission 89744) | Active sludge microbial communities of municipal wastewater-treating anaerobic digesters from USA - AD_UKC097_MetaG | ecosystem: Engineered > Bioreactor > Anaerobic > Digestate | place: USA...
CCACGCACGCCGGCTCACCTTCCTGTGCTCGCCGCAGGGTCTCCAGCAGTCTCTGGTCCGTGTCGTTTTCCATATGATCGAGTATACAACGACGCCGGCCCCTGAAGGTTTCCAAAAAAGACCCGACAAAAATCGCAGGCAGAAATCCCGTAACCTGCCCGTCCCAAAAGCGTTTGATACGCGGTCGACCGGAGTAACACAGCGGAAAGACGGAGAATCTCACCAACAGCCAAGGAACCTATCAATCGAGCACAGAACAGGAGGTATGCACATGAAGCTGTTCAGAGAGGGTCTCGTTGTGGTCATCGTATTACTGTGTGCCCAAATGGCTCCGGGCGGCGATGGCCTAGCCATGTCGCTGCCGGAAGAGCAGGCCCGCCAGGTCGAGGACAAGGTCGCGACCGAGCTCGCCGAGTGCGAGTCTATCCGCGTGGGGCTCGTCTACGAGGCCAATACGATCTTCGTGGCTTCCTACGGCGACGAGGCCGATGTCAACGCGGTCATCTCTTACCAGGGGGCCCACCCGATAACTGCGACGTTATGCCTGCAACTGCTGGAACAAGGCGTTATCGCCAGCCTGGACGACGACATCCGCACGTACAGTCCCAAGTACGCGAATTGCCTGCCGGGGGAGTTCTCCGAGTGGGGCCTGACGTTCCGCCACCTGCTGGAGCACAGCAGCGGCCTGCCTCGCTCGCATACGGACCCGCAGGTGCCGCTCTGGAAGAACGGAAAGCTGAACATTCGAACCGTCCCGGGAACCACCTACGCGGCATCAGACTCGGGGTACGCCCTGCTGGAAGAGGTCCTGTCCGATATGACAGACAGCACATTCGACGAACTGTTGACGGAATACGTCGCGGGCCCCATCGGCGCCACGTCGTTCGCCGCACTGAGCCCCGACGATCCCAACATTGCGGGCGTTCAGTGCACCGTCACCGATTTGACTGGCTTTCTGGCGCATTTCCTCAATGGCGGATACATCCCTGGGGAGCTGATCCGAACCGAGGCTTGGGAAGAGCGTCTTGTGGACAACCAGGGCCTGGGATGGAGCATTATGAAGGCGCCGGACAGCGCTTTCGCGACACTCGCATGTGCGTTCAGTACCCAAGGACAACAGCAGATCTACATCGTGTGCCAGCCCTGCGGGCGAATCGGGGCCGTTCTGGTCACGCAAGAACGCTCGGGGTACTGCCTGACCGGTCCCTTCCAGTTGCTGTTCGATCTGCACGGCATCGCGGCCTACAGGCACCAAGAGGATAAAGGCGGACCCCACGAACCCCAGTGGGAGATCCCGTAGCAGCCAACAAACAAGGGACATGGCCTCATCCAGGATGGAGTCGTGCCCGCTTGCATGTCGGGTGCTATATCTCAGGGCGTCATGCGCAATTCGGGATCATCGGCTTCGACGATGTTCCAGGTACTCCTTCAGGGCAGCGGCGTTGTTGAACCGCTGCTCCTTCGATGCGAAGACAATCGTGACGGATCCCGCACGCATCTTGTCCTCGAGTATCTTGACCTCGTGCGCATGGTCGTCGAGCTCCTGAAAATACCGCTTTCGGAACTCATCCCATCTGTCGGGGTCGTGGCCGAACCATTTCCGAAGCGCTGTGCTCGGGGCCGCCTCTTTGAGCCACAGGTCCAGCTTCAAGGCATCCCGGCTCAAGCCGCGAGGCCATACCCGATCCACCAGGACGCGGTACCCATCCGCATCGGCGGGCGGATCATATGCTCTCTTGAGTTGAATGCCCATTGCTCCTCTCAAGATACGAGGCTCGTCATCAGGCCGCGCAGTTTCTCGACATCGACTTGACGCTCGTAGAGCGGACGGGAATCCTCATGGTAGATGCCCGTGTTGTCCTCGAACGGCGGCTTGTCGGGACTGAGATAGAGGACGCCCAACGGGAGCTTCTCGGTTTCCGTCGCCTTCTGGAAGGCGGCCATGCGGTCGTGCGGGTCGTACGAGTCGTCGAGATAGTACGTGTGCTCCTTGAACCACTGGTAGGTGTTGAGCTTGTTGTAGGTGACGCAGGGCTGGAGGATATCGAGCAGCGCATAACCCTTGTGCGTGATCGCCTTCTTCATCAGCTCCTTGGTCTGCTCGCGGTCCTGGGCGTTGGCCCGGGCAACCAAGCTCGCATTCAGCGCAATCGCCACGGCCATCGGATTGAACGGCTCCGAGCACACGCCGTGGATCTGCACGGGCGTCTTGAACCCCAGCGGACTGGTCGGCGCGGCCTGGCCCTTGGTCAGGCCGTAAACGCGGTTGTCGTGCACGATGTTGGTGATGTTCGGATTCCGGCGGATGCAGTGGATGAAGTGATTGCCGCCCTCGCCGCACATGTCGCCGTCGCCGCTCTCGGCGATGACGGTGAGCTTCGGATTGGCCGCCTTGATCGCCGTGGCCGGCGGCAGGGCTCGTCCGTGAAGGCCGTTAAAGACGTGTGCCTTGAGGTAATGCGGGATCTTGGCCGCCTGGCCGATCCCGGAGACCATCACAAGCTGGGTCGGATCGATATCCAGCTCCGCAACGGCCTCCTTGAGCGTCTTGAGAATCGGGAAGTTCCCGCAGCCCGGGCACCAGGCGATGTCCAACTCACCCATATCGAAGACCTTGGCTTCCATCAGGCACCGTCCCTTTGAAATGGACTATTGATTATGGATGATTGATCACTGGAGCCCATCCGTCGTCATTCATCCTTGAGCAACTCGTTGAGCCGATCGACAAGCTCTTCCACGCCGAAGTTCAGACCGTTGTATTTCAGCAACAGCTCGTCGGCCGGCACGCCGGCGTGCAACTCGACGAGCCTGGCGAACTGGCCCGTGGCGTTGCCCTCGACGATGATCGTCCGATCGGCCCGCGTCATGTAGTCGGCCGTACCGCTGTGAAGCGGATACACCTGGCTATAGTGCAACATGGCCGTGTCGTCCCGGCCCAACTGCGCGATCGCCTCCTTCACCGGGTGATACGTCGATCCCCAGCAAATGACGAGGTTCTTGTAGTCCTGCGGCCCGATCAGCGTGGGCGGCACGACATCGGCATCGAGCAGCTCGCCCTTGGCCAACCGCTTGTTGACCATGCGCACCCGCAGATCGAGATCTTCTGTGATATGTCCTTGCTCGTCGTGCTCGTCGCTGTCCACGACCACGAGTCCCTCGCCGTAGCCCGGCACGCCGCGGGGCGACGCGCCGTCCTGCGTAATCACGTAACGCCGATAGTCCTTCGTGGTCCGGACGACGTGCCTTTCGACGCCGGCCTGCGACAGATCGAACGCGGGCGCATCGTAGTATGAATCGATGTAGTACTCGTCCGTCAGAATGAACACGGGAACCTGATGCTTGTCGGCCAGATTGAACGCCTGCCATCCCAGGCGGAACCCCTCATCGAGCGTCCCAGGAGCCAGGATGATCCGGGGAAACTCGCCGTGTCCCGCGTGGAGCGCCAGCTCCAGGTCGCCCTGCTCGGTCCGCGTGGGCAGCCCCGTTGCCGGTCCCGGCCGCTGGGCCAGGTGAATCACGACGGGCGTTTCGAGCATGCCGGCCAGGCTGACTCCTTCCGTCATCAGGGCGAAGCCGCCGCCGGACGTGGTCACCAGCGCACGGGCCCCGGCGTACCAGGCCCCGATCGCCATGTTGATCGCCGAGATCTCATCCTCGGCCTGCTCGACAATGATGCCGAATTCCCTGTCGTGCTGGGCGAGGAAAGTCAACACGGGCGTCGACGGCGACATCGGATAGGAGCTGACAAAATTGCAGCCACCCGCGATGGCCCCGAGACTGACCGCCTCGGCCCCATCGAGCAGCAATCGGTCTTTCACCTGACCGGCGGGCGCCGGCGTCAGCTTCAGATCGTCGATGCCCAGACCGCCGGCTGCCTCGTAGCCTGCCCGAGCGGCTTTCGCGTTGTCGTCCACGACCTCGGCGGGCTTGCGGGCGAAGGACCGCCGTACGTGATCGGTGAGATGCTCCAGATCGATCCCCAGAAGCTGCGCGACGGCCCCCACCGCAACGATGTTCGAGTAGATCTTGTTCCCGATGTCCGACGCCATCTTGGTAAAAGGGATTTCAAGGAACCTGAACGACTGCCCGGCGGGGTCATCCCCCACGATCTCTCGCTCGCCCAGTACGATGGTGTGTGTCGAGACCCTTGCGGCGACGTGTCCGAGAGCTCCCTTGCCGAGCGGGACCAGGACATCGATGCGGTGGACGTACGCCGCGACCTCACGGCTGGAGACCCGGATCGTCGTCGAATTCATCCCGCCGCGGACCCGCGACATGTACTCCTTCGTGGCGAAAACGTGGTAGCCCGCGAGTTTCAGAAGCCTGGTCAACAGGTACTCCACGGTCTGCACGCCCTGCCCGGCCTGCCCGCACAAAACGATCGAGATATCGTCCCGGCGTCTGCTTCCTTTCCCATCAGTCATACATCCACCATCCATCTTGAAAGTGCCGTGACTTGCGTCGGCCCAAGCCGGATCGAGACCCGGTCGCGCGAAATGCCCCGAAGGGCTTCCGCCATTATCCTGTAGGCCCACCGACTGTCAATGGTTCAACGGCTTGGGCGAAATCGCATCGAGAATCGTGCGAAGATCAGCCGCCGTGGTCACAGGCCGACGGCACGTATAGTTCTCACATACGTAGGCGGCTGCCCGTCCATCCACCATCGAAAGGTCTCTCGTGAATGGAACGAGTTCTGTCAACTCATCGCCTTCGGGCCCCACTTCACGGAACAGCACCGTCGCATTCGGCAGAAAGTGACGGCGGGTCTCCTCGATCAGAGGCTGCGCGTCGACGCTCTCTCCGACAAGGACAACCTCCTGCGACGGGCCCAACCGAAGATCGAGCGCCTGCAACATCGCTGTGAAGGCGGTCGGCGACTCCACAACCCGGCCGGAAAACAGCCGCAGCACTCTCTCGGCCTCGCGCGTGAATCGATCGTTCATCAGGAGCTTGCCCAATCTGAGGAGAACCAAGGCGGCGACCGAGTTGCCGCCTGGCAGCGCGCCATCATGGCCGGGCTTGTCGCGGCTGACGAGCCGCTCGGCGTCCTTTCCTGTCGTGAAGAAACCGCCTTCGGCCTCGTCTGCGAACAGGTCCATCATCTGCTGCGCCAGTCTTGCGCCACGATGCAGCCACTGAACCTCGAAGGTGGCCTCGTAGAGATCGATAAGACCCGCGATCAGGAAGGCGTAGTCATCAAGAAATGCTCTCCCCACTGCACGGCCGGCACGCCAATACCGCATTAGCCGGTCGTCCACGAACAGTGAATCGAGAACGAACTCCGCAGCCCGTCGAGCAGCCTGGATGTACATGTCGTCGCCCAACACGGCGCCGCCACAGGCCAGCGATGAGATCATCAGCCCATTCCAGGAAGTGATAATCTTGTCGTCCCTGTGAGGCCGCAGGCGAGTGTTTCTGTGCTGCAGAAGCCGCTCTCGCGCACCGCTCATCCCTGCGACAATCTCTTCAGCATTCTCGCCCACCTCTTCGGCCGATGCAGCCTTGTGCAGAATACTCTCTCCATGCTCGAAGTTTCCCGCAGCGGTAACGCCATAACAGCGGCAGAAAGCCTCGGCTTCCTGTGAGTCCAGGAGGCTTTCGATCTCGTCGCGCCGCCACACGTAGAAGGCCCCCTCCCGGCCCTCGCTGTCGGCATCCTCGGCCGCGTAGAAGCCACCCCGGTCATGCGTCATGTCCCGGAGCACATAGCCGAAGATACCCCGAGCCACCGTCGCATGCGTTGCCTTCTTGCCGATCTGGTACGCCTGGACATACGCACGGCTCAGAAGCGCCTGGTCGTAGAGCATCTTTTCGAAGTGCGGGACGAGCCACCGCGCGTCGGTCGAATAGCGATGGAAACCACCGCCGAGATGGTCGTGGATTCCGCCTCGCGCCATCGCATCCAGGGTCCTTTCGACTATGTCGAGCGCCGCGGGCTCGCCCGTTCGGCGCCAGTGGCGGAGCAGCAGCGCCAGCATCGTGGGCTGGGGGAACTTCGGAGCCGACCCGAACCCGCTGTGAACAGGATCGAACTGGCTCGCCAAGGCGTCAAACGCTTTGTCCAGAACCTCCGGCGACAGATCGCTCTCGCGTCCGGCGAAGAAGGGCCTGCCCAAGGCTTGCGTGAGCGACTGTGCCGACGCGACTACATCGGCCCGCTGCGTCGCCCAGGCCTGCGCGATGCCCGAGAGCACCTGCCGGAAACTCGGTCTGCCGAACCCGGCCCTCGGGGGGAAGTAGGTGCCGCCGTAGAAGGGCCTGCCGTCCGGCGTCAGGAAGACCGAGAGCGGCCACCCGCCCGATCCCGTCATGATCTGCACCGCCCTCATGTACGTGTCGTCGATATCGGGCCTCTCCTCGCGATCCACCTTGATGGAGACGAACTGTCCGTTCAACAACTCGGCAGTCTGCTCGTCCTCGAAGCTCTCCCGCTCCATGACGTGACACCAGTGGCAGGTCGAGTATCCAATGGACAGAAAGACGGGCTTGTCCTCGTTCCGCGCGAGGTCGAACGCCTCCCTTCCCCAGGGGTACCAGTCCACCGGATTACAGGCGTGCTGCAGCAGATACGGGCTCGTCTCCTGGGCGAGTCGATTGGCCTGTGTCCGCGTCGCTCGTTCTTGCGTCATTGACCTTCCTTGCACCGGTGGCAGGCGATTACACAATCTGCCCCAAGGACTGGGTGAGTATCCGGACGTGCCGTTCTTCCTCCTCAATGATGTCCTGGATAGTCTTGGCATCCTCTGCACAGGGTGCGGCCCCCTTCAGGCCGGCATAATAAGCGATGGAATCCTTCTCCTTCTGGAGGGCAATCCGCAACACCTCGGCCTTTGTCTCCCGACCCGTGAGATCCTGCGAGGGACCGGAGCGGTCGGCAGATGCCGTCGACGGCTCCGGCTTGGATGGGCCCCCACGCTCACCGCCATACTGGCCCAGCTCCCACGACTGATCCGACAGCCGCTTCTTCATCTCGGCAAACACCTCGATGTGGCGTTTCTCCCATTGGGCCAGGTCGGAAAAGAGCTTGCTGGTCTTGGGGTCCTGGTACATCCCGGCTGCCTTGCGATAGAACCCGGCGGCGCTTCGCTCCATTGTCTCTGCGATTCCCAGCACCTCGTAGGCGGTCAGTTCCCGAGCCATACAATATCCCATGAGAGAATCACACGTCTTCGGACACACAACGGCCCCCCGGCTGCGGAACCGTCCCAAACACCACTATATACAGCCCATTGACGCGACAGTTCGAGAATTGCCGCTTCGTGAGTCGGAATGCCGCCGTACCGTGTGGCGTTCGGGAGTCCTTTCGAGTACAATACGGCTGGACGATGGACGAGATACGGCGAAAATTGGCCCAGCTCGACGATCAACTCGCCGGGCGGACTCTGTACAACCGCTTGGTGGGCCGAGCGCCCCTGTTCTTGCCGGCCTTGGGTCTGATGGCGGGGATTCTGGGCCAGCACGAGCTTCAATGCCATCTGGCGGTCGCGAATCACCCCGCATGGCCCTGGATCTGGCTGGCGGCCGGAGCATTTGCCGGGGCTGTGATGCTCATGGCACAGACCCGCCGACGGCTGGGCCCGCAAGGACTTGCTCTCACCGCCTCGTTCTGCTTCCTCTGTCTTGGGGCCATCCGGTTAGTGGCGTTTGAGACCGCTGCCGGATCGGACATCCGATATCTTGTCGGGCCGGAGCCCTCCCTGGCAACCATTCGGGGCCGGATCGTAACGCAGCCGTATCAACAGCCCCAGAACTGGCTGTTCGCACAATTCGCCTCGACTGATCCGGCGACCGCGTTCTACCTGAACATGGAGGCCGTGGAGACACGGGATGGCTGGCAGACTGTCGAGGGCACGATTCGCGTTCGCGTGGACGAGCCGGCTCCCAACCTGCGGATTGGCGACCGCATTCGGGCCTACTGCTGGCTCCACCGATACGAGGAACCGACCAACCCGGGCCAATTCAACGTCGCTCAGCACCTGAGGCTCAGAAACGTGCACGTGGGGGCGTCGGTGCCTTCACGGGAGGCCGTCACGGTCCTCGATGGTCCCTCGCCGGGCATTCTGATGGCTCTGAGAAGAGTGGTAGCAGGTGCGGCAAGGACGGCCCTGTTGGATCATCCCCCTTCCGACACCCGCAGCGAGGCCATCCTCGAAGCTCTTCTGCTCGGCGAGCGGCGGAGCATCGATCCGGACACCCACGAGGCCTTTCGGCGAACCGGCTTGCTCCATCTGGTCAGCCTCTCCGGGATGCACTTGTGCGTCCTGATCGGCGTCGTCTGGTGGCTCGGGAGACTCTCAGGTCTGTTGAGGGGCGGCCGGGCGGTCATGTGCGTCGCAGCGACGGCGATCTTTCTGCTCGTGGTTCCGCCGCGGGCGCCGACCCTGCGGGCGGCCGTGATCGTATGGGCTTTCTGCGCATCCATCCTGCTGCGAAGACGAACGAATCCGCTCAATTCTCTGTCGCTGGCCGCCATCATCCTGCTGCTGATTCAACCGACGCAATTATTCGACGTGGGCTGGCAGTTGTCGTTTGCCGCCACGGCTGGGATACTCGCCTTCACGGGCAGGATCGAGATTTGGCTGCGAGACCGAACACTCGCGAGATTCGGACCCTCAACTCCGGGCACGACGATCACAACGCGGACGCTGAGGGTACTGCCAAATGGGGTAATTCGCGCGCTGTCCGTGGGATTGGCGGCATGGCTGGGCAGCGCAGGCATCCTCCTGCAGCACTTCTACAATATCACGCCGCTCGCGAGCGTCTGGACCGTGATCGCCGCGGTGCCGGTGACTGCCATCCTGACGGTGGGATTCCTCAAGATCGTCCTGGCCTTCTTCCTGCCCACCCTGAGCATTCTCCTGGGCTGCGTACTCTCCCGTTTGGCGGATTTGCTCATCTGGTTGGTCCGGCTCATGGCCCAGGTAGATGTCTCTTACATCCTGATCGGCCGCGTGCCGTTTGTGCTCATTGTTCTGTACTACGCCTTGATCCTCTTCGCCGCATTCGTCCACCTGCGACGGCCCGTCACGAAGAAAGCCCTCTGCATGGCGATGCTGCTGATGCTCGTGGTCCCGCTGGGCGTGCTCAAGTGGCAACGGACACACCGCAAGGACTTGGCCATAACCTGTTTGGACGTCGGCCACGGGCAGGCGATCTTAGCTCGATTCCCCGGCACGATGAACGTGCTGTTCGATGCCGGATCGCTGTACAACCCCGATATCGGGACGAGAATTGTCCTGCCGTTTCTGGACCATGAAGGCATCGGCCGGCTCCACGCAGTGATTGTGAGCCATCGCGACATCGACCATATCAACGGCCTGCCGGAAGTGGCGAGTCGGAGCCAGGTCGATCGCGTCTGTCTCGACGCCACGTCCTTCTCCGAATCGCAGGACGTGGAGACAATCCGGGTTCTGATGACCCATCTTGCAGACAAACAAATCCCGACAGAGCGCATGCCACAGATTGTGGACGCAGGCCGGGCGCAGGTTCGCCTGTTGTGGCCGATCCCGGAGGCAACAGGGAATGGTCAACTGAGCGACAATGACAAGTCGCTCGTGTGCTTGATCGAATACGCCGGAAGGAACGTCCTGTTGTGTTCGGACATCGAGGGGCTCGCCCAGCACCAAGTCATGAGCCGATACCCCACTCTGAAGGCCGACGTGGTCGTCGTCCCTCACCACGGGTCGATCCGAACTCTGGACAGGCAATTCCTCGAACAACTGACGCCGAGCGTCTCTATATGCTGTTGCGGCACGAGAGACTTTGAACAGGGCCGCGTGATAAGAGCGTCGCCGACCGGCCGACTGCTGATGACCGCCGTACACGGAGCGATTGATGTTTGCGTCGAGCCGACCGGTGTGATACAAACGGCGGCTCTGAAACAACGTTAAGGAGTTTGCAGCATGAGTAGAAGTACCGGGGGATCGTCCTTCCCCAGCCTGTTTCTTTGTATCACCCTGCTCTTTTTCGTCACGAATCTCGCGACAGCCACGAATTTCAACTACGAGACTGCCAAGGCCGACCCCAACGACCTGAGCTTCTACCAGCCGCCGATGACAACCGAGCCTTACCCGCTCACCAGCGGCACGAAGGTCAGGAACGTAATCGTATGTATCGGCGACGGCATGGGGATTAACACAGTGACGCTGGCGGGCATGAAGATCGGCGGGCCCGGCGGGAAACTGCACATCGACAGACTGCCCGTCACGGGCCTCGCACGGACGTACTCGGCCAATTCTCTGGTCACGGACTCCGCCGCCGGCGGGACGGCCCTCGCCTGTGGCATCAAGACGAACAGCGGGATGATCGGAATGGTCCCCGACGAGAAGGAGTACTGCACGATTCTCGAGGCGGCCCAGGCGCAGGGAATGGCCACCGGCCTGGTCGTGACATGCACCATGAGCCACGCAACCCCTGCCTCATTCGGCTCGCACGTCAAATCCCGCAAATCGGAGCCCCTCATCGCAGAGCAGCTCATTGCCAATCGGATCAACGTTCTATTCGGCGGCGGACGCAAGTACTTCCTGCCCCAATCGGTACCTGGCAGCGGGCGCAAGGACGACATCGATGTGCTCGCCCAGGCCAGAGAAGCCGGGTACATCTATGTGGAGACCTCCTCCGAACTGCGAGCAGCTCACGACTCGCACGTCCTCGGCCTGTTTCAGCTCGACGCCTTGAGGACGGCCGGGCCCGAGCCGACGCTGGCCCAGATGACGCAGAAGGCCATCCGACTTCTCAGGCACGCGAGCCGCGAGTCCGCCACCGGCAAACGCGGCTTCTTCCTGATGGTCGAGGGTAGTCAGATCGACTGGGAATGCCACTCCAACAAGACCAAGGGGGCGATCCGACAGACGCTGCTATTCGATCAGGCCGTCGAGGCCGCGGTGGATTTCGCCTTGAAGGACGGCCGCACGCTGGTGCTCGTCACCACTGACCATGAGACGGGCGGAATGGCCCTCGTCGGCGGCGGCGATGAGGACAAGGCCGACCCCGAGCTGGGCGTGCGATGGTCCACGAAGGGCCATTCGGGCGCCCCTGTCGGGATCTGGGCTCTCGGGCCGGGGGCAACCCGCTTCACGGGCGTGCAGGACAACACGGACGTCCCCAGGAAGATCGCCCAATTGCTCGGAATCAGACCGTTCCCGCAGCGAAGGAAATGAAGAAAGGCCGGACCATCCTGAGGGTTGACGCCACCTGTCATCTCCGGGTACAGGCCGGGGATGCGGTGCGGCAAGGGCAGAAAATACAAGAGGTCCCGGACACGGGCGAGCCCCCAGTCGCCCCCGTATCCGGGACCATCGAGAGTATTCAGTTCGACCCGGCGAACCACGAATTCATCATCGCGATCGCGTCGGAGCCGTAGGTACGGCCATCGACCTACGATTTCTGCGGTGCGGCCCGGCGCATGTTCACGACGATCTCAACGCGCCGGTTCTTGGCCTTTCCGGCCACCGTCGTGTTCAGGGCAACCGGCCGTGACGACCCGCAAGCGACCGCACGGACCTGCTTTTCCGCAATGCCGTGATCGATCAGGTAACGCGTCACCGACAGGGCGCGCTCTGCGGACAGCTCCAGGTTGTCCTTCCACAGATCCTTCGTCTTCATGATCGGGTCCGTGTCGGTGTGCCCCACGACGTCGATATCCTTGTCCGCGTATTTCTGCCTGATGACGGACAGGATGTGATTGAGCTCCGTGCTCGTGGCGTTCTTCAGAGAGGCCTTGCCCGATTCGAACAGGATCGTGTTGGGCAGCGTCACCGTGATGGTCCCGGCGGAGGCATCGAAGGCCACGTCGTAGCCCTCTCCGAAGCCGGTCGCGTCGGCGGGCGTCTTGTTTAACTCTTCAATCTGCCGTCGCAACTCGTCGATGGTCTGCTGATCCTGCGCGATGCGGTCCGCAAGCTGCTGCCTCTCGCTCTCGAGGTTCTCGTAGCGCCCCTTGAGGTTCTGGTGTTCGACGTTCAGATAGTCATATTTCTTCTTGTAGTCCGTGCAGCCGGACAACAAGGATGCGGCGGCGAGACAAACCAGTGGGATTGCGAACTTTCTGCTGACCAATTGCATGCGGCACCTCCCTGCAAAAGACAAAACCCTTCCCTGCGCGTCATTGACCGAGCACGAAACTGACACGGGCCATGACCCAATCGTGGAAGATCATAACCGTTAAGACAGCTAATGACAAGAACGGACCATAGGGAAGCTGGTGAATTTTTTTGGAGAACAACTGAAAAAGTGCCCAACCCAGGCCGAAGAACGGCGCGATAAAAAAGGCAATTACGACCATTACCGGACCTATCATCGCGCCGGCGGCCCCCATCAGGTGGACATCGCCCAGTCCCATCGCCTCTTTCCCGAAGGCAAGCGTGCCGAGGACGCGAGTCGCCCATACGGTGGCGCAGCCCACGAAGTACCCAAAGACGCTCCCGAGCAGGCCGGAAACAGCGGGGTGCGAGACCACGCGGCCCCACCAGGCCCCGAGTTGACCCGATCTCCCCAGAACGGCCGAGGCGAGCAGGGCACATGCGATGATCGGCGTGAGAAAGACGATCTCTCTGAGGGCCTCAAATCGATGGTTATACTGCGGCTCGTCAAACGGTCCCGGACCGGCGGGTCTGCTGTGATCGTCGTGGGCCTCACCCTTCTCCTGCGTCGCGGGATCATCGTAACTTCTTCTGAGAAGACCAGTTCTGAGCAGCAGCCAGCCGATGGCCAGTCCGACGGCCGCACCCAGTGCCAACGCCCCCGTCCTCGGCGAAGCCGTCGGCAGCAGCCACGCCGCATCGATGACCTTCGGGTCGATGATGTACGGCGCAGCGGCCGAGCCGATAAACCCGGCGGCCGTGACGAACCAGCAGATCGACAGCGGGATGATCCACAACTCCAGGTCGATGCCCGATGCTGCAACAAAAGCCGCGATCAGGATCAAGTGGAGCAGGTAGACAAACCAAGCTCCATCCGCTCCCATCGTCCTCCGGACGCCGCTGTGAAAGTAGACAAGATACACACCGAGGAATATCACCCCGGTCAGTAGTTCCACGATGAAGTACCGAGCCGAGATCGGCGCCTTGCACTTGCGGCACTTCGCCCCCAGTACAATCCAGGATAACAGCGGGATGTTATCGTAGAACCGGATTGCCTTGCCACAATGCGGGCAGGCCGAGCCGGGATGCACGAGCGATTTCTCGCGAGGCAGACGATAGATCACGACGTTCAGAAAACTGCCGATGCAGCAGCCGAACATGAAGATAAAAACGACTACGATCCACTCCTGTGGCGTCACGTCAATCCCTTCACATCGACGATTGATAAGGGATGATCGATCATTGGGGAGGACATTCCCCGCTGTGTCCAATCATCCATAATCCGTTATCAATCATCCTTTGGAGGTCCTCCGATTCACCACGCCGGCGACCTTCACGGGCAGAGCAAACAGTCGGATGAAGCCCTTCGCGTCGATCTGGTCGTATTCTTCGCCCATCTTGAAACTCGCCAGGTCCTTCTGGTACAGGCTGTTGGGGCTCTTCATTCCAGCGACCGTGCAGCGGCCCTTGAAGAGCTTGAGCCGGACGTCGCCGGTGACGTTGCGCTGGGTCATATCGACGAACGCATCGAGCGCCTCGCGGAGCGGGCTGAACCACAGGCCGTAGTAGACCAGCTCGGCGTACTTCAGCGCCACCTGCTGCTTGTAGTGCATGGTTTCGCGTTCGAGCGTCAGGCTTTCGAGGGCGCGGTGCGCGGTCATCAGGATCTCGCCGCCCGGTGTCTCGTACACGCCGCGAGACTTCATGCCGACAAGGCGATTCTCAACGATATCGACCTGCCCGACGGCGTGCTTGCCGCCGATCTGGTTCAGCGTCTCGACCAATTTCACCGGGTTGGTCAGCCGGCCGTCCAATTTCACCGGAACCCCCTCGTGGAAGCCCAGCGTGACGTAGTCCGGCTTGTCCGGGGCCTTGGAGACCGGGTTGGAGATCACGTACAGATCGTCCTTCGGCTCGTTGGCCGGGTCCTCGAGATCGGCGCCCTCGTGGCTGATGTGCCACAGGTTGCGGTCCCGCGAATAGATCTTCTTCTTGCTCTGCTCGATCGGGATCTTGTGCTGGCGGGCGTAATCCACCGCCGCCTCACGCGAGGTCAGCTTGAAGTTCGGATCCTTCCACGGGGCGATGATCTTGAGCGTCGGGTCCAAGGCCATGAATGTCACCTCGAAGCGGACCTGGTCGTTGCCCTTGCCGGTGGCCCCGTGGGCGACGCCCATTGCCTTCTCCGCATGGGCCACTTCGACCTGATGCTTGGCGATCAGCGGACGCGCGATGCTGGTCCCCAGCAGGTAGCCGTTCTCATAGACCGCTCCGGCCTTGAGCATCCGCCAGAGGTAGTCCTCGACGAACTCCCGTCGCAGATCCTTGACCACGCACTTGACCGCCCCACTCTCCAAGGCCTTCTTCTTGATCCCCGCCAGCTCATCGCCCTGCCCCAGCTCGGCGGCAAACGCGATCACGTCATATCCGTAGGTCTCTTTCAGCCACGGGAGGATCACACTCGTATCCAGCCCGCCGCTATACGCCAACACTACCTTCTCGTTCTTTGCCATAGTTTACCCTTCATGCACAGAAATGTTGTGGAGAGCGGGATTATACGGGGCCCGCGGCGCCAATTCAATGGAATATACGCGCATCGGCACCCCGCGGGAAACCCGGAGGTCCTGGCCGCGGCTCGCGCTCCCCACAAGCTGATGCCCGGAGGCCCGTCAGGCATCAAACCCCGGTTTCCGGCTTCTTGCGGTCGAGTCTTTCGTAGGTTGCGTCCAACTCGCTCCGGAATCTGTCCTGCGGCATCTTCTCCACATGGCCATCCAGGAAAAGAGTCACGATCTCATCCCCGGCAAACTCCGGATTCTCGTATGCCACGATATTGCCGGGATAGCCATCCAGGCTCTGGTCGGGGATGTAGATGTAGCTGGGCCCGTCGAAGTCCTTGGGTTTGTGCGGAGACTGCAGGACCTTGGCGTTGCCAAGATAACGTCCGAGCTGGTCCAGATCGGATGGGAACTTGTCGTCGTGATCCTCTGCGTACGTGTGCAAGGCGAGTCCGACTTGCTTGAGGTTCGACATGGAAGCAACGGTCCTGGCCTGCTCGCGTGTCCTCGCCATAGCCGGCAGCGCGATCCCGGCGCCCACGGCGCCGCCGGCCACAGCCGCCAAGCTGATCTCGACGCCCGGCCCGCGGTACAACGAACGCATCCCATCGGGGGTCACCTGGCAGTAATCGATCGACGGGCCCATGTCCTTGGCGATGTGCGCCAGCGACGGCAGCATCATGGGCAGCTTGAATCCCTGCTGCGCCGCCAGCATGGTCGCCATGGGCCACATCTGTTGCACCTGCGTCATGACCTGGGTGAGTTGAACTGCCGAATCGACGTAAGACAGACTCGACAGACTCGCGGGCAAGCCGGCCGCCACTTTCTTGTAGCCCTCGGCATCCAACAAGGACTTCCCGTCGGCCCCTTTCGAGACAAGCTGCTTGACGCCGAGATCGCACAACGGCGTGTTGGATGCAATCACCACATGGTCATTCGCAATCGACCACGTCGGCATCACGCCCATCATCGCCACCGGCGCGATCGTCCAGACGTGCACGGTCCGGCCGTCATCCCGCTGCTGAGAGCCGATCTGGAGCATGCCACCGGCTTGCGCACTGATGAATTCTCCGAGGGCCGTCATGGACTTCTCGAATACCTGGGCATTGTCGAGCTTCGCGGCCACGACAGCTCCCCCCATCGGGGCCTCGGCCATCGTCCCGGCCGGCAGAGAATATGAGATCATCGGACCGGCCATCGAACCCAACAACTCGTCCCGAATCCTCAGCTTCAGCTCGGATTCGACGCCGGCAATACCCTCCTGGATATGGGCGTAATCACTCTCCGGCAGGGCCGTTTTCAGAGCTCCTAAAACCGTGTCATACACGACGGCCGGATTCCAGTTGCCTGCACTGGCCGTGACCGCACGGGCATCCACGGCCCCGAACCACGCCGGATCGATCGGCTTGGACGCCGCGAAGACGCCGGTCCCGGGTGTGGGCATCTCCAACATGGCCTGGACGACCACGTCGGGACCCGCAAAACCCGCCCTCGCGCAGAAGCCCTTGACGTCGGCGAGACCGAGTTTGCCCAGAACCGTCGTGAAGGTGTCCGCGTCTTTCTCGCCCGACTCCTTGCGGATGATCGAGCCAGCCAGTTGGAGGGCCTTCTGGATATCCGCGTTGATTACCAGGGCATCGTCAGTACCCGGCACTCTGCCCAGGGAGGCAGGCGGCGCCGAACGCGGCTGGGAGAGATACTTGACGGCGGCACCCTGGCTGTCGTTCAGTGCGACGACGAAGCGACTACCCGCCCACCCCCAGTAGACGGGGAAATCGCTGTCCTCGGGCCCTCGCAGCTTCAGCGAACCCACTTCCTTATCGACGATCTGGTCCTGACCGGCCATCGCCTCCAGCTTGCTCACCAGTGCGGCCAGCGCCGGCTGACGGTCGCCGCTATCGAGGATCGCGAACGCGGCGACGGGCGGCCCCTCCTCCACCGGCACCTGCGCGACGCCCAGGACAATCGGCCTGCTCAACGCCAACCGGAGGCAGTCGACGACCATATCGACTTTCTGCGCGACATTCGGGTCTCCCGACTTTTCCTTGGCCTTCGCCATCAACTCGGTCTTGATCGACTGGCAGAACGTCTGCACACCCTGGTCGTTCCAGATGCGTCCGAGAGCCGTCTTCTCGAAATCCGCCTTCAGGGCGTCGCCCCCGTTCGTGCCCACGAAGGCAATCACGCCGTCCGGCAGCCGCTTCGTCAGCTCCTCGGCCGCCGAAGCCCCCATCGCCGCCGGCGCCCAGGCAGAACCGCAGACCAGCAGAACCACGCACGCGAGTCGAATCCAACGCATCTGAATCATCGTGACCTCCCTTCAAAAGGAACAACCAGTACTCCCACTGCCCCCCATTGTATAGCCGCCTCCCCAGACTGCAACAACCCTGTATCGGCTCGTTACGCGTGTTCCCCCCTTCCCGGCTCGCCATCGTCGCTCTCGTGATTCGGGGCCATCGGGACAAGGGCGAAAGACTCGATAGAGATCCGAATGGCGCCGATACGGCATGTCCCTTCGCCGGTTCTGAGAGAATTCGGTTGAACCGCAGCGGCGGGCGGGCAACCAGGCCGAAGGGCATGGAGGCGATCTGTGTAATCGCACAGGACAAAGGGTACATCTGCGGCACTCCCTTTCACAGGCCGATGGAGGCTTGGGAAACTGCCGATCTCGAGTTCCGAATCTCGAATCTGCCGGCCATCATTTGGTACAATGGTTGTTTTGTGGATCGTCGTGTATCGCGCCTATGGCAGATGCTTGTTTCGGGAGTGGCTGAACTCACATGAGGCGTCGCGTAATCGCGAAGGCTGAATCATCTCTGGCACGGCTGTATGCTCGCTGGCTGATGGTGTGCAGCCGGTTCGTGCCCGGGCGATGGAGTCGGGGGCACCGAGCCGGACCCGTGAAGGTGATCGCCCATCGCGGGGCCTCGCACCTGGCGCCGGAGAACACGCTGGCCTCGATCAACCTGGCTTGGGAGCACGGGGCCGACATCGTCGAAGTGGATGTGCACCTGACGAAGGACCGCCGGATCGTGGCGATCCACGACCACACCACCGGGCGGACGGCGGGCAAAGATCTGGAGGTCGCGACGACGCATTCGACGGACCTGCGCGGGCTGGATGTGGGCAGCCACAAGCACGCAGATTTCTCAGGCGAGACCATTCCATTCCTGGAGGAGGTCCTGGACACTGTTGGCCCGGGGCGGCATTTGTTCATCGAGGTCAAGTGCGGCCCGGAGATCCTGCCCGTCCTGAACGAGGTCCTCGTCCGCAGCGGCAAGCGGTCCCAGGTCGCCCTCATCGGCTTCGATGTCCAGACCCTGAAGGCCGCCAAGGAAATCATGCCGGATATCCCCGCACACTGGCTCTGCGACAAGAAGGCCTGGTGGCCGCCTGGCGGGCTCGCGAAAAGAGCCAAGGCGCACGGCCTTGACGGCGTGAACGTACACTGGTCGGCCGTCACGTGGCGTTTCGCCCGAGCCGTGCGGAAGGCCCGCCTGAGACTCTACGCCTGGACAGTGGACCATCCCGGCGACGCGTCTCGTCTGCGCACGCTGGGCGTCGACGGCATTACGACAAACCACCCCGGCTGGCTCAAGAGACATCTATTCGCCCGTCACTCCGAAGCGCAGGATGCCGACACCTCCCACAAGCAAGGCAACCTGGGAGAGTAACCCGGCGGGCGGCTGTCAATGAGCACCGGCAAAGCGGACGGACCAGTGAACGTCCTGGCTCTTGGGGCTGTCGATGCGTACTGTGGTCCGCCAGTCGTCCTGGCGGGCGAGCTTGATCGCAATCTCTTCCTGTGAATCCGCCGAGAACGCCGCGAGATCACACGTGCGTCAGGGGCCGTCCGGGCCCATGGCGGCGATTCTCAGTTCATACGGATCGTCTGCGACGATCCGGCTGACGCCTCGCAGGGTCCTCGTGTCACCATCCCACGTCTCTTGCAGCAGATCGATGACCCCTTGCGTGATGCGGCGCGACGTGCCGACGACCTGCGGTTGCCAGGAAACCGGCCGGATCGCGAGAACGCGGCAGCTTGCCGGCGGCAGGTCGCTCTCCAACGCGTCGCCAAACGGATCGATGAACTCATCCGCCCAGTAGTCGAACGCTGCATAGCGGTCGGCCCGGGGCAGACCGATTCGCCCGGTCGAGCAGGAAACGCGGGCCGGTTCCTTCTCAGACCAGTTGAACAAGCCGATGACATCACGCCTCGGCTCGTGCCGGTCGTCAGTCAGGAGCCAGATTCTGGCGATCTTCTCCTCGAACAGATCGGCCGGGCGAGGCTTGAGGCTGTGAGCGGGCATCGAACGCTGCAAGAGGTGAACACGATTCGGCGACAGGGCCCTGCAATCCTCGCTGCTGGCGTTCAGTTGGCCGGTCAGCGTGACCCAGGAAACCAGCGCCCGGGCATGATCCAGCGGGACATCGTCGCGGACGTAGATCGGGTCGGGATCGTTGTACCAGACGCGGCCGTGCAGGAAGTACAGATTGCTGCCGCTGAACGGACCCCGGCGCATGTCCGCCCACTTGCGGCCGTTGTCCGGGCCGATCTGCATCACGGAGAATCCGAACGGCGCCAGCCGCTCCCTGGCGAATTGCACGATCACCGACGGGTTCTCGATCCGCAGCGAATCGGGCTTGGCGGCCCCCTGGGCTCCCCTGCCCCATACACACGCCAAGGTCACGCCGACAGACAGCAACAACCTTACAGCACACACCTATTCACCTCCGAACGACAGGCATGCGCCGGCTAATCAATCCGATACTCGGTGGGCCGTCCCTGCCTGGGGCCATCGAAGAGGACGAGGACCGACATGTGATCCTCAGCTTCCTCCAGGATCGTCATGGCCTCCGCCTTCCCGGGCACGTCCGGAATGGCGCCGATCTTGCGCACCTCCGAGCCTTTGCCGTCCCAGGAGCAAAGGAAGAACTCGCGGTCCTCGTCGTAGTCCTCCGATTGTACGTACTTCTGGGAGGGCTCAGCGGCCGAGTTGCCCGCGATGATCAGGAAACCCGATTTCGCAGCGACGATCTCACGGATGCCGAACCCAACGCCCAGGTGCAGCTTGTGGAGCACATAGTCCGGCTGGGAGCTGCCGCTGAACACCTCATCCGCCGGAATCTCCAGGACAAACGCACTGCCGCCCAGATTCGGGCCCCGCAATCCCACAAACAGCCGGCCGCCTCGAATGGCCAGCCCCTCAATGTTGACGCCCCTCTGCTGGAGGGGTTTGCCGAAGTACTCACCGAGGACCGGATCCGCGCGCAACATATGGGCGAAGCTCGCCCGGTGCAAGGATATGGGCCATACCGGTCGCCCCGTGGTCGGATCCACCTTGAGACGAAAGACACTGTACCGGTTGCCCTGGCGCTCGCCTCGCTTCTTGGAGATTCCGTGGGAGCCGATAATGTAGTAGCAATCCCCCTCGGCCGCGATGGCTTCTATATCGATCTCGTCGCCGGTGCGGGCCAGAGGAATCGTCTCCACGATCCGAAGCGTCCTGGCCTGGCGTGACAGCTCGACCACCTGCACCTCGCGGGATTCGTCCGCCCCGACAAGACCGAACCGTTCCGAGATACGCGCCAGACCGCTCAAGTCCTGGTCCTCGGCGACATCCCCCAGGAATGACCACCGACCGGCCGGTAGGACCTGAGTCCATGGCTTGGTGTTAGCGGGCGCCTTCCGCGACGGTCCCTCGGACTGACCATACGCGGAGCCCGCCAGGAGGGACATGCTCAGACCATAGAAAACGACTTTCATAGCCAATGTGCGAGTGAATCTGTCGTGCATCTATTCAACCTTCCGACTTTATGCGATGGATGGATCCTGTTGACCCCAATGGCTTCAATGTATACACCCCGCAAGCATGCAGCAAGGCCATTTCGCCCACGGGGCCCCGCCGAGTGCAGGGCCGATCCGCCCGGCGCCGTTGTTCTGCGGTCCGTTGCTTAGATAGTCGTGCTGCGGCCCGCGGAACATCCGCATAAGAAGATTTTTTTTGTTCTGCGTCCCAGAAACCCATGTCTGGCACTCTTGCGAAGCGGCAGAAGGGGGATTTTCGCGACTCAGCCGCGGATTCACCGCAGGTGCTCTCTTGATCGCGAGCGGTCGCCGTGGTATAATAGGGGCATGGTTCATTGGGGTGGTGCCAAGCTATGAATGAGGCTGTCCTTACTCTGTTCGTGATGCTCCTGTTCCTTCTGGGCGCTACCGCCCGGTCGTAGTCGCACGGATATCCGCGAGCACGGTATGGGCTGCGGGGGTCTTCATGCATCCCACGCCCGTTCTGCACCGTCGTCCCGCGACGAGATCGAGCGAAGCGTGCCCTCGCATGGCGGTAGGCCTACTCAAGCACATCCCTCCACGTCTTTCGGCGCATGATCCGTGAGATTCCCCCCTTGCCGAACTGGGATTTTCAAGCAGATCCCTCTTGACACGAGCATCTCCGGGATGCTACATTGTACCCGGATTGGCCTGCGTGTATTCCTACAGTCCGCCGACGGACACCGGTTGTTGTGTGCCGGCCCGGGATGGTGGTGTTGGAGGTATGCGCCATTTCTTCTGGGGATGGGGACACATCAAACCTGGGGCGGGCGACGTCTGGAAATCGTACGCATGGGACAAGCGTCTGGTAACGACGATGACCCGGACACAGCAATTCAGATGTGCAGGTATCCCGTTGCCGACAAAAGGGTTGGAAACAAAAAATGAGGAGGAAGACAAATGAGAAAGACAGCGTTGGTATGCATCGCTACACTGGTGCTCAGCGCAACGGCGATGGCCTCTGACATAGCCATTTCCACGCAGGCGAACTGGTGGTCACAGACTGCGGCGGACCGTGAGACGCAGGAGATCGTAGACAATGTGAAGACTGTCGCGGTTGAGCTCTTCACAGCAGCGGACCACGCTGCCCTGGCGGACTGGGTGATAGAGCACACCGGGGATGGCGTGTCGGACCTTTTGATGCTGTGCGGGCAGTGCCCGTCGACAATCTATGCACCGGGCAACACTCAGCCCGACGGCTCGCTGGTCGAATTGTTCCTGGATGACGGCAACTGTATCATCAACACAGGCGACTGGATTTTCTACATGGTCGATGGCGCCGGCACGAATGGCACGGCTGCTCTGCCGAATATCATGGACATTCCCAGCATGGAGATGTGGGACGATGATACACCTGTTACCGTGACGGCCGAAGCTCAACAGTACACTCCATCGTTGATCGACTTCGCCACGGACCGCGCCATCCACCTGGATGCCCTGGCGGGCGATTGGTATGCAGAACTGATTCTTGCCCTGGCCGCCGACGGGAACAGAGCGGAACCGGTAATCCTCTGCAACTCAGTGACCGGCGGTCGCATAGGCGTTTTCTTCCAGACCTCCACGCAGGACGATGACCCTCGCGGCGAAGTCATCAGTGAATGGATCAACAACTGGTATCTCCCGAAGTTCGCGGGCACCAATCCGCTCGCTCGAAGGCCCGACCCGAAAGATGGGGCCACGGTCGACGCGACGACGGTGGAGGCCGCGTGGGTAGCGGGTGATCTCGCCGCGATGCACGACGTCTACTTCGGTGAGAGTTACGACGAAGTCAGCGCGGCCACACCGGACGACGCCGGTGTCTATGTCGGCAGGCAAACCGCTACGCAGTTGTCCATAGGCGTGGCCGGTGGCCCTGCTCCCGACGGCCTCGTTCCGGGCAAGACCTACTATTGGCGCGTCGATGCGATCAACGAGGCCGAGCCCGACAGCCCCTGGACAGGAAAGGTCTGGAGCTTCACGGTCCGTCCGCTAACGGCGTGGGGTCCCACTCCCGCCGATCGGGCCGCCTTCGTCCGACTCGACCAAGCTCTGAGTTGGAACACCGGCATGGGCGCCGTCTTCCACACGGTTTATTTCAGCGAGAGCTATGACGACGTCGCAAATGCGACGGCCGAGGCGCTCCAGGTCGCCGATCCGACGTTCCTCGTAGAGACCCTCGAGGCCGGCAAGACCTACTACTGGCGAGTGGATGAGTTCGCACTGGATATGACGGGAATCCCCGCCAACTTCGAAGGCGAGGTCTGGAGCTTCAGCACCGTGCCCGACATCGCCATCGCGGACCCGCACCTCGTCGGGTGGTGGAGCTTCGATGAAGGGTCGTCGGATACCGCCGTGGACTCGTCCGGCTATGGCCATCACGGCATCCTCAACGCGAGTGTCGAACGCGTCGAAGGACTCTTCGGCGGCGCCCTGCACTTCGGCTCCGGCAGGGTCGTCGACTGCGGCTTCGACGCCGCGTCGGAAGTCACCGGCGACTTCACCCTCGCCGCGTGGGTCCAGCTCGACCGCACCAACGCCGGAGTCTATGGCGGCCTCGGCGGAAAACTGCA
>Ga0116141_10001079_pt1 | contig 22993 bp, 17 predicted proteins | sample AD_UKC097_MetaG_FD_89744 | JGI IMG/M metagenome (GOLD analysis project Ga0116141, IMG submission 89744) | Active sludge microbial communities of municipal wastewater-treating anaerobic digesters from USA - AD_UKC097_MetaG | ecosystem: Engineered > Bioreactor > Anaerobic > Digestate | place: USA...
CAAGATGAACGGCAAGGAGAATCCCTACCGGCTCCACCGCGAACTGGGGGACCTGATGGAGAGAAATGTCACCATCGTTCGCGAAAATACCCGGCTTCGGGAAACACAGGAGAAGTTGGAAGCCCTGCAGGGACGCTGGAAAGACTGCTCCGCCCTCGATGATGCCACATGGAACAACCGACCCGTTCTATTCCTGCATCAGCTTTGGAACATGCTGGAACTGGCGAAGATCATCGTGAAAGGCGCACTGTTGCGCGATGAATGCCGTGGCTCCCATTACAAGAAGGAATTCGAAATTAAACAGCCAAAAGACCCGGATTCCCCGGAATACCAGAAATACCTCAGACTCTGGAAAGCGAACCATGACCAGTGGGCCAAGACCACTATTGCCACATATACGCCTCGGGGGCCGGAAATCACGTACGAGAAAGTCGATCACAGTCTGATCGAACCACGCCCTCGTCGTTACGATTGACAGGATGCGAACGGATGATCATTCGGAATGAATCTACTGAGAGGAATTTATGAGCGACGCGGACAAGATTCGGGTCAAAATCAAGCGACAGGATCACCCTGGAGCCGAACCGTATTGGGATGAATTCGATGTCGAACCCGGTCCCAATATGAATGTCATTACCCTCCTGCAGGAGATCCAGCGCAATCCGATCGACATCTCCGGGAAGCCGGTTGCTCCGGTTGCCTGGGAGTGCAGTTGCCTGGAGGAGGTTTGCGGAGCCTGCACCATGGTGATCAACGGCCATGTGCGCCAGGCTTGCACGGCGCTCGTCGATCACCTCGACAAACCGATTATTCTGCAACCGATGCGGAAATTCCCTGTTGTACGGGATCTTGTGGTGGACCGGTCGCGCATGTTTGAGACGCTCAAAAAAGTCCACGCCTGGGTGGAGATTGATGGAACCCACGATCTCGGTCCCGGTCCGAGAAGATCTCCCGAAGAACAAATGGAGGCGTACGAATACGCCCGTTGTATGACCTGCGGGTGCTGCCTGGATGCCTGTCCCCAAGTCAACAACAACAATCCGTTCTATGGCGCAGCGATTCTCGCCCAGGTCCGCCTGTTCAACATCCATCCCACCGGGAGGTACGAGAAAGCCGAGCGATTGCGTGCCCTCATGCTGCCCGGCGGAATTCACGAGTGCGGCAACGCGCAGAATTGTGTCCGGGTATGTCCGAAAAAAATCCCCTTGACGACGGTAATCGCCAGGTTGAACGGCGATGTGGTTGTGCAATCCATCAAGGACTTCCTATACGGAGAATAGTACGGCATACTGCGCATTCGAATACGTCATCCAGCATCCGAATCGGAGGAATGAAGAATGAATCCCCAGGAACATCTCGTTCGTGCAAGTCAACCGTGTTGCGTGGGCCGACGCGAATTCATAGCGGGATGTGCGGCGTGTGCATCCATGTTCGCTCTGGAAGGAAGGCCGTCATTTGCCGGGGAATGCCGGGCCGAGATCTGCTGCGCCAGACCCCGGCTTCGCCTGGTCTTCACCCACATTCCTCCCGATCTACCCACATGGCCTTATGTCGGTTACGACTACGATGGCCGAAAAACGGAATTGACCGCGAAACTCCAGGAAGCCTGCCCGACAGTCGAGTTTCTCCCGGTAACCGTGCAGAATCGCACGGAGGCGGAGAACCTGGTCAAGACCCAGGATGACATTGACGGATACGTAGTCTACATGCTCGGCCTCTGGACCGATGCGCCCCAGGTCATTGGGGCATCCGGCAAACCGGCACTGTTCGTGGACGATCTCTACGGCGGTTCCGGCGAGTTCCTTGTGGCGTATTCGGCTGCAAAACGAAATAAGCAGAGGGTGGCGTGCGTCTCCTCCAGCCGTTTTGAGGACGTTGTCCAGGGTGTGAAATGCTTCGAGTGCATCAAGAAATTGCAGTCCTCTGTGATTGTGGATGTCACGGACCAGGAGAAACTGCGGGGATCCGCCGACGCCATCCGCGAACTGTTCGGAATTAAGATTCACCAGGTCAAGTCGCCGGAGATGAACGCGGCCTACGAAAAAGCGGATCGGGAAGAGGCCGCGAAATGGGCGAAATTCTGGACTCGGAAGGCCAGAAAGGTCGTCGAGCCGACTCCTGAGGATGTTGAGAAATCCGGCATCTTCTACCTCGCCATGTGGGACATCATGCAGCAATACGGTGCGCAGGCGATTGCCGTGGATTGCCTGGGGCTTTTCTATGGCGGAAAGCTGTCTGCTTATCCCTGCATGGGATTCACACAGCTCAATAACGACGGGTATGTGGGAGCTTGCGAAGGTGATCTGCCCTCCACACTGACGATGCTCACAATGACCTATCTGGCGGGCGTTCCGGGATACATCTCCGATCCGGTGATCGACACATCCAAGAACCAGATCATTTATGCTCACTGTGTCGCTCCCACCAAGGTCTTCGGACCGGATGGCAAGAACAACCCGTATCACATCCGTTCCCATTCGGAAGACCGGAAGGGAGCCTGCGTCCGTTCACTCATGCCTCTTGGCGAGACGGTGACCACTCTCGAAATCAGCGCCGTGAGGAAAGAGATATCTTTCCACCAGGCTGTCACTGTGGAGAATATCGACGAAGATAAAGCCTGCCGGAACAAACTCGCAGCGGAAGTCAAAGGGGATATCAACAAGCTATTGTCCGAATGGGATCGCCGGGGTTGGCATCGAGTGACTTTCTACGGCGATCACAAATCCTCCGCCAGAATGTTCAGCAGCCTGATGGGACTCGAATTCGTCGAAGAGGCCTGATTCTCAGGTGAGACGTGCAGACGTGCGAAGATACGCCCGGTTCGCCCCGGGCGTATTTGTTTGCACTCTCCCTTTCCCCGTGCAATTCCTACCCGCAGAATACCCCTATTCCATTGTCTAAGCTGAAAAATGAGAACCGCAGCAACAGCCGTCCTATGGGTGATCCTCTGCCTCGTGACCGCAACCGGGGCAGCCGCACAGTTCGTTTCTTCGGATCTCCAGAATCACATTCGACGGTTGCTGCGATGGGAGGATCATGCGGAATCGCCGTTCCTCTTCACGGACCGGGAGACCGTGCGCGAATTAGTGAAGGCTGACGAGCTTGACCCGTTGCGCGCTGCCCTATCCAGCCGTGTGGAATCCTATGCCGATCCGGAGAACTCGTCTTACCTGGGTTCGGTTCTCTGGGAAACCAACACACCCCTTTCTCTGCTCGAATCCGATCCGGAGATCATTCATTATCTTTGCGGCGTAACGATCGATACGGCCTTCTCCGGTTATGTCGAACACAAACAGCGCACTTGCGATAACGGGCTTTTCTTGATGCGACGTGCATTAAACGATCTTCAAACAAGTCCGCTCATCCCCGACCTCCTGCCGAAATCAAGCGAATTGCTGGCAACCGTTCTGTTATCCTACGACCTGTTAGTGGGATCGCTGGAAAAAAAAGCCCGTGGCCCGCTCCTGGAGCAATTCAATCAAGAACGCACCATGCTCTCCGAGCGGTTTCGGCACACCAATCCGATGAACCTGACCGTGGATCAGCGGATGCAGGCATCGGCCTGTTTCGGCCTGATCACCTTGTTCTGTTCGGCATCGGCCAAAGATCAGGATAAAAACCGCTACGAGAGGAAAGAATACCGCGAATTCACCGCCGACATGATTCAAACCGTGGAATGGCTTGTTCAGTCCTGGAACGAAATCACGTCGGATTCATCCGATTCTTCCCTGGAAGATTTGGAATATCCCATGTTTTACAGTCTTGTCTTTGCGGATGCGCTCCGCCGGGTCGGCGGCCCCAATCTGCTGGACTTTATTCCCCGCGATCGCATCACCGAGACCATTCGAAAACAGAAGATCCCCGATCAGCCGCTGATCATCCGCGAAACAAAGATAGAGAATCCCCTGCCGGATGACCCCGAAACCTGGCCTCCCGGAACAAGAAACATCTTCTGGGAAAAAGGAAACGCTAAAGAACCCGGTCCCCCCGCCCCCACACCCACTCCGACCTCTCCCCTCGCGCCACAGCCGCAGGCAACTCCAGCATCCCTGCTGCGCAGAGGAGAATACGCAAGATGGCTTTGGCGATTGTATCATCCCAAACCGGAAGCCACTCCCACGCCGACTCCCTCCGACGGCTGGTTTCCGCCTGGCAGAAGCGGAAGACCCTCCTCCATCGGGCCGGTCCTGCTTTTCCTGGCAAATGCCGGCGATCCTTATTGCATGGAGGTCTGGGAAAACGGCGGAATGGAAACCGCAAGCCACCCCGCATCTCTTGCATGGTGGCGAGAGGAATCCCCCAAGAAGCTTGTACGCCCCAAGAACTCCTCCAAGATCCTGACCAGCGACAAGCAGCCGCTCGTTATCCTCCAATCCGATGAATCGGAAAAATTCTTCCTGGCTCGTGAAGTAACAGCGGATGGAGCAACGGCAGGGGATCATCTCTCATTCGGGAACATTCAACGCAGAATACTCCAGGGAGTCGATCTGTCCGCGAAAGGTTCTGAGGAGGTCTTCTCTTCGAATTCGTTCAGGGCGGACGGGCACCTCGTATGCACACAGAATCAGAATAACCTGGAGTGGATATCCTTCTATCGAACAGACAAGTTCCTGGGGCTGCCTTATTTCGTGTCCGTGGTTCACGGCGTATCCGAAGCCACCGCAACCCACTCGATCCTGCTCCCCATCGGATCGGATGAAGAAATCAAGGGTGTAACCGAGGTCCCACGGGTGATTACCATTACTCACCCGATTCCGCCAAGTGCGGGCCGGAGCGGTCACCCCATCCGCATGTCCGCCAATCCCCAGACCGCCCATCTGCGCATTGTGTTTTCTTCCGGCAACCGGGTACAGGCGGATGTGATTCGTGATGGCGAGAACCGGATGCTGGAGTGTACCCAGCCCGTTCTCGGCAACTCAGCTTTTCACCTTGTTATGACGGATAGACTGGATAAGGAATGGTTCTCATTCGAGCAGGTGGAACTCGAAAAAGGACTCGGAATCCGTATCCCCTGGGGAACGAAGGGTCACGATGTGATTGTCGCCAATTCGGGGGAGGGAGTTCGGGGACCGACGATCGAAACGGACGGCAAACTGGCCGTGGTTTCCTGGGATACCGACCATGATCGAGTGGCGTATTTCCTCCTTGAGGGGACATACCTCTACGCCACTCCCTCGCTGCGGAAAGGCTCTTTGCGCGAGCTGGTTTACGGAGCCGAGGGGCCTGTCACAGTCAGTTTTCTGGGCAGAATAATGGTTTTTGCGGAAAACTGTTCCATCAAAGGTTCTTACTACACACCGGATTTGTTCTCAGCCCGACAGGGAGAAAAATGGCTGACCCCGTACAGGAGCAATCGCCGGGCAACCTTTTCCCGCTGAACCGCTTTTTCGACCTCTCCCGTCAATCATTCGAGAGAATTGCGATAAGATCTGTTGTATCTCATTCGAATTTTATGAGGCTGCCATGGAAGTCACTCGTCAGGAATTCATCGATCATCTGAAATCCATCGTCGGTTCCAATCATGTCCATCATTCCGCCGAGGATTTGACCGCCTATGCATACGACGGCACTCCGGGATTCAACATCCCCCCCATCGCTGTCGTTCAACCGCTTACGACCGAAGAGGTGGCTCATGTCATCCAATACGCTTATGCGAATGATGTCCCCATCATCCCGCGAGGATCGGGAACCGGTCTCTCAGGCGGTTGTGTGCCCGCAGAGAACAGCCTGGTTCTCCAGACGGTGAGAATGGACAAGATCCTTGAAATCGACACGGTCAATCTGACCGCGCTGGCCGAACCGGGAGTCATTACGGCGAACCTGGCGGCAGAGGTGGAGAAACTGGGCCTGTTTTATCCGCCGGACCCCGGCTCCATGAAAATCTCCACGCTGGGTGGAAATGTCGCCGAGAATGCAGGGGGGCTGCGTTGTTTCAAATATGGTGTAACACGGGACTACCTGATGGGACTGGAAGTTGTTCTGCCTGACGGTTCCCTCCTGAAAACCGGCGGCAAGGCCAAGAAGGATGTGGCCGGTTATGACCTGACCCACCTGTTCGCCGGCTCCGAGGGAACGCTGGGGATTGTCACGAAGATCCTGGTCTCTCTTCGCCCCAAACCTGCCGCGACCGCAACCATGCTGGTTTTCTTCGATTCCCTGGTCGATGCCGGGGAAGCGGTCACCCGGATTGTGGCGAATGGAATCCTCCCCTGCACCTTGGAATTCCTGGACCAGACCGTAATCAACTGCGTCGAAGATAACGCAAAGCTGGGATTGCCAAGAGACAAGGCGGCCCTGCTTCTCATCCAGGTGGACGGGCATCCGCAGCAGATTCGCGATGAGATCGAAGCCGCCCGCGAATCGTGCATGGCCCATGGCGCATCTCAAGTTTCCGTGGCCACCTCCGATGCCGAGGCCGAGCAGCTGGTCCAGGCGCGACGGGCTGCGCTCTCTTCCCTGGCGCGGGTCAGCCCCACCACGATCCTGGAAGATGCCACCGTTCCGCGCAGCGAGCTGACCAACATGATCGCATTCATTCAGTCCGTCGCGCAGAAATACAAACTCCGAGTCGGCGTCTTCGGCCACGTGGGCGACGGTAACCTGCATCCGACCTTCCTCACGGATGAGCGAAACCAGGAAGAGATGCAGCGAGTCCACAAAGCGGCCGAAGAGATTTTTCAAAAAGCCATTGAACTCGGTGGAACGATCACCGGCGAGCATGGCGTGGGGATCGCCAAGAAACATTTTCTGCCCGCAATGATCGGCGATAGCGGAATTGAAGTCATGCGTCGCATCAAGAAAGTCTTTGACCCGAAAGGACTCCTGAATCCCGGCAAAGTCTTCTGATTCGGCCTTCTGAGAGTCATTTCATTCAATTTGGGAGGGCGAGGCTCCTCTTCTCCCTCTCCCACCGGGAGAGGGTCGGGGTGAGGGAAATTCCGGGCCGCGTGCGCATCCGACGAATGGTCTTTAATACCATACATGATCTCTCTCAGCGGAGACCGTCTCCATGAGAACCGTAATCTCCGCATCCCGCAGAACCGATCTGCCCGCCCATTACTACAACTGGCTTGCGGAATCATTCCGCTCCGGAAAGGCGCTTGTCTCCCGGCCATATAACCGAGGAACTTATGAGGTGAATCTGACCCCCGATGAGGTTCACACAATCGTTTTCTGGTCCAAAGACTTCGATCGCTTATTGCGAGATACGAGGAGATGGAACCGATACCACCTCTTCTTTCAGTTTACTCTCAACGACTGTCCCGAGATGGAACCGAACGTGCCTCCACTCCCGGAACGCCTTGAACAATTGAAGGCTTTGGCAAGCCAGTGGGGACCGGAACGGATTTCCTGGCGCTTCGATCCGATTGTGTTCTGGGATGACGGGAAACGGAACAACCTGTCGGGAATCGAACGAATCGCCGAAACAGCCGCATCCTGCAGAATCGACCGATGCACCTTTTCCTTCATGACTCATTACAACAAAACCCGCTCGCGGGGACACCGGCTGGGAATCGAGTTTTATGACCCACCGCTGGACACGAAGATCGAGGTGGCCTCCGCTTTATCCCACACCCTGGAGAGGTTCGGCATTGCGCTTGCGAATTGCTGTAATCCCGAAATGGTGGGAATAGGGGGCATCCGGCAGGCGCATTGCATAGACGGAACCCTGCTATCGCGATTGGCCGGTGAATCCTGTGATGAGAGAAAAGATACCGGGCAGCGTGGAAGCTGCGGCTGCACCCGTTCGGTCGATATCGGCAGCTACTGGATGGAATGCCCCCATGCCTGCCGGTATTGCTATGCCCGACCGGCAGGCGATTCCGCCAGGAAGGCAGCGCTCTGAAGTCAGGAAGGGAGAGGCTACCGAGACTATCTCAAACCTCGCAAACGAACACATCGAACTTCTCCCCCAAGATGGGGGAGATATAGAGGGGGTTATATTCACTGAACTTACTGAATCGACTCCAAACCTCGATCATTTTCCGGGTTTCGATGATTCGGATTTCCAGGTTCCCCGTTTGCTGATCCAACTCAGGCGGTTGAGTTCCATTACCGAGCATTGCACTTCGGTCTTGTGGGCGACAACACGAAAGAACCGCCGATGAGAAGCCAGCGCAGGCATCGAAAGGACATCCGTTCCTCTCGGTTCGGGCCGCCAGATACGTTCCTTGGCAATGAATGAGCTGGCCTGAAGGAAACGACGCCCCTCCGTGTGGTAGCACGGCAGCACCACCGTCAACATCTCACGACTCCATTTGCCGAAATAGATCTCCAGAAATGTTCGTAGACCATCGGTTGCCAGACCCTGGCCGAACCGATCCGGATCGATCTGGACATGAATATCCGCACCGCCCGTCTTCTCATCCACCTTCGTCAGTAGGATGAACCCGACAAACTCCTGATCCTCGGTCTCTATTGCAAACGCCCGATTCCCGGTTCCTTGTGTGCGTTCCTTGAACCATTGGTCCCAGCCCGCCCGATCACGCTCGGGAATCACATATAACGCCATCAAAGGATCGACGACCGGTTTCCAGGAGGCAATCCGGTCACAGTCCGCACGATCCAAAGGACGCACCAGGGTTTTCTGTCCAATCATGGTTAGGACTTCTTCACAATTGGACGCAGGACTCATGAGCGATCTCCTTTCCATTGGTTGCGTATTCCGCGATGGATATTCGAACCGTATATCGGTTCCCCTGTGCGGGAATCGCTATAGATAATCGGAAAATTTTGAAGGGACTTTACAGCAGGACGACTCTTTTCGACAAGGATCGAAGGCATTTTCCATTGAAATGCATCTCAAGTGCTATCAGGAGATCGGTTATCAGGTTTGAACCCGGATGATTCCTATTTGCTGACTTCAATAAAGAGATCCTCCAGGCCCAACTCCTTGAGCGCGGGATCTCCCCGTAGACGATTGATCAGCGGCTGATTCGTCTTGAGCTGATCTCGAATCAATTCAGGATTCTTCTCATAAGCCCTCTTTAGATCCGAAGTGATCGAGGCATTATCGTATTTCTCCAAAAGGACTTTGAGACTGGCACAGTTGAACCAGGCCAGCCCATCGTTCGGCTCGTCCTGGGTAACCCGCTGCATGGCCGCCAGGGCCTCCTCGTATTTGCCCTGTATACTCAAGATCTGGGAGACATGTCGGCGGGCCGTGTTATCTTTATCGTGTCGGGCCAGCATCTGACCGAACACTCTCAGCGCGTCATCATATTTCCGCAGACGAAAATAGTTCAAAGCCAGATGTTCCTGAACCGTCCGCCATTGTTCAGGTGCGAAATCGTCAAGCCCGGCGCTTGCTGCTCGGACCAGCGCATCGGCAGATTGATCGTACTTATTCACACTGCCTAAATACGACCCGATCTGGGCATACCAGGCTGCCAGGTTCTTTCGGAGATCCGGGTCCGGCGTCCAGGTCTCTCCCTTCTCGTCCCATTTCTTATAGGTGAAATGGTCCAGTGCATTCTTCGCGCTCTCATAGTCCCCCAACTGGAAATAGCAGCAGCCAAGATACTCCAGCACCTCCGGATTCTCCGGATTGGACACATAGGCGGCTTCAAAAGACTTCCTCCCCCGGTCGTATTGGGCCGCCCGCAGGTACCCCAATCCGTTGTTGTAATGCGCATAGACCTGCTCATAGTCGATCTCCAAAACACGGTTGTAGGCGCGTTTAGAAAATACAAAGTCCCCCTTCTTGTCATACAGCACTCCCAGATTGTTGTGCGCCCACTTGTAAATCGGATTGAGGAACACGTCGATCTGAAGGCACTTGACCCCCTTATCGACAATCGCCGATTTCTCCTGCTCATGTAATCCATACTTCTTTGACAACAATTCCTCGGTTCCCTGATCGATCCATGCATTCACCTGGGCTTGCTGCTCCGGAGTCAATTCCTTCTGACCATAGTCCTCCGCTGCCTTGTCTTCGTAAGCCTTGCGCACCAGCTCTATTTGCTGAAAAGCGTCGATACAAAACCGGCCCAGGATGTAAAAGGTCTCCATCTGGTACGGCCATACCTTCATGGACTTGTCGAAATGATCGAACATCTCGCCGTAGCGCTCATGGCCCTGATAGTTCATCCCAAGACGCAGATGTGTCTCCCCCGTGATCTGCCGAACCAGAGTCGACGTGAGCAGTAAAACGCCGACCAGAAGAACCGGCCAGCGGAGATAGGTTGGAATGGCGGTGTAGTGAAAACCGGATCCGTTGACCTCCTTTCGGCGTGTCAACTGCTCCCCGCAGATCCAGGAATACACCAGCCCGGACGATCCCGCAATGAAATAGAACAGGATCACTCCGGCGGGCAGCACAAACGTATGGCCGAAATTGCAGCTGACCAACGCAATAATCATTCCGGTAATCGCACCCACCTGGAAATAAAAAAGAAACTGTCTGTCATCGAATGAAAACGGCCGATTCTTCGGACCGATCGGAGTCAGGTCCGCTCGCCCCCAATCCAGAATTCGCAGCGACCGAAATCCGCACCACAGCGCCGTCACCCACAGCCAGAAATAGGCAAAAAGCCCGAAAATACCCAGTTCAGAAGAATGCTGAAGAAAATCATTGTGCGCCTTGCGCGCCAGTGTCTCCTTGCCGAGGAGTTTGCGCTCCAACTGGCTCTCATAGCCCGGATGGATGACTTTGAAGTTCCCGGGACCGATCCCCGTCAAAATATTGTCGTACGTCTTCATAATGCTGGCCCGCATACATTCCAGGCGGAAAATCATGGGGGGAACGCCATCCGGCTGGTAATCGCCATTCACATCGGCCCACGTGATGAGACCCGCCACGCGGGTGCGAATCGGATTCTCCGTGGAAGCCAGAACGGCGGCCAGAACCGAAAGCCCCAACACGAGGGCAAACACGCCTCGTCGAAACCAGAAACGCAGCTCCGTCAGAGTGATCGGATTACCCGATTTTGGATTGATAAAATTCAGGCGTTGAAGAATCGGCAATCCACGATAGGAAATCAGAATCAACGCCATCACCGGGAATCCGATAGCGAATCCCATGTAGCTCGCGTTGCAGTCGATATACAGGAACGCCACCAATATCAGACAGACAATGACGGAATACATCGCCATCCAGAACGGGTATCCCCACGAGTAGATCAGAAGCGAAATGGCCAGCGGAAAAGCCATGTTGAGAAACTCCGCTACGTAATTCTCGTTCCCCATGAACGAGACGGGTTTCTCGGTGAACCGACCCGCATTCGGCCCCTCAATCGCGCTCCAGATCGGCTGCCAGTCAAACCACTGCCCAAGAGCATACAAAACCACCAGAACGGTTGTGACATTCAAAACGATACAGAAAAGTCTCAAATCGGCAACCCGGCGCAGAAAGACGGTGAGCAGAACCACCTGCACAAGGGCGGCTCCATAAAGAGTCAGCGCTTCCCACGCCTCTGCCATGTTCACCGTGAAAAAGGTCGTCACCAATATCACCAGAAACAGGCACGCCGCTGGAATCAAGATCGGTGTGCGCGGACGGTCCCAGCGGCCTTTTAACGCCCACCAGGAAGCCAGCATCAATAGGATCATAAACTCAAACGAAATGGCCTTGGTTGTGGTATAGTGTTGCCATGTCCCCGTATAGAAGATCAGGGTTGCGTAAAAACTGCCGAAATAAAGCACCAGGCGACCAAACAACAGGGCCAGACGCTCAACAAGCGCCCCGTGGGAGCGGGAAGACAAAACAAGGTAAACGCCCAGACCGATCAGGGGAAAGATCAGGATCCAGAACTTGAAATCATAGAAGGGACGTAAGGTTTCGTGCACGGACGCTATTCCGATATGCCAGGCTCGTATTGAGAGTGATCCATAAAAGCTAGTATGGTAACGCGAGGCTCTTTTTCCTCCTAGAGCCGCCTACTTGAAGAAAAACGTACTTTGGGAGAACAGGTAACCATGCCCATTCGAATTCTGGTGGTTCACGGTCCGAACCTGGACTTGCTCGGACGGCGCGAGCCGGAAACCTACGGCACAACAACCCTCGAGGAGATCAACCGGTCACTGGAAACCCTGGCAACGGAACTCGACGTGGAACTGGAAATCGCTCAACACGCATCGGAAGGTGCGATTGTCCGTACCATCGGCGAGGCCCTGGACCGGTTCGACGGGATACTCATCAACCCGGCTGCCTATACCCATACCTCGGTCGCGATTCGGGATGCCGTCGCGGCGGTGGGTATCCCGACGGTGGAAGTTCATCTCAGCAATATCCACCGACGGGAGGAATTCCGGCATCATTCGTTCATCGCCGGTGTGGCCGCAGGACAGATTTCGGGATTCGGTGTTCAAAGTTACCTTCTGGGTCTTCGCGCCCTCGTGAGTCTATGTTCCTCATAGCCGCAGGATTGAGCTTGCCCGTTTTGCTGGGGGGGCCGCCACCGGGGACGGTCGCCATTCTCCTGGTTTTCTCCGCAGTCGGCCTGATTGCAGATGTTGTTCGAAAACCCATTTCCGAGACTACTGAAACCTTGTCGACTCCCACCAAGATCCTGGGCCTTCTGTTATTGGGAGGGGGCGCAATCGCCCTGTTGAGAACCTGGCCGGAACCCATCCGAAAAAACGCCCTGTTGCTGGTTTTCTCCGGGGCATTTCTATTCTGGGGCTATCGCCGCGACCGAATTCGAAATCCCTGGTTCCTTGTGGGACCCTGCCTTGCGTTGATTCTGTTGATCCTCGTGGCGGATTCTCTCGGATGGACGTGGGCACAGCGGTATGTCGGCTCTGCCTGGCTTCTCGTCACGGCATGTCTTCCGGGGGCACTGATTTGGGCGCTGATGGCCGAGAGACGGAATTGGGTCGTCGGTGTGTTCTGGATCGTCGGACTTGTTTATTCCCTTCTATTGTTTGTTCTTGCCGATTGGATAGGACTGCTGGCCCTTGCGGTCGTTCTCATTGCCGCTCTGGTCGCAAAACGGCTGTCTTCCGGGGGGCCGTTTATTCCATCGGGACTTGCACTGACAACATGGCTGGGCCTCTCCGGCACGGCACTCCTCCCCGGTGTTCTTGTCCAAACCGGCACTTCCCCGGCTCTGCAAACCACGGGTGTGACGACACTCCTCAAGTTCCAATCCCGTGCAGAACGAATCCTCGGGACTGAGACATGGGGGTGGCTCTGGTCTATTCCCCGCAGGATACCCCGGACAGCCTTCACCGGAGTCGATCCATGGTGGAAGGAATACGCAGCCCTCCGGATCGCCGACCTGGGCTGGCTGATCGGGCTGCTCATCGTGGCCATGTTGCTTTTCGTCTTCCTGGTATCCATGCCCACCCAACATCGGCAAGACCATTCTCATCCCCGAACCTGGCGAATCCTGGTTCTGATTGGATGGCTGGTTGTCGGATTTCCGACATCTTCCTGGTCGGTCTCACCTCTCGCCTGGTTGTTGATGGGTGGACTTCTCGGCTTGAAGGAGGGGTGTCCTGAGGATACGAAACAACGGATTCCCGATTCCGGCGGCGTTTTCACGACCGCCTCCCTCATCCCGGCTTTGATGGCCGCGTTGATGGTGATTCCAATTATTCAGTCGGTGCGTGAATGGCGTGCCGAGAGAATCTCGACGACAGAAACAAACCTCGTTCAGGCCGCGCAATGGGCACCCTGGCGGGCCGATATTGTCAAAAAGGCTTTGACGGAACAACTGAAACAGCCGCCGGAGCAGAGAGATCTCATCACCGTCGAGCATTTGACAGGCTGGTTGGTACGATCGGGAGAAACAGGGGCCATCTATCATGCAGAGGCATCGCGGCAAGCCCCGGATGGAAGACCCACTCTGGCATCCCTGGCGGCGGCAGTGGAAGCATCTCCGCACAATCTCGATACCCGCCGCCGGTATGCCGATACCCTGAAAACCTCCGGGGCACTGGAAGGGGCACGGGAACAATACGAAGCCTGCGCGAATCTGGCTCCATTCGATCCATCCCTGCGCATTGCCATCGGCTCAATCTGGGAATTGCTGCACAAAGACGAATTCGCCCTGCCGGAGTATGAAAAAGCCCTGAAGATCGACCCGCTTTCGGAGGTGGCGCGGATCAAGGTGACGGAGCTGTCGAGCCGCGTGTCCCGGTAATTCGAACCACTTCGGTCTGATACACCTGCGGCGTGAATCGAAAAGCCATCGAAATCGGATGGCTGGTCGTCCCCGGCGGCCAGACCATGATGTCCGGAAGCAACGGATAGAGATATCGCTGCGAACGATAGACCACCTCGAAGGTGAAACGCCTGTCCAGATCCCTCCGCAGATCCCCGTATACATTGTGAATCGCCACAAGGTCCCCCGGCTGAATCCGATCCGGATCGTATCCCAGAACCGGACGTCCCGACCAGAACGACATCTTCACGGCGTCCACTCCCGCACGATAGGTCTCATTCGAGAAAACTCTTTCCTCTTGAGGACGTTGAGAAATAAAAAACGCCGCATCCGTGATATCCCCAAAGGCATCCCGCTGCAACCCAACCACCAGCACCGACATACCACCCAGCCAGATCAGTGTCACAACCAATCCGAAACGGCGAATCCGTGCGGGAATCAGCCCCTCCTCCCTGCATTGCTCGATTGCATATCCTGCCATCAGACACCAGATCGGAAGCAAAGGCAAAAAATATCGGAACTGAAAAGACTGAAACGCGGTCTGCACGGGAAGCCAGATCACAATGGTAAATACGGTTACTGCACGAACCAGCCCCCAGGGTCCCCGCCGATTCCACAGTCTGCCCACTGCGTAAAGAATCCAGATCGCAAGGGGATACCCGACCGCCCATGGCAGGTAAAGCACAAAACCTTCAAAAAAATTAAAATAGGTCAACAACGTAACAAACAACCCATGACTCGCCCGCTCGGTGAACTGCCCGAAATGGCCGAATCCCCGGATTGCCAACCAGAGAACCAACCCAATCCATGGAATGAAAACCAGCGCAAGAGGCCAGGAAAAACGGACCATCTGCGGTTCCGGCTCTCCCTCGCGTCGCCGCGGACGAAACTGAATCCGCCAGCGAACCAGCGGCAGCCACAAAAGAAGAAAAATCAGGCCGTGATACCGGGTAAGCGTAGCCAGGCCGGCCCAAAAGAAAGTCCCCCGCAGCGCGCGGTTCCCCGCCGCTCCACGATCCAGAATCGCATGAACATAATAAAGCAGCGCCACGGTAAACAGCAGAACAAACAGGGAATCCGTCATGACCCGTGGCCCCCACCGATTCTGCATCGGAGACAAAAACCACAGGAGCGAAGCCAGAATCCCAATGGAATCGTCTCCCAGACGTCTCGCGGCCAGGAAGAGCGGAATGGGAACCAGCGCGGAACTGACAATGGAGACCAGCCGCCCCGATGTCAGAAGATCCCCCACAAAAAGGTTCACAAACCGAACAACCAGGGTGTACAGAGGCGGAAAGAAAACAATCGGCGAATCCCACAGTTGCAGCTGGATAATGCCATCGGTATATTCGCCGCGATTCCAGCCGATCAGCGACAACTTGAGCAGCAACCCGGCAAGAATCAACGCGGACAAGGCGTGAGGAATCCCTGCGGGGCATTTCTCATCTACTGAGACACCTGCAACCTGACGCTCCATCTGTTCCATAATGGGAGAATGCCCCAAACGACCGGCATTGGTCAAGAATGCCGAATTCCCCTGACATCCGGCAGAATCGCGGGGATAATCACACAGAAATCCGAACAAGGGGTGATTCAAGATGTTGCGGTTCGACTCATGGCAGCGTGGCAGGACAGTCTCCGATGTGCTCTGTCGCCTGTTTCCCACAGGACCACGAACTGTGCTGGATGTGGGCGGAGGAACCGGAGAGAGCCTGACCCTGCCGGCACATTGGTCCGTGGTCAGCGTGGACATTCGAACGGCAGCCTGTGAGGATTTTGTCTGCGGTTCGGCGGACCGGCTGCCGTTTCATGACAAGGCTTTCGATGTCGCCGTGTGCCTCGACACCTTGGAGCATCTCCCGGAGGGTCTCCGAAACAATTCCCTGTCGGAGCTGTGCCGAATCGCTCGCGAGGCAATCGTAGTCACTGCGCCATTTCATCAGGAATCGGTTCGCGAAGCGGAGAAAGCCGTCAATGACCTGCATGTGAAACTCCATGGAGAACGGCATCCCTGGCTGTCCGAGCATCTTCAGTATCCTCTGCCGGACCTGGAGGCAACCTGTGCCATGTTCCAGCAGAACGGCTGGCCCGTTTCAAAAATGCCCATGGGATTCCTGCCGATCTGGACCATGCTGATGTTGACCGATCAAATCCTCGAATCGCAAGGAGGCAGCCTGGACACCGCGAATAACCTGGACCGCATTTATCGCGAGGAAATCTATCCGACAGACTCCCGCCATCCGGCGTATCGAACCCTGATCGTCGCCACAAAGCCACCGTTGGAACCGTTCGCGCCACAGCCTATCGCCGATCCCGGCAGGTTGATAACAGGGACATGCCAGCTGCTCACTGAACTGACTCCGCTCTGGGTCTCATGTATCCAACCGCGATCCGATGAATACGAAAGTTCTCAGGAAATCGCTGCGCAGTACGTGGAACGCCTGGAACAGGCCATTGCAGGCTGGGAGATCGCTTACGGGGAGGCACTCGCCCTCGCCGAAAAGGGGCACCGACGCATGGCAGAACTGGAACAGCGGCGGTCTTTTCGGATTTATCAGCAAGTGATGCGATGGCTGGGCCGAGAAGTGTGAATGAGGGATAATCCGCATCTCAACTTGACAGAATCCCGACCCGTCTCTACCTTCCGAAACAACCCATGATGATCAATACACCTTACCTCAATCGACAAAACCTGCTCCGTCAGAAAATGGAACGGGACAATCTCTCCGCGTTCCTTGTGACACATCTTCCGAATATCCGGTATCTCTGCGGATATACCGGCAGCCATGCCCTGCTCATTCTGGGCAGGGAACGCTGCACGATCATCTCGGATGGGCGATACCAGGAGCAAATATCCAAGGAAGTCGTGGGGGCCGAGTTCATCCTCCAGGGACAGCGCAGAGATTCGGTCGCAACGGCAGAAACTCTCAAGGATTACCCATCCGGCAAAGTGGGATTCGAGAGCCGTCATCTCTCCGTGGCACTGCACACAACACTGACGGAAACCTGCACGGATCGGGATTTCGTGCCCCTGGCGGAATGTGTCGAGGAACTCCGTCTCACAAAAGAGGAAAATGAAATCGACTCGATTCGCCGCGCACTGGAAATCGCCGAGCGGGCATTCGAACAAGTCCTGGAAGACATTCGCGAGGGAATGGAAGAACGCAAACTGGCCCACCTATTAGAGGATCGGATGTGGCGGGAAGGCGCGGAAAAGGAGTCGTTCGAGACACTGGTTCTGTTCGGCGCACGGACTTCCCTTCCCCACGGCAAACCGGGCAACACCCTTCTTTCAAGAGGAGATCCCATCCTGATGGATTTCGGATGCGCCTGGGAGGGATATTGCTCAGATCTGACTCGCACGGTATTTCTGGGTGATCCGGGCAGTGAGTTCCGAGCGGCCTATCGTGCCGTGTGGGAATCTCAGAATGCAGCGGTGCAGGCAATTCGTCCCAATGTGCCGTGCCGCGATCCTGACGCAAAGGCCAGAGAGGTCCTTCAAAAACACGGACGGGGAAACCAGTTCATCCACAGCCTGGGGCACGGTGTCGGATTGGAGATTCATGAAATACCCCGGCTTTCCCCCACCGAGGAAAGATCCCTGCTGGAAGGCATGGTGATTACGGTGGAACCCGGTGTGTATGTGCCCGACTGGGGCGGAATCCGTATCGAAAACATGGTCGTCGTCCGCTCCGATGGGGCCGAAGTCTTGAATGGTTCTTCGACGGAATGCATCGTTCTGTGATTCGATTGGCAGGAAATTCTTGAATGGAACGCACTCTTAATGGAGGACATAATGAGTGGTATGCCCTGTTTGGTAACCGGCGGAGCCGGATTTATCGGTTCCCACGTCGTGGAAAGCCTGATCACAGACGGTTGCTCGGTGGCGGTGATCGACAATCTTTCATCGGGCCGCCGAGAGCATGTCCACCCCAATGCCCGGTTCTATCAGGCGGATATTCTCGATCCCCTGGAGGAAATCTTCGATCGGGAACGACCTGAAGTCGTCTTTCACCTGGCGGCGCAGGTGAGTGTCTCTGTCTCCACCCGCAAACCGGAGGTCGATGCCCGCACAAACGTTGAGGGAAGCGTCCGAGTCTTGCAGCAATGTGTTCGAACGGGTGTGCGGCGAGTGGTGTATGCCTCGTCCGCAGCGGTGTATGGGGAACCGCCCGCTCTTCCCCTGCAGGAAGATCAGTTTGTCTTTCCTCTCTCGCCCTACGGGATCAGCAAGTATGTGGTCGAATATTACCTGAACTATATGCGCCATGCATACGGGCTGGAGTTTGTCGCCCTGCGATACGGAAACGTATACGGCCCCCGACAGGACCCGCACGGCGAGGCGGGCGTGGTGGCCATATTCAGCCGGAGACTCCTGCACGGCGAACCGGCGGTCATCTACGGCGATGGATTTCAGACCCGGGATTATGTGTTTGTCCGGGATATCGCCCGGGCGAACCTGCTGGCCAAAAATAGTACTATTCCCGAAGGCGTTCGACCCGTGTTCAACATCGGAACCGGTCGCCAGACCACCACGAACGAGATCTTCCAGAAGGTCCGCGAATTCGCCGGCAGCAAGCAGGAAGAACTCCACGAACCGCCCCGTCCGGGCGATGTGAGTCATTCTTTCATGGCGAATAATCTCGCCCGAAAATATCTCAACTGGACCCCCCAAATCCCCATTGAGGAAGGGCTGCGGGAAACGGTCGCGTTCTTCAAGTCCCTGGGGTAGTTGTGTCCGGAAACCCACGGGCCGATAGACTCTCGTTTTTCGGTGGACGAATCCTATGGGATCGTCATTCGTTTGGGTATACTTTTGTATGTTGAATCGTACGGAATATCGGGACATTCTTGACAACCGCAAAGCATGATCCGGGGAAAAAGAGATCCATGACACGGCTGTCCGCAAAGGATCGGCCGTATGAAATTCATTGCCTCACAACGCGGTTGGGAAAGGGCAATGCCGTATGGCCGCGAAAGCCGTCGCCACCGAAAATCTGACTCAACAATATGTCAGTTTTATTCTCGCCAGAGAAGAATACGGAATCGACATTCTCAAAGTCCAGGAAATCATTCGGTTCGAATCGTTGACCCGAATTCCACAATCACTGTCCTTCGTCGAGGGAATTCTGAATTTGCGCGGGAAAGTGGTCCCGGTGATGGATCTGCGGACAAGATTCGGTCTTCCCAGGGGAGAACGAGACCGAAAAACTCGAATCATGGTTGTCAATGTCAATGGAAGAGAAATGGGGTTGATTGTCGATCAAGTCTCCGAGGTGCTCCAGGTTGACTCCGACCAGGTCTCCCCGCCCCCTCCAATGGGGGCCTCGATTTCCGCAGAATACATTCGTGGCATGGCAAGAATCGAAGAAAGACTGATGATTCTTCTCGACGTTGAGAAGATCTTGTCGTCGGAGGAATTGGCCGCTTTATAGACAACTCCCGGTCCTGCTCATGACTCGTGGAGAGTATCCGGATGTGAGGAACCGCCGCTCGCCCGGCAGATCGCTTTCAAATGGAGAAAGGTCCAAGAGTTGGCCCTGTCCCAGACTCAGAAACAGATGTCCCAGCTCGAGTTCGAGCAGTTTCGGGATTTGATCTATCAGGAAAGCCGCATCGCTCTTCGCCCTCATAAGAAGATGCTGGTAATGAACCGTCTGGCCAAACGTCTTCGCGAGCTGAATATGGATTCCTACGGGGATTACTATAAGTACGTTGTCTCGACCAAAGGAAGGCAGGAAGAGCTGGCGAGGATGGTCGATGCGATCACCACGAATACGACCCAATTCTTCCGGGAAGGAAAGCAATTTGAATTCCTGGATGGCCATGTATGGCCGCATCTTCTGGATCTGAAACTCGGCTCCGCAGCCGTGAGAATCTGGAGCAGCGCCTGTTCCACCGGAGAGGAACCGTACACCATCGGCATTTCCGCCCTGGAGGCTCAACGACGTTCGCCGGGACGACCGGTCTCGATCCTGGCCTCTGATATCAGCGACAGCGCCCTCCGAACGGCACGGGAGGGAATTTACCCCGAAGACAAAGTAAGCGGCATCCCCGTTGTTCTGCTCCACAAGTACTTCCTGAAGGGAGCCGGAAGAGTCAAAGTCAAGCCCGAACTGCAGCGTCTGATCGAATTCGACAAGATCAATCTCAACGATCCGTTTCAACGCCAGCTGAAAGGATTTGATATCGTATTCTGCAGAAATGTGATTATTTACTTCGACCGGCAAACCCAGGAAGAACTCATGATGAAATATTACGAGGTACTTCGCCCTGGCGGGTACCTCTTCTTAGGACATTCCGAGACCCTTCACGGGATGGCAACGGATTTTGAATTTATCATGGCATCGGTATACCAGAAGCCAACCCGGAGATGATGCCCACGAGAGACAGAGGTGCACAATGGAATTCGATACCAACCAATACATCGAACTGTTCTACCAGGATGCCGAGGAACATCTGGAACTGATGAACGAGGCGCTCTTGGCCCTGGAGCAGAATCCGGCGAATCCGGAACCGTTGCAGGCCATTTTTCGGGCGGCCCACACCATGAAATCCTCTTCCGCGATGGTGGGATTCATGCACATCAGCGAATTCACCCACACCATGGAGGACGTCCTGACGAAAATGCGGGACGAGAAGGCCCCCATCACCAGCGATGTCATCACAGCCCTGTTTGAGTCGTTCGATCTGCTCAAGGAAATGCTTTCCAGCCTGGGCGATCAGGAATCCGAAACCCACAAAAATCAGGTGAAACAGCAGAGCAAGAATCTCATTACACGCCTCCATAGTCTGGCCGCGATCCAACCGCCGGAGGCCGTAGAAACTCCGACGGCGAAGGTTCCACGGATCCGGTTGGATGAGACAAGACGAAACCGAATCGAGGAATACCGCCTCGCGGGACACAGAATCTATGAAGTAGACGTCTTTTTCGAAGACAATATCCCCATGGCCGCAACCCGTGCCTTCCTGATCTGCAACAACATGCGATCTCTGGGAGATATTCTGGTCTGTGAACCCGATGTGGAACAGGACGAAAACGCCGTAGTGGAGAAGGGCTTCTCCTTTATTCTTGCAACGGATTCATCCGAATCGGATGTTCGCAACGGTTGCTCAGTGGGACAGGTCCAGAAAGTGATCACGCGGGATGTCACCCAGGCAGAGCAATTTGAGTGGCCGGATGAATCCGAAAAGAAATCTCCGGAACAGGTGCCGGAATCGGTAGCCCCGGCCCAAGTGGAAGTGCCGACCGCCGAGGCTGAGAAACAGCCGTCAACCTCCTTCGACCGGCGCGAAGACCGGAGCCGAACTCAAACCGTACGCGTGGATATCAAGAAACTGGATCGCCTGCTGGATCTCGCCGGGGAACTGGTCATTAACCGGGGAAGAGCGATTGAACTGGGGCAGCAGCTGGCCGCCCGCCGGGGCAACACCGGGGAGGAAAGTTTCCTGCTCGACAGCCTGGTCCAGCAGGGCATGATCATCACCCAGCTGCAGGAAGCCATTATGGAATCCCGGATGGTTCCCGTGGGCCAAGTCTTCCAGCGTTTCCATCGTGTCGTGCGGGATCTCTCTCACGGACGGGAAAAAGAGGTGGACTTGATCCTCGAAGGCGAGGAAACGGAAATCGATAAGAAAATCATCGACGTCATCGGGGATCCCCTGACCCACATGATTCGAAATTCAGTCGATCACGGGATTGAGTCCCCAGCGGAGCGAATCGCCGCCGGAAAACCCGTCAAGGGCAAACTGACTCTGGCCGCATCCCATGAGGGCAACAATATCACCATCACCGTTCGAGACGACGGCAAAGGACTCGATCTGAAGAAGATCAAACAGAAGGCGATCGAAAGGGGTATGTATACGGAAGAAGCCATCAGCCAACTACCGGATCGAGAGGTCCTTCAGATCATCTTTCAGCCGGGCTTCTCGACGGCCCAGGTTGTCTCCGACATTTCGGGCCGGGGAGTTGGGATGGATGTCGTCAGACGAACCATCGACGAGTTGGGGGGGAATGTCGACATCGAAACAGAACTGGGAAAGGGAACGGCCTTCACCATACGCCTGCCTCTGACCCTGGCAATCATCCAGGCTCTGCTGGTGGAAGCCGGTTCCGAGATGTTCGCATTGCCCATCGCAAACGTCACCGAAACCTTGCGAATCACCAACAATGACATATTCACGGTCGAAGGCAGGGGGGAAGTGATCCGCTTGCGGGAAGGTGTCGTTCCCATCCTGCGACTGGATCATGTGCTCGACACTCCGGTTCGTCGAGAGACAAATGGTCGAATCTATATCGCCATTGTGCGACACGGAAACCAACATGTCGGTTTGATTGTGGACCGGATGGTCAATGAACAGGAAATCGTCATCAAGTCCCTGGGCGCACACGAACAGCGATCCAGTTATATCGCGGGCGCATCCATCCTGGGGAACGGAAGTGTGATTCTGATCCTCGATGTGGCCGCCCTGATTCAGGAGACGTTGGGAGTATAATGGACGATACAGTACTCGAACGAATCAAGTCCGTTTTTTCGGAAGGTGCCGAGCTGGCAGGACGGTCTATGGAAATGATGATCGGCCGTCCGCTGGGCATTCAGGTCAATCGCATCGAGCAAATCCCCTTCGAAGATCTGTGTGAAACCCTGTATCCGCCGGACACTCCCATGGCAATGATCATTCTGAGGATCACCGGGGATAACAGCGGCTACATGGTCTTCCTGATGTACGAGGAAAATGCGAGGAAATTAAATGAGATGCTCTGGGGAAGTGTTCCGTTCGAGGATGGCGTGATCAACCTGTCCAATCCCTCGGCGCTTCGCGAGTTGGCGAACGTCGTGGGCAGCTGTTTTCTCAACACGCTGGCGGATCGTGTCGGCCTGGAA
>Ga0116141_10001080_pt1 | contig 22990 bp, 23 predicted proteins | sample AD_UKC097_MetaG_FD_89744 | JGI IMG/M metagenome (GOLD analysis project Ga0116141, IMG submission 89744) | Active sludge microbial communities of municipal wastewater-treating anaerobic digesters from USA - AD_UKC097_MetaG | ecosystem: Engineered > Bioreactor > Anaerobic > Digestate | place: USA...
AAAAAGGGCGTTCTCAACTGAGAACGCCCTCTGCTGTTTCCAGGGTAGACTTTACACCACTGGCCAACCTCTCGGGGCGTAAGGACGCATTATCATCACGTTTCTCCACATGTCGAAGGCCAGTGAAACCATAACGATCTTTACTTCCATTTCTCTATTTATCACTCTTTTATCTTCCGTCATTTTTGTTTCTTATGCTAACAAAGTAAACAAAACTTTTCAAGACAGGTCAACTGCAGTAAGCAATCCGGTAAGATAAATAAATCATAAATTTCTTTCTCCGCCGGTCATCAGAGCTTCAGGCTAGCTCCAGAAGGCAGCGGCTTGAAATCATAAGTGGGGAGCGGCTCAGAAGAAATTAACTTCAAAGAGGGCGACTCAAAAGACCACAGAGCGTAGTACTCAGGATGAGAAGAGTAATAACAAAGTGCATAGATGTTTTGTTTATCAGCCAGGCCGACATTCATAGCCTGCACTCCTCGGGAATGCTTAATTACCGTTTCTTTCAACCGGCCAAGTGCCTTCTCCGGCGGTTCGCTTCTTAAATAACTTTGCAACATATTCCAGATCTTCTGGGAGCCAATCTCTCCTCTTACAGGAAAAGGAAGGCAAATACCTTTAATAAATCCATTAAAGACAAATGAGTAAGGCTCCGAACAAAAAGGCTGATTGTATTTGAGGCAGTTTCTTTGGTCGGGAAAAGATGAACTACGGGCATGAAAGAGAAAAAATCTACCAGCTGGTAGAGATTTAAAGGCGGTTTTCTCCTCCCACACGGGTTTTATTGATTTTTTAACCACCCAGTTTCGACTATCAGAAAGATAGGATAAGCCCCAGCCATCACCCTGCCAGTCGCCTTCCAGACTTCTGCTCTTCCTGCACATCTCAGAAAAGGCGACCGCCAGTTTCCCAGGCTGGAAATCACATTTTGATTTTACTATTAAGAATCTGCACATCTATTATTATAGATATCCGTTCCCCATATATATTTTTTATTCTTTATTTCGGACCTGCAAGAATCTCTTCCAGCTTTTCGAGACATTCATCTATTTGACTTTTCTCCACAATATAAGGAGGTAAAAAGCGGACAACATTGCTCGCGGCTGGCACTGCCAGTATTTTTCTTTTTTGAAGCTCTTTAATAACCGTATCCCTTTTCTCTTTGACTTCCATACCGATCATCAAGCCTTTACCCCTGACTTCAATTATCAGGTCTGATTTAATCTCTCGTAGCCGGTTTAAAAAATAACCGCCGATGTTTTTTACCTGGTGTAAAAGCTCATCATTTAGTAATTCCAGCGTGGCCAGCAGGCCGGCACAGGCCAGAGGATTACCACCGAAAGTAGAAGTATGAATAGATCTCGGAATTCTCTCGGCAATCTCTCTTGAAACCAGTGTCGCTCCGAAAGGTAAACCCCCGGCCAGGCCCTTGCCTAAACAGAGAATATCCAATTCATCCATTTCTTCATCCGAAGCTAAAAATGAACCTGTCCGACCACCTCCAGCCTGAATCTCGTCCAGAATAATCAACACCCCTTTTTGCTGACAAATTCTTCTGACTTCTTTTAAATAGCCTTCAGCTGGAACATTAATCCCACCTTCGCCCTGTAAAGGCTCAAGAAGAAAGGCGGCAAAACTGTCATCGATGGTTCCCTTTAGGGAATCAAGATCGTTATAGGGTATGAATTTAAAATCCCATAATAATGGCTCAAAAAGCGTCCGGTATTTTGGCTGGTAAGTAGCTGATAAAGCTCCCAGAGTTTTACCGTGAAATCCCCCACAACAAGCGATAAACTTCTTACGGCCGGTGGCTAAAACAGCAAACTTGAGAGCGGCTTCAATAGCCTCTGCCCCTGAACTGGAAAATTGAACTCTACTTAATCCATGACCGCATCTAGAAACCAGTTCTTGAGCGGCCAGAGCCCTGAGATCATTATTAAAGCTACCATGCAGAGTCATCAGCTCAGGCAACTCTGCAGCTATTGCCTGAGTCAGATAAGGATGGTTATATCCGAAGATGTTGACACCATAATTGCTCATCAGATCAAGATACTTTTCCCCGGATTCATCAATCAAATAGCAGCCTTCGCCCCGGACAAAAGTAATGCCCCTGTTGATATATGAATCTACCAGATATCTTCTCTGCAAAATTTCAAATTTTCTTCCCTGTTCAGCTAGCATAGATTTTATCCTTTAAATCTATTTATCTCCCTTAACTTATAATTGTCCCTTTTCCCTCCAGAGCATTCAGGATCGGATTTTCTATTCGGCCATCCCCCCAGTAAATTACCTCCACTCCTCCCTCGATGGCTCTTTTGGCCCCGAGGATTTTCTTTTTCATTCTGTCTCTGGCCAGAGGCAAATAGTCTTCAATTTTTTCTTTTTTGAGCCAGGGCACAAGTGTGCTTTCATCGTCTGGATTCTCCAGAAGCCCTGGATTTTCAAACAGAACAACCAGCTTTTTAATCTTAAGTTTCTCGGCCATAACCGCTATCGCCCAATCATTATCAGTATTAACGATTTCCTTTTCAAAACTTATGGCCGGCGAACAGATGACCGGAAGATAGTTGTTTTCTACCAGAAGATTTATTAACTCTGTATTAATTTCTTCCACCCTGCCTGTCAGGTTATTTTTAAGGAGGACCACCCGATCACCTTCCCTGGCCAGTATTTCTTTTTTGGCTTTAGCCTGCCAGAGCTCCCCATCAACACCTGACAGGCCAACTGCTCTAACACCTTCTTTCTGCAATCTGGCGACGATCTTTTTGTTCACCAGCCCGGCATAAGCCATTAAAAGAGCCTCAAGCAGTTGCTGGTCAGTATAGACACTGCTCATGCCTGATGGAGAGACAACAGTTTTAATCGGAATAGATAGCCGGCGGGCCAGCTCATCCCGATAATAACTGGCTCCGTGGACCAGAACTATTTTTTCCCTGGACAGCAAATAAGAAATGTCGCGGGCAATTCCATCCCAGTTAATTTCTTTTCCACCTCCCACCTTAATAAGAAGCATTATTAGTCTTCTCCATATTTTTCTTTAAAACTCATGACGTCTTCCTCAGTCGTTTTTCCTGAGACCAAACTCTTGATGATTAGATTGCGTCTGGCGCCGATAACCGCAGGCCGAATTGGCTCATATTTTTGAGGTCCAAAATTTATCAGGGCATTGAGATGTATCCCGGCTTTATGGGCAAAGCCATTGTCCAGATTAGTCATCAGATTTACAGGCACCTCCATCTGGCAAATTCTGGCTACATAATTTTCAGCTGCGGTTAGAACTTTTAAATTGTATCTGGAAGTTAAGGCCGGATTGATTTTATAAAGATTAACCAGAAGACTGCTCAAAGGAGTTATACCGGTTCTCTCCCCAATACCGAGCAAAGAAGTGTCAACCCAGTTAGCCCCGGCCCTCAAAGCTGAAATAGCATTGCTGATGGAATGGCCGAGATCATGGTGAAAATGGACCTCAAGATCAGCCTTAAATCGTGAGCGGATTTCTCCTATCTTTTCATAGACTTCCCAGGGCAAAGCTGTGCCCAGTGTGTCAGATATGCCAAGTCTCTCGACATTTAAAGAGTCAGCCAATCCATAAATCTGAAGGATTAGCTCAAAAGGCTGATGGAACAAATCCTCGGCGCTGATTCTCGTTTCAACTTTATGTTTCTTAGCCAGTAGAATATTATTTTCCAGATTTTCCAGATATTTTTGAGGTGTCAATTTAAGGGCAGCAATTCTTTCCGGATCAGCCGTGCAAAGGATGTTCAATCCATCAACCTGGCATTCCAGGGATTTTTCTATGTCCTTCTGATTATTTCTGATATGGGATAGAATCTTCGTCCTGGACTTCCCCTTCAGGCTGACCAGCTTTCTCACCATTTCAGCCACTTCCTCTTTTACCGGATTACTGACCTCAATGTAATCAACTCCGATGGCCATTAAATAACTGAAGATCTCGAGATGTTCCCCCAGGCGAAAACTGGCTCTCGAAAACTGAAGACCTTCTCTTAAGGTGGAATCAATTATGCCTTTGAAATTCATTTCTATCCCCCTGTCATTTTTTTAGACCGGGTGAAGCCCGGTAAACTCCAGGCCTGTTTCCTCCGGAAAACCAGCCATCAGGTTAAGACACTGGACAGCGTTGCCGGCTGAGCCCTTGACTAAATTATCAATTGCTCCGATGATGACCAGCCTGGAAGTTCTATTTTCAAGTTCAAAACCAAGATCACAAAAATTTGATCCCTGTAAGATTTTAGGTTCAGGATAACGATACAACCCCTGGTTCATTTTAATTATTCGAATAAAAGGTTCATTTTCGTATTCTTTTTTCAAAATCCCCCTGATTTGCTTTTCGCTAATCTCTTTATCAAGAAAGGTGTGAATAGTGACTAAGATTCCTCTGACCATTTCCACCGCCGTAGCTGAAATACTAATGGTCACATTGCCAGAAAAAGGTCTGAGGGCTTGCTCAATCTCTGCCGAATGACGGTGGTTAGTTGGTTTATAGGAACGAATGGCACCTGCTCTTTCCGGATGATGGCTCGGCCAGGAAGCTTTGCTCCCGGCCTGAGAACTGCTCATTTTGGCATCAATGACGATGGGATAGCTTTTAATGACGTTGTTCTTTATAAAAGGATAAAGACAGAGAAGGGAGACTGCTGCTTCACAACCTGGTCCGGCTACGTAACGAGCAGATTTTATTTCCTGACGATAAATTTCAGGCAGCCCATAGACAAAAGTGGGAAGTAAATCCGGCAACGTATGTTCTGTGCCATACCAGCGCTGCCATTCGGCCGCATCCTTGAGCCTGAAATCAGCCCCAAGATCAATAACTTTTTCTGACAGGCTAAGCCATTTTTCCATGGAAGGCATTGATTCACCATTAGGCAGGGCTAAGAAAATTAAATCACCTGGTCTGACCTCATCTGGACTGCAGAATTTTAAATCTGTTATCCCCCTTAAATTAGGATGAAGAAGAGAAACCTCCAGATGAGCAAATTTCCGGCTGGTAACCTGGCTGATTCTTACTCGAGGATGTCTGAGAAGAAGACGCAGCAATTCACCTCCGACGTATCCTGAGCCGCCAATAATCGTTACTTCCAGCTGGTCATTTTTCATGTTCATTGCCTCAGGTACCGCTTCCGAAACGATTCTCTTTTAAATATCTCAAGCCATAATCAACAATGGCTGAGGAGATACTGACCCCAGTTGGTTCTTCAGAATTTTTGAATTCCATGGTGTGATTAACTTCATTTACTTTGAATCCATCCTGAGTTTCAAATATATCGAGAGCTAATAATCCTTCACCAATGGCTTGAGCTGCCAGTTTGGCTACTTCAACCAGTTCATCACTCAGGGGACAGTTTTCAGTCCTGGCTCCTCTGGCTGTGTTGGTTATCCAGTGCTCCGATGTTCGATATACAGCGCAGATAACTTCCTGGCCAGTAACAAAGGCTCTTATATCACGCCCGTTTTTTTCAACATATTCCTGCATATAAAGTGCTTTTTGCTGCGGTCCCCCCAGGACATCCTTATGCTCAAAAACCGCTTCCAGTGCATCCACGTCATTTACCTTAGCCAGCAGGCGGCCCCAGGAACCAAGAGGTGGTTTGATCACTACCGGAAAGCCGCCCAGATAATCAACTGCTTCGATAGCTTTCTCCAGATCAAAGGCCAGAGCAAATTTCGGAGTAGGAACACCAGCTTTTAAAAGACACATAGAAGTTAAAAACTTGTCCTGACAGACAGTTGCCACTTTCAAACTATTCACTACTGGAACTCCAAGCGATTCGAAAAATGAAATGGCATAGTTGCCTTTAACCGTGGAAACCGACCTTTCCAGAGCCAGGTCGAAATCAACCTCAAAGTGAACAGGATCTAATATCATGCCTCTTAAATCGATGAGCTTTACCTCTATCCCTTTTTTAACTGCCGATTCGATAATGAGTTTCTCTTCTTTTCTGATGGTCGAATGTAACAGAGCCAGTCTGGTCATCCTGCTAAATCCTTATCTTCTTATTCTTTTTCCCTTTGATTCCAGCTTACTGTCCCCAGTCTTCTTCAATGGCTGGAGCCTCCCTCAAAGAAACCTGATGGTCCTCAATGGCCTCAACCACCAGGATAGAATGGCAATCAGGACAGCTAAGAATTTCAGAGACCAAAATGTCCTCTTTAAGACTGACCTCAGCCTCACAGACCGGGCAAGTTCCTTCCACACTCATCAGCTGTTCCTCCTTAAGATCAAATTTTCGAAAGGCATTATGAAGAGTGGCCAGAAATAAGTCAAATATTTAAATAAATTTTACTGTTTTATTAATTTATGTTAAAAATTTAACATGATTACAGTCGCTGAGATTGCGGAAACCATTGTCAAGAGATCCCCTTACTTAGAAGAGGCTCTCTCTCTTGGGATCATCAATCTCTCGGCTCTGGCCAGGATAATCAAACCGGAAATAGAAAAGCAATTGATGAAGACAGTCCAGGAAGGGGCGATAATTATGGGATTAAAGCGTTTATCCCAGAAAATTAAAGTGGCTAAAAAGAGTCAAAAAAAGCTTTTCCTCGAACCACCGGATCTCATGGTCAGATCAAACCTTCTGGAAATAACTATACCTAATTCAGACGCCTTGTTGCTCAAACAGAAAAAGCTACTTGACAAAATAAAATCCAGGAAGAATTATTTTCTCACCTTTACTCAGGGGATTTATGAAACAACCATTATTGTCAGTAAGAATCTGGAAGGGAGCCTGACTGAGATATTCAAAGAAGAGAGAATAATTTCCAAATTTGATAGCCTCTCCTCCATCACTATCCAGTTGCCGCCGGGTTCTACCTCCATACCTGGAATCTATAATTATATTTTGAGAGCTCTGGCCTGGGAAGGTATTAACTTGATTGAAGTGGTCTCCACTTTCAATGAATTCACCATCATCCTTCAGGATAAGAGCATCAATCAGGCTTTCGCCATTTTAAAAGAACTTTTTGAGCCTGCCAAGAAATGATAAGGGCCAGCCACGAGCTCCGAGTAAGACCGGGTTGGAATCTTTTTATTGATCATGGCGGAGGCCGAAAGTTATTACCTCAGGGAGGGCACTTAGCACACAAAGATCTGAAGAGTCTGGCGCTTAAATAGCGTTCTCCCCTGTCAGGCAATAAAGCTACAATTACTCCGCTTTTCATATCTTTTGCCAGGCGAAGTGCTCCGGCTACGGCCGCGCCACTCGACATACCGACCAGCAGGCCTTCCTCCGTTGCCAAAAGCCTGGTTATCTTAAAGGCCTCTTCATCTTCCACAGTAATTTTGCCATCTAAAGCCGCGGGGTGATAGATCTTTGGCGCTATAGATTCTTTCAGGTTTTTCAGCCCTTGAATTGCATGTCCCTTTTTCGGTTCAACGCCGATTACCCTGACTTCGGGCTTTTTCTCTTTTAGATACTGGCTAACGCCCATCAGGGTCCCTGTACTTCCCATTCCGGCTACAAAAGTGTCAATCTCCCCATCGGTTTGTAAAAATATTTCCGGTCCAGTAGTTTCATAATGAGAAATGATATTGTTTTCATTCTCAAATTGATTTGGCAGGTAATATTTATCAGGTTTCTCTTCCAGAATCTTGTAGGCCTTTCTTATAGCTCCATCCGTTCCTTCTTCGCCCGGTGTCAGCAGCACTTCCGCCCCAAAAGCTTCCAGTATTTGCCGTCTCTCAGGTGTAACGCAAGCTGGTATAACCAGCTTAACTTTATATCCTTTTACTGCTCCGATCATGGCCAGAGCTATGCCCATATTTCCCGAGGTTGGCTCAAGAATAATCTTATCTCTGGTCAGCTCCCCTGAAGCCTCGGCCTCCTTTATCATGTAATAAGCAGGTCTATCTTTGACAGAGCCGCCCGGATTAAGCCCCTCCAGTTTGCCATAAATTTTTACCTTAGGATTTTGATTTAAATGGGTCAATTCGACCAGTGGTGTTTTGCCTATAGCTTCCAACAGGTTATGATTTTTCATCTTTATCCCTCCCTAATTGCTGATAAATATCTATCAAACTTAAGTTTTTAGCTCCGATTATAGTTTTTGTGTCAAATCATTTGATCTATGGCCTCATTGGCTTCCTTAATAAATTTCTGAACACTTTCTATTCCGCCCGAATTAAAAAGGTTAATTAAATGGCTCCCAATAACAGCCATATCCACTTGGCCTGCCAGGCCTCTTATCTGTTCAACTGAAGATATCCCGAAACCTGCTGCCAGGGGAAGGTCGGTATAAGCTCTCACCTGATCAATGAAATCGGCACTCTTTTTCTCCACTTCTTCCCTGGCCCCAGTGACACCCACCCTGAGAGTGATATAAATAAAACCTTGAGCCATCTTTAGTATTCTCTGTAATCTTGAACGAGACAGCCCTGCCGACAGAACCTGAATTCCACAGAGCCTATATTTTCCAAGCAGCGAATAATACTGGTCATAATCTCTCTCATCAAAAGGCAAGTCAGGAATGATAAGCCCGCTAACCCCGACGGCAGCACTTTCCGAAAGAAATCGATCAAAACCCAGGGCGTAAGCCAGATTGACATAGGTCATAAAAAGAAGGGGAATTTTAATCTCGCCTTTTATTTCCTCAACCATCTTCAGGCAGAGCCTGGGCGTCAGCCCATTTTGAAGAGCCTTATGATTGGCGGCCATGATAGTTGGCCCGTCAGCTAAAGGATCTGAGAAGGGAATCTGCACCTCAATCATATCAGCCCCGGCTTCAGCCATGGCTAAGATCAAATTCCGACTGGTTTCCAGATCTGGATAGCCAGCTACCACATGAGTCATAACTTTCAGCCTTTTTTTCTTGGTAAAAACTTCTTCAATTGCTCTCTCCACGATTGGCCTCCTCTTTCAAAAACTTCATCCAGCCTTCGCCATCAAGTTCTTTAGCCGCAATAAATAAATCCTTATCCCCCCGGCCGGAGATATTAACTACCATTACTTGTCGTCTGGAAAAATTTCTGGCAATTTTAAGGGCGTAAGCTACAGCATGAGCCGACTCAAGGGCCGGTATAATTCCCTCTGTCTGGCCAAGCGTCTTAAAAGCTACCAGAGCGTCTTCGTCCGTTACCTGGTCAAAGCAGATTCTACCGACATCGTGAAGGTGTGCCAGCTCAGGACCAAGACCGGCATAATCAAGACCGGCACTGATTGAATGCGTTGGCTGCACCTGTCCCTCATCATCCAGAATAAAATAAGATTTATAGCCCTGGACAATGCCCTTTTTGGGATTTTTTCCCAGCCGCCGGGCATTTTCTCCGCACCCCGGACCCCGGCCGCCAGCTTCAACCCCATAGAGTCTCACCTTTTTATCTTTTAAAAAAGGATAGAAAAGCCCGATGGAGTTAGAGCCACCACCCACGCAAGCTACCAGGACATCAGGCAGCCTTTTTTCATAGGCATATAACTGGGCTTTAACTTCCTGGCCAATAACCGACTGAAAATCTCTAACCATCAGTGGATAAGGAAAAGGACCAACGGCCGAACCGAGTAAATAATGCGTATCCTCCAGATGCTTAATCCAGTATTTCAAAGCAGCATTGACCGCATCTTTCAGGGTTTTTGTGCCGTCTCTTACCGGAATTATCTCTGCTCCCATGGTTTTCATAAAAAAGACGTTGGGATACTGCCTTTTTATATCAACTTCGCCCATAAATATCCGGCTTTGAAGGCCAAACCTGGCCGCTACCGCCGCTGTAGCCAGCCCGTGCTGTCCGGCTCCTGTTTCTGCTACCAGACAGGTCTTGCCCATTTTTTTAGCCAGCAGGGCCTGCCCGAGTGCATTGTTTATTTTATGAGCGCCCGTCTGACAAAGAGATTCAAGTTTTAGATAAATCTTACAGCCTCCTCCTAATTTGGTCAGATTCTGAGCAAAATAAAGAGGTGTCGGGCGGCCCGCGTAGTTTTTCCTCAAACTTTGGAGCTCTCTTTGAAATTCTAGGCTTTCCCGGTAGCGAAAATATGACCTGGATAATTCCTCCAGAGCCGGGACCAGCATTTCGGGCACATATCTTCCGCCATAGTCTCCAAAATACCGGCTTTCCCCTACGGCCTTTGCCCTCTGCTTTCTATTTTGTTTCATTCCTGACCTCGCCATTTATTAACCTCTTCGAAAAAATTTATCATCTTAGCAGGATTTTTCTTACCGGGAGAGTCTTCGAGAGAACTACAGACATCCACACCAAAAGGTTTCATTTCTATAATTTTCCCAATACTCAAGGCTGAAAGACCTCCTGCCACTATAATTTTTCTTCCCATCTTTAGAGCCTCACTCAGAATCACTCTATCAAGCTCCTGTCCTGTGCCGCCATAGGCTTTCTCAGAAAAAGAATCCAGTAGAAAGACCTCAGCTGAATACCTTTCCATCTCTGCTAAAGCCAAAGCATCCTTAACTCTGATGGCCTTCCAGCAGGGAAGGCCCAAGCAGCGGCAGAAATCCGGCCCCTCATCTCCCTGAAGCTGAACAATGTCCAGTCCCACGTAGTCATAAATTTCACGGATTAATGACGCCTGTTCATTAACAAATACACCGACTTTAACGGCTGAAGATTTGCCTTGCCTGACCAGTTCCCGGGCCAGTTCTGGTTCTATAAAACGCGGTGAATTTTTATAGAATACAAATCCAGCATAATCAGCTCCCAGCTGACAGGCCAGGTTATAGTCAGGGAAGTTAGTTAAGCCACAGATTTTAACCTTAACCATTCATCAGCTCCTTGATCGCTCCGGCCACATCTTTTTGTCTTAAAAGATATTCGCCGATTAAAGCCCCCGAGAAGCCTTCCTCTTTTAATGTCTTTATCTGTTTGGGAGAATTTATAGCTGATTCACTGATGAGACTAATCCCTGGCGGGAAGTATTTTTTCAGGCGCAAAGATGTGTTGAAGTCCACCTGAAATGTCTGGAGATTACGGTTATTAATGCCTATAATTGATGGCTTTAATTCAAGGGCTTTTTCTATATCTTCCTCGTCATGAACTTCTACCAGAACCTCCATCCCCAGCGCTATGGAGGCCTCATGCATCATTTTCAAGTTTTCTTTTGACAGGCTGGCCGCAATTAACAGAATAAAATCGGCCCCCAGGTTATATGATTCATAGACCTGATAAGGATGAACCAGAAAGTCCTTGCGCAGGACAGGAACCTGCACTTTGCCTTTGACTTGACTCACGTATTTTTTTTGCCCGTCGAAAAAGTTTTTCTCAGTAACAACGGAAATAGCTGCAGCACCGGCCTTCTGATAACTTAGAGCCAGTTCTACCGGGTCTAAATCTTCTTTAATCAATCCTCTGGAGGGTGAACTTTTTTTGACCTCGGCTATGAGGCAAAACCCCTGCTTAAGGCTTCTTAAGATATCACGAGGTTTTTCTCTCTTTTTTAAAGAAAAGCTGCCGGGAGAAAAAGCACGGAAATTCGCCTCCTCGTCTTTATTTATACCAGCAATTATTTTATCCAGAATGTTCATAGACTCTCCTGGTTAGAAAACATGATCAGTTCATCCAGTTTTTGTCTGGCTTTCCCTGAGTCAATCGAATCGGCGGCCAGCTCAAGTGCTTTTTTATAACTGGGAGCAACTTCTGAAAGGTAGATAGCGGCCGCCGCATTAAGCAGCACAGCATCTCTCTGGGGACCCTTTTGGCCATCAAGGACGGACAGAACAACTTCACAATTAGTTTTTAAATCTCCACCTTTGAGGCTTTCCGGCTGACAGCAGGTAAAGCCAAAATCCTGAGGGTCAAAGACAAAGCTTCTCAGCCAGCCATTATTTATCTCGATAATCTTAGTTGGGCCAGTCAGGGTTATTTCATCCAGACCATCCTGGCCATGAACAACCATGGCCCTTTTAGCTCCAAGAGAAATGAGCGACCTGGCCATTTTTTCCATAATCTCTTCACTGAAAACACCTATGATCTGGCAGTCCGCTCCGGCCGGGTTAGCCAGAGGCCCCAAAATATTAAAAATTGTTCTGATACCTATTTCAACCCGCACCGGCAGGGCATGTTTCATAGATTGATTGAGTTTTGGAGCAAAAAGAAAAGCAATTCCAATCTCGTTAAGAGCTTTTTCCATAACTTCATGGGGAGCAGCGATGTTTACCCCTAAAGCTTCCAGTAGATCAGCACTACCGCAGCGTGAGGTCACTGAACGGTTACCATGTTTGGCCACCGTCACCCCGGCCCCAGCGGCAACAAGAGCGGCCGCCGTCGAGATATTAAAAGTGCCCTTAGCATCACCGCCTGTTCCGCAGGTATCAACCACCAGTTTCCCTTCCGGCCTTGAAATCCTGGTAGCTCTTCTTCTCATCACCCGGGCCAGTCCAGTTAGCTCAGACACCGCTTCTCCCTTGGTCCCCAGAGCTGTCAGGAAAGAAGCTATTTGAGAAGTTGTAGCTTTCCCCGAGGTTATTTCAGTCATAACCTTTTCTGCTTCGGTCTCATCCAGATCAATACCCTGATAGACTTTACCAATGGCCATCTGGATAGTTGACGGATTTGGTCTGGGGCTTAAAAAGTTAGCCAGAAGCTCCAGGCCAGATTCTGTCCCTATCGACTCGGGATGAAACTGCACTCCCTCCAGACTGTAGAGTTTGTGCCTGACCCCCATAATGTCTCCTTCTTCTGTCCAGGCAGAAATTTCCAGTTCCTCGGGAAGAAAATTTTTTTTGATGACTAATGAATGATATCTGATTGCCCGAAAAGGATTTTTTACCCCGCTGAATATCCCGTTTCCGTCATGATAGATGTCCGCTGGTTTGCCATGATAAAGGGCTGGCGCCCTGACTATTTCTCCACCCAGTGCCTGGCCAATACACTGATGACCAAGACAGATGCCGAGAATGGGAATTTTCCCTTTAAATTGCCGGATAATTTCCAGACTTATTCCAGCCCCCTCCGGCCGGCCTGGCCCCGGTGAAATAATGACATGGGAAGGTTGGAGCTGGTTGATGTCTTCAATGGTCAGCGCATTATTTCTTCGGACGGTGACCTCATAGCCCAATTTCCTGACATATTGAAAAATATTATAAGTAAAGGAATCAAAATTATCGATTAAAAGGATCATGTTGTCCCCCTTTATTTTCAGTCTGCATCTTCCAGCGTTTTGAAAAGAGCGGCTGCTTTATTTATAGTTTCTTCATATTCTTTTTCAGCGACGGAATCGGCCACTATTCCGGCACCAGCCTGAATAGTAGCCTGACCATCCTTAAGCAGAATTGTCCTGATGGTAATACATGAGTCAAAATTACCATTAAATCCAAGATAAAAAACCATTCCTCCATAAGGACCTCTTCTCGACTTCTCCATTTCGCTGATAATTTCCATCGCTCTTATTTTAGGAGCACCGGTCAAAGTGCCGGCTGGAAAGGCAGCCTTAATAACATCAAAGACATCGTATTTTTCATCCAACTCGGCCTTAACCGTCGAAACAAGATGCATCACATGGGAATATTTCTCAACACTCATAAAATCAATAACCTCAACGCTTCCTGGCCTGGCCACCCGGCCCAGGTCATTCCGGGCCAGATCAACCAGCATGATATGCTCAGCTCTTTCTTTAGGATCGGCCAGAAGACTACTCGCCAGTTGGTGATCATCGGCCAGAGAAACTCCTCTTTTCCTGGTGCCGGCAATAGGTCTGGTTAAAAGCTCTTTGTTTTGAACTTTAACCATCACTTCCGGAGACGAACCAATAAGCGAAAAATTATCAAAATCCAGAAAGAAAAGATAAGGAGAGGGATTAATGACCCTCAACTTTTGATAGATCTCAAAAGGAGAAGCTTCTGTCCTGGCAGTAAATTTCTGGGAAATCACCACCTGAATAATTTCACCCTGGCTGATATATTGCTGGCAGCGGTTAACACGTTTTAAAAATTCCTCCTTTTCCATGTCAGGCTTAAGAAGAATTTCCGTGTGCTTTTCTTTTTTTTCGTTCAAGCTCAGCGGGTGCGAAAGAAGAGTCAGAATGTCCGCAATTCTGGCCAGGGCCCTTTCATATTCTTTAAGGGGAGTTTCGCCGGGCGAAGTAGTAACAATGACAAAAAGAGACCTTTTAACGGAATCGTAGATTAGAAGTACCTCGGGAATGACCATAAGACCATCAGGAATTCCTGTTCCATTACTTAGAACAGGAATTTCCTCAAAATAGCTGGCCGTCTCATAGCCTAAATAGCCAATCGCTCCTCCATAAAAAGGGGGTAGGTTTTCATAAGCAGGTGCCTTCCAGCTCGAAAAATATTTTCTAACAGCTTCCAGTGGATTTTTAAGTTTTTCTTTGAAAACAATGACCGGCTGGCTATCTCTATTTTCGACAATTTCAACTTCCTGGCCATTGAGAGTAATAGTGCTTTTCCTTCCCAGCCCGACAATTGAAAAACGACCAACATTTTCTCCCCGCTCAATCGATTCGAGAAGAAACTTGGCCTTAGTCTTGTGAAAGATAGAAAGCGGAGTTTCAAAATCAGCCATGATTTCCTTAAAGACAGGAATGATGGTGTAAGATTTAGATTCAGCTAAATATTGTTCCTTTGATGGAAAAACCATTTTATCCCCCTTTAAACTAATTGACTTTTTCGAAGAAGCAGCAAATCGGCCAGAACAATGGCTACGGCTGCTTCGACAATAACCGGAATTCTCAGAGCGATACAGACGTCATGTCTGCCTTTGATTTCCAGATATTCCCGGCGGCCTGTTTTTAAATTAAAAGTCAACTGAGGCTGGGGAATGCTGGCCGTGGGTTTAACTGCCAGACGGAAAACAAGCGGATTACCATTGGTCAGGCCGCCATTAATACCGCCAGCCCGGTTAGTAGCCGTTCCCCCATCCCGGCTAATTATCAAATCGTTATGTTCGCTTCCCTTCATTCTGGCCGAAGCAAAGCCAGCTCCAAATTCAATCGCCTTAACGCCTGGTATCGAAAAAATCAGGTGAGAAATAAGCGATTCGACGGAATCAAAAAAAGGTTCACCCAGGCTGAGCGGGACTTTGTTCACCTGGCATTCAATTATTCCTCCAATTGAGTCCCTCTCTTTGACTGCCTGCTCAATAGCTTTTTGAATATTTTTCTCTCCGCCAGCCTCGATCAGTCTGGCTCTGATGGAGACAGGCCTGATGATTTTTCTGGCAACGACTCCGGCTGCTACCAACCCTACGGTCAGTCTCCCGGAAAAATGGCCTCCACCACGGTAGTCATTAAAGCCATAAAATTTCTGGCTGGCAGTTAGATCAGCCTGACCCGGTCTGGGCATATCTCTAAACATTTCATAATCCTTGCTTCTCATTTCCTGATGGCTAAATTCCAAACAGAGTGGTGCACCAGTCGTTCTGCCGTTAAAAAGCCCGCTTTTAATTTGAACGGTATCAGCTTCAACCCGGCTGGTGGTTCCAGCCTTGCCACCTTTCCGCCTGGTTAGGTCTTTCTCAAAATCAGCTGCCTTTAGAGGTAAGCCAGGAGGACAGCCGTCAATCAATATGCCAGCAATCTGCCCGTGAGATTCTCCATAAATATGAACCCGGAACAAGCGGCCAAAACTATTCATGGACTTTACCTCCAAGTTTCCTGAAGTCATCGAAAAAATTCGGATAGGATTTAGAGACACAGGCCGTGTCTTTTATCAAAATATCTCCATCAGCTATGATGCCCGCTACAGCTGCAGCCATGGCCATTCTATGATCGTGATGAGGATCGACAACTCCAGAAGATAGACGGCTCTGGCTAATTTCCATCCAGTCGCCGTTAATAGAGATATCAGCTCCGAGTTTAGAGAATTCTTCAGACAGGACTTTAGCCCGGTTACTTTCTTTATGGGAAAGCCGACTGACCCCTTTAATTCTGGTCAGCCCCTCACAGGCACAGGCCAGGACGACCAGCGGTGGAAAAAGATCCGGACAATCGGTGGCATCAAAGGTAAAGGCCTTAAGGGCAGACTTTTCAACCCGGATTTTTTTTGAATTCTCTTTGCCTGATCCACTATCAGCTTCAGCTGAAGAGCAGTCAATACTCAGATGAGCTCCACAAGCCTCCAGAGCCTCCAGAATTTTTCTGTCACCCTGGCCGGAATCAAGTTCCAGACCGCTGACAGCCACGCTGCCCCCAAGAGCACCAGCTACCAGTAAAAAAGCAGCCGCACTCCAATCGCCCTCTATGCTGTATTCCTGTGCTTGAAATTTTTGCCCGCCTTTGATGTAAAATCTCCGGTAATTTTCATTAAGGATGGAAATCCCAAAATCGCTGGCCACTTTCAAGGTGATATCTATGTAGGCTCGGCTTTTTAAGTTCTCAACCTCAAGGACAGAATCTCCTTCGGCACAAGGCAAGGCCAACAGCAAGCCCGTTAGAAACTGAGAAGTGGTTGAGCCATCAACCGTCGCTTTTCCTCCCCGAAGTGGACCTTTAAGTCTCAAAGGAGGATAGCAAGCCTGACTTTCACATTGAACACCAAGTGCTTGAAGCGGTTTTTCTATCATCCCGACCGGACGTCTGAACAAGGTGCCGCTGCCAGTTAGAATGATTTCTTCCGAGGTGAGAGAAGCCAAAGCCGGAAACATCCGCAGGCAAAGTCCTGATTCTCGGCAATTCAGCTCTCTTTTTACAGGTCTTATCCCTCCTTTTATCCTTAACAACCGGTTTCCTTTCTTCAAGACTTCTGCTCCCAGATCTCGAGCTATTTCCAGAGAAGCCAGGGAGTCATCACAGAAAGAAGGATTAATAATTTCAGTGATGCCATCTGAAAGAAGAGCCGCTCCTACCACTCTTTGCATAAAGCTTTTAGAAGGTGGAGCTATTACCTCCCCGCTAATCATTGAACACCTCCCTGATTTCACTATCTATTTTGTCTGTCACTTCCTCCAGACTTTTTTCGCCGTTAACCATAAGATCAGCCGTGGTAAAATAGAGCCCTTTTCTTGTTTCATAGATATCTTCAATTTCCTGCTGGCTGCTTTTATTTAATAAGGGTCTTTTTGTTCCGCTGGCTCTTTTAAGACACGTGTCGAGAGTTGAAAACAAAAAAATGACAGTGGAATTTTTTTTAAGAATCTGACGGTTTTCTTCATCCGTAATGGCCCCGGCTCCCGGCGAGAATAAAGCTCCTCTCTCCATAGCTAATTTTTTGATAGTTATCTTTTCCTGAGCTCTGAAATAAGCTTCTCCCTTTTTCTCAAATATCTCCTCTATGCTCATTTTTTCCCTGCTCTCAATCAGTCTGTCGGTATCAATGAATTTCAGACCCATCTTAGAAGCCAATCTTTCTCCAATAGAAGTTTTGCCACTACCCATAAACCCGATGAGTGTAATGTTTCGCTTGTTCTCTTTCCTATAATCCTGGTCAAATAAAAAAGAAAATTCAGATAAGATTTCTGGTCGTGCTGCTAAGTCGCTTATAGCTGGCTGCCCGCCCGAATCAGGTGATCTAAAACTTCCGGCCCCCACCTTTCCCCCCTTTTGCGAACTGAAAAAAATTTCCCGGGCCTCGACCGCCTGCTGGTAGAGCCATTCTTCCCCACTAATTGCCTGACAACCAGCCGATCTGGCCAGAGGTAAGATGACAGGTTGCTTATAATTGGCTTCAAGAACAACCTGGTCCTTTTTCAGCCAATCCTTTTGTATAAATCCTTTCCCAGAAGTTATAGCTGAAACGATAATCTCGGCTTCTTTTATAATGTCCGCCAGTAAATCAGGTTCGCCCGCCTGGCAACCCAGAGAGGCAGCCAATCTTCTGGCCTTTTCTACGGTTCTGTTAACAATCGTTACTTCTGCCCCTTTCTGGATTAGACCAAAAGCCGCCGAGGCCCCGGCCCCACCCGCTCCGATGACTGCACATTTTTTCCCGGCCAGTTGAATATTCCTTTTCTCCAGAGCCCGGACGACCCCGGCCGGATCGGTGTTAAAGCCTTTGGCTCCATTTTTCCACCTGATAATGGTATTCACGCTGCCCGTAGCCGAGGCTACTTCATCGAGTCCTGAAAGGCAGGGAATAATTTCATTCTTAAAAGGCGTAGTAATGTTCATCCCGTCAAAGCCAAAAGAATTAAAGATAAAAATTATTTCGCTGGCTGAACCGGCTGCTACCCGGCCATAGGCCGCTCCCATAGAAAACTTTTTAAAAAAATGTTTAAAAATAAGAGGGCTTTTGCTATGGAGAATGGGCGAACCGGCGACTGCAAAAAACTTCATTTTTTATTTCTCCCTTATCTCGCCCTCAAAATAATTCAGGATTGTTCCGAGGCTTTTTCGATCAAGTTGACCTTCAGCTGTTTCGCTGCCCTGTTCAAAGCAAGCGTAGGTGAAGGGCGCCCCGAGCAAAGGACCGGCTACTCTGGTAATCTTCCCTTTCTCTCCCATCCCCAGGGAAATAATTTTCCCTGCCGCCGCTTCATCAAGACCATAAAGAGAAAGAAGAGCGATAATATCCTGACTGGAATTGACCTGGCAGGCTATCTTGGCAATGTCCGCTCCCTCACAGAAACATTTCCTGACCATTCTGTTAAGTTCTATAGCGGGAGGAGTCTCTTGATAATTATGGTAAGAGAGAATGACCAGGCACCCTTTTTCCCGGGCCAGGTTGATAATGTCCTGTTTAAAAGCTGCCGGCGATTCGATTTCTACATCGACATACTTTGCCCCACAGCGAATGGCTTGCAGGAGATTCTCTTCCCGGTCTTCTTCCCAGCAAAAGCCTGGCCGGCAGGTAGCAATTAAGTTCACAGGCAAAGAAAAAAGTTGTTTAATTTCCGCCTGGCCTAAACTGGCTTTATCCAGCCTGAGCTCAGCCAAGATCAGATTTTCTAATTTTTTCAGAACGTCTGAAACATTTGAAACCTCAAGACTTACACAGATCATCAATAGCTTCCTCCACTTCTGAAAATGTCAATCTCTCTATCGAGGCTTGGCCTAAAGACCTTAAGAGGACAAAATCGATCATCTGGCCGGATTTCTTTTTGTCCTGATGGACCGGCACGAGAATTTTATTCCGGTCAAATTTCATCGAGACAGGTAAATTAAACTTTTGAAGCAGCTTTCTGATTCTCAAAGCTTCAGCCTCTGTTAACATGTTTTTCTTAACTGAGAGATTAGCGGCCAGGATCATTCCCAGACTCACCGCCTCTCCATGAGTAATCCGATAGGCTTTCTCCAGAGCATGGGCAAAAGTGTGGCCAAAATTAAGCTTTTTCCTCTGACCTCTGTCCTTTTCATCCAGAGAGACAATCGCCGTTTTTATCCTGATGGTCTCAGTGATTATTTTTCTTAAAAGATCTTCATCAAGTTGCAGAGCCCGCTTTGATTCTTCTTCCAGCAATTCGAAAAGGTCATGGCTGGCAATGGACGCACATTTAATAATTTCTGAAAAGCCGTTGGCCAGCTCTTTCACCGGTAGAGTTTTCAGAAATGAAAAATCAATCAGGACAAAGTCTGGCTGATTGACCACCCCGATCATATTTTTAAAGCCATCCAGATTGACGCCGTTTTTTCCACCAATAGCTGCATCAACCTGGGCCAGAAGGGTGGTGGGTACAAAGCCAAATTTAAGCCCCCTCATAAAGGTTGAGGAAACAAAGCCGGTAACATCGCTAACCACACCTCCGCCCATTCCCAGAATGAAGGTAGATCTATCTGCGGAAGCAAGCAGTAAGCGTTTGTAGATTGATTCAACGGTGAGCAGAGTTTTCGTACCCTCGCCAGGCTGGAGAATGATGACATCTCTGGCCGGTGGGAAAAGCCGGCTGTATAGACGGTTGACATTATCATCAGTAACAATGATTTTTTCCCGGCCCAGAAGATAATTAGAAAGCTGACTTATAGATTCATTAATAAGGATCTGGCACTTTCCAGTTTCACCGCAAAAATCAATTTTTTCACTCATAATTCAGCTCACGGAATTCAAAGACTCAGTGACATAATTTCTCAGAGCCAGAATCTTTCTGGCTGTCCTGGAAAACATCTCTGGTGTCAGGGTTTGCTCTTTGTCGCTTAAAGCCTCAGCCGGGTTGTAATGAACTTCAATCATCAGCCCATCAGCGCCGGCGGCTACGGCGGCTAAACTCATTGGTTCGATAAGACTCTGCCTGCCGGTAGCGTGCGAAGGATCAACAATCACCGGCAAATGGCTAACCTCTTTAACTGATGGCACAATACTCAAGTCAAGGGTATTGCGGGTATAAGTCTCAAAAGTCCTTATCCCCCGCTCGCATAAAATAACATTGGGGTTACCTTCAGCCAGAATATATTCAGCACAATCCAGCCATTCAGCCATGGTCGAGTTCATCCCTCTCTTTAGCAGGACAGGTTTTCCTATTTTCCCCACTTCCTTAAGCAGAGAAAAATTCTGCATGTTTCGCGCCCCGATCTGAACGACATCGGCAAACTCGCTGACCCAACCGGCATCCCGGGTATCAATAACTTCCGTTACCACTGGTAAACCTGTTTCTTCTCGGGCTTTGGCCAGAATCTTGAGTCCCTTAATTCCCAGTCCCTGGAAAGAGTAAGGAGAGGTTCGGGGTTTAAAAGCACCACCCCTTAACATATTAGCTCCCGCTTCTTTCACGGCCAGGGCAGTGAGAATAGTCTGCTTCTCGCTCTCCACGCTGCAGGGGCCGGCAATCAAGGCAAAATCCTTGCCGACTTCAATGCCAGAAACATTAACTATCGTTCGCTTCTGTCCGCTGCTTTCGAGTGAATATAACTTAACTCTGGCCATTTCTTTTCTCCTGATACGAGCTAATTTAATGCCATCATCTGGCTATAAACGAGCTTGGTAATTTATATGACACAGTTCCTCCCTTGGCGGCCTGACTAAAAAGGCCAACAACAAATAGACCTTTACTGGCAAATAGAGAAAAATGGGGGGATAATAGACTTATAGGGCGGTTGGGGCCGCCCAAAAATAAAAACAGAAAAAGAACAGTCCTTCAGGTCGAAAACCGAGCTGTCTTTTTTCCTGGTTCATGCCGGATTTTATAGCAAACCTTTCTGCCATTGTCAAGAATGTTTTTAAAAAATGTTATTTACAGTTTTCTTTTTTACTACCAGAGTGTAGATGACAACCTGGCTTCTTTCGGGGTAGGGACAGACATAAGCATTATTGTTATTGTCAATTGAAATAATCTGGCCGGGAGATTCTTTCACCTCTAATAGAAGCTTGCCGTCTGGAGAAAACAAGTCCAGGCAGGTATTATAATTGGCAGGTTTTCCGTCTTCGTATATCTGGTCATATCTTTGAAGAACTAAGTTTCTATCAGCAGTAAAATTCAAGCCTAGGGCATAGGAAACAACATGAGTGCCTTGCAGGCCAGTTGCCTTTTTTTGTACAACATTTTTGATAACCTCCAGCTGTTTGTCAGGATTATAACCGTTGATAGTTCTTTTTATTTTTTGTATTGAGTTTCCTTCAGTATCAATTATATGTATGATCAGAGGGTTTTCAGGAACATAATAGGTAATGGCAATCTGCGATCGATCGTGACTCAAAGCTGCCTGTGCACCTAAATACACCAGAGATGGTATGTTTTCTCGGAGCTCTTTCGCCGAATTCATTTTCGGGGCAAATGGATGAAATTCACCAAAAAAAGATTTTAAGAAACCCCCTTCAGATGAATATAGATGAAAGTAGCTGTCATCTTTAAGCATTGGAGCCACCAGAAGTAATATGTTTCCTGCGTTGTCAATAAAGATTTCATTTATGGACACGGACTTAATGAGCTTTATGCTTTTGATATACTCTAGATTATTATCTAGAACATTTATCCTCATATTCCCATTATCTGCAATAAAAACGTTCCCCCTGGCATCAATAGCCAGGGACGAGGGCGAATTCATATCGCCCGGCCCCTGTCCTTGTCTTCCCGCCTCGCCCAAAAAGGCGAGCTCCTTTGAAAACTTTCTTACACAATTATTTCTCGAATCGAGAATGAATATATTGCCCTTGGCATCTGCTTTGACATCAGTAATATCGAAAAACAACTCTTCTCTTTTATCTTCTGAGCCTATTTTGCCTTTCAGAATAAATTCAAGCTCATAGTCTTCTTGATGGCAAAATGCATAAACGGCAGGGGAAAAAAGGAAGATGATAAAAGCAAGAAGAGCAGATTCAACCTTTCCATTTTTGCTCATCATGACACTTCCTTTAATTAAAGCTTATTCAGACTGCCGGATCAATTACAATTAGCTAAACAGTCCATCATATGATCTGTACAATAGTTCAAAATATCAGGTCTCTGACGCCTGCCATTGTTGAACCAGCTATAACAATCATCTTCACCGCCTCCGGCCGAGGCAAAAAGCAGATCTGATGATAAAATAAGTACTCCTGCTAAGATAAGAACCGCTACCCATTTGGTAAATAGATCTTTAATATTATCCTGCTTTACCAAACAGACAATTATTGTTAACAAAACCAATAATAATATAATCCCCACTAAGCCTTTTTTCTTTACCACTCTTTGCCTCTAAATATTAGATTATCCCCTGACTAGCTGTGGTCAAGAAATTTTTAAAAAAAATTATTCCTTCGTAATGACTGTACATAATTTGACCAGAATTTTATATCATTTTATTATAATATTGGTTGTAAAAGACCCAAGAGGTGGTGAGACCTGGCAATGAGGCTGATAACTCTTTTTCCCCATGAAGAAGCCGGGGCTAAAAGCAGTTTCAGGCAGAAAATCCATAATAGCTTCTTAACTATCAGGCAAGCTTTGTCCGGATTTACCGGAGCACTTTTTCTTTCCAGTATCTTCCATCTCACCTTAGCTTTTCTCCTGTCGGTGACGGCAGTGGCTTATTATCCTCGTTCAGTGGCGGGCAATGGCGAGGCGGGGGCTTCAGGCGATCTCAATCTTTTGGCCAGGGCACTTGATGAACTGACTAAAGAAAAAGGGCTGGACGAACAGCTGGCCGGGCTTATGACGGAGCTCGAGGAGGAAAAACTGCCAGAAGCGGCTCAGAATTTTCTGATTCTGGACGAGCAAATGTCTGAAGCAGAA
>Ga0116141_10001083_pt1 | contig 22966 bp, 24 predicted proteins | sample AD_UKC097_MetaG_FD_89744 | JGI IMG/M metagenome (GOLD analysis project Ga0116141, IMG submission 89744) | Active sludge microbial communities of municipal wastewater-treating anaerobic digesters from USA - AD_UKC097_MetaG | ecosystem: Engineered > Bioreactor > Anaerobic > Digestate | place: USA...
GATCCTGGGATTCTCTTCCAGGTATTCGCTCTCCTGTGCCAGGGTCAGATATGCCAGCCGGAGCCCGGGCATCATGGAGAGTTCAAGATTGTCGATAAGGGCCGCTTCTCTGTCGTAAACTCTTAGGTCTTCAAGCGCCATGGTTCACCCCCTCATGCTTCCGCTTTTTTGTCCACGTTCAATTCGAGGCCCTTCACCCGCTCTGTCAGGCCCTGCATGCTCGCCAAGGTCGTGGCGATGGTCCGGTAGATGTCCGCCAGGACGATTTCGTTCCGACGGGTAGCGTTCACCTGAAGCCTGAGAATATTCTCCACGGCTTCCCGGAGCCAATCCGGGACTTCGGAGTATGTGCTTTTTTCCTTCCAGGCGGTAGCCAACGCATCGATAGCGGCCAAGTGATTTAAATGATCCCTTTCGTTCACGGCGTCCCATATTTCGATTTCTTCGAATGTCTGTTTCATGGTTCACCCCCTAACCCTTGGCCGCCGAAGGGACGTTTGGATGTCTCCTCATCATGGGTTCATCGGCATACTTATTCATCAGGTCGTATGCCTCCCGCAATTCAGCATAAAATTTTTCGGACAGGGTGTCTTTCGCGATTTCAAGAGAATCAACATCGGGGCAATTGGCGCTAAAATCTTCATTTTCCTTCATGGCGAGAATCATCAGCCCCATCATTGCCATTGAAGCCCTGAAAGTGTCGGTTGCACGATTTAGGGCGTCCTCCATTCCATCAAAAGCCGTTTTCAGGGTTTCCTTTTCGACCGCCCTCTTCTTCCCTTCGTCCTTCATTTTCCTACCCTCCATAAATCAAAAGGCAGAGAGCGCTCAGCCACACAACGGGGCTTGGGGTCCTCGCGGATACCCCACTCTCTGCCAGTTCTCGGTTTTTGGACACAAAAAATGGTCATTACCGTGACCCTCGGGTTGTGTTATGAGCCCCTTCAGAATCCGTCACCTTTCACCGAATGTCAAGCTCTTTTTTCTCCCCTGATCGCCTGTCCCCCGGGTGGAGGGGCAAGGACAGGGGGCCGGGGATATCGCCGGAATTTGACCCCGCCCAGGGCCTTCAGGCCCCCTTCCTTTTCCCGGATCGCCTTCCTCACCTTCTCCCGGAGGGCTCCGGCATCGAGGCCCAGGCCCAGGCCCACGAAGTCCATAAAGACGTTCGACTCATCGAAAAGAAAGGACCCGGCCAGGGCTTCAAGGCCCGGGAAGCTGCCGTCCCGGAGGATGAAGAAATCGTCACAGAAGACCCGGAGCCACAGCCGGAAGGCCCCCATGCACTCCGGGGGGATCCGGGAGGGGGTGAAGGCCGGAAGATCGTCTTCAGTCATCAGAATGGGTAAGACTCACCACGAAAGATAAATCCCCCGTGTCGTGCTGCTTTCCGTGTCGCTTTCGCTCGGCCAGGGATCGGGAGGGGAATCATAAGATCCGGCATATCGTCTGCTTGTTCCGACGTTCTTATAATGTTGGTACCAGACCCCGTCACCACCGGCCCCGACCCATGCGTAGCCGGAAAGACAGGTCCCGCCGGTAACGGCTTTATTGAGCCAATGCAGGGTAGAATCGGATATGGTCTGACCGGCCACAGGAAAACATATCAAAGACCCGGGGTCCCCCCCCCCCCCGTTGTCAGCATAGATGACGAATTTTAAATTATTTACTGGTCCCGTCTCATAAGTTGAGATGTAAACGGTCGGATTGCTCCCGGCGCATGAACCGGTAAGCTGAATCCGCTCAATCACATATTCACCCGCAGACAATCCGGACGGAAGCCCGTCCTCCCAGGTGTTGCCGTAGGTGCCGGAACAGGTTTCTGCACAGGCGGGGGGAGAGGATGGCGTCCCGCCATAGAATCCGAGCATCCGGGCAGACGCGGAAAGGGGAAGGAGGGCGACGATCAGACAAAGGAAAAGGATTTTTCTCATGTTCTTTCTCCTGTAAGGCTGTGGGAGCGCCCCCGAAGGAGCGCCCCCGTTTTCCCGGCCCCGGTTGACCTCCGGGACCTTCCCGGGGGGGGTTATGGCGGTCCCCCCCTGGCGTTCCTGATAGCGGGATATCCCGCCCCTGAATTTCAAGCAAACCGGTCCCCGTTTTGTCCCGGAGAAGAGAGGGATGCCCTTTCGGGTATCTTCCCCGGGCGGGGGACCGGTGCCGGGTCAACCGCGAGTAACGGTCCCCGGCCGCCGGTGTTCTTCGGTATGGATCGGACCGCGACACTACCGGCTTGTCGCAGCGCTCTTTCACGGGGGAGAAATGATCAAACCCCGCCGGGCAGCGCCGGACCCGCTCAAGGTTACAGGGGAGGCCGATCCAGGGGATGGCCCTTGATCACGAATGCGGACAGGGGAATCGTCGGTCCCGTTCCGGTCTCGGAAATCGTGACCTTGATGAACCGCTTGCCGCCCACGTACCCGCAGACATAGAGGGTGTTGTCCTCGGAATCATCGTCAACGGTGAAGACGATCCCGCTGGAGGGGGTGACGCCCAGGACGTCATCGGAATCGACCTCCGAGTAGTCCCCGGCGCTCCCGGTCCCGTCATCGTCTGCGTGTTCCAGCTTGCAGGTCCAGTAATGCGAGCCCGACAGGGGGCTTCCCGTCAGCCCGACATGAAAGCCGATCAGGGCGGAATCGAACCCGGCGAGATCGACTTCAACCGCGTGGGAATCGCCGTTCGTGCAGGAAATGGGACAAAGCACGGAAACGGCTTTCGTGTTGTGGTACAGGTCTTTCATGGCATCACCCCCCCTTAGCTTGCGGCGATTTTCATAAACTTGATCGCCTGATAGTTGGAGATGCCGCCCGTCACGCGCTTCGTGACGTAGAACTTGACCCATCCCTTTTTCGTGTAGGGATCCCGGAGAAGCCGGATCCCGTTCACATGGTCGATGATCCGATAGGCCCGTTTGAAGTCGCCGTAGGCGATGGGATAGGTCCCGGAGCCGATATCCGGCATATTGTCGTCAATCTCCACGGGCTTCCCCAGGAGCATATCGGGGGCATTCTCCGAAAGGCCGGGCCTCCAGATATAGTTTCCTTCGCCGTCCTTGAATTTTCGGATCACCTCGAAGGTGTTGTCATTCATGAGCCAGGTCGAATTCCGCCTGTAAACGGGTTTCAGGGCGTGCTGGAGGGTGAAGAGCTTGTCCGCGTCGTTCAGCAGGGAGGCATGGCCGCCGGCGATATAACCGGTCTTTCCGTATTCCCAGGAAGCGTTTGCAACCATGAGGCTGCTGTCAATGATCCCTTTCGGCCTTCCCACTCCGTTTCCGGTGATGAAGGCTTCACCTTCCAGTTCAACCAGGGCGTCGTTGACTTCTTCCAAGAGCCACCCGGAGACGTCGAAGTCCGACATATCGAGAAGTTTTTGCGTGACTTCGGGGAGGGCGTACGCCTCGGCCATGGGCGGCGCGAACATCTTCAGTTCAGGCGTGTCGGTTTCGTCCCGGTCCCCCTTCTCCGTGACCCAGCCGCCGCCGGCGCCACCGACAGAGAGGGGCTTTTTGTATTCGCCTTTCGCCTTGACCACCGCGGCAAGCCGCCGCATGGCTACGGCATCCGTGGCCAGCCGCTCGATGCTCTTTTCCATCTCTTCGTAAACGAGATATCCCGCGTTCGGATCGGAGAGGGTGGAAAGATCCGCCCGGACTTCAAGGTCCCGCAGACCTTCCGGATTGACCCCCTTCCGTACCCATGCAAGGAAGGCTTCCTTGTGTTCCTTGGCCACCGCCGACAGGGAAACACCGCCTCCCCGGGCGGATCCGCCGCCGGGGAACTGGCCCCGGGCAACCGCCGTTTCAATGGCGTCAAGGGCCTTGCGGAGATCATCAAGTTCCTTGTCCTGGCCGTCCAGACGGGTTTCCATCTTCCCGCGGGCTTCCGCCTGGGCTTTCCCGACTTCCTTCAACATTTCCATTACCTGTGCTTCGGTATAAGACATGGATAAATCCTCCTGATTTTTTTAGTTATGATGTTCGCCCCCGCCGTTCGAGTCTCCCCTCCCGGTTCGCGGTCCCTCTCGGTTCCGTTCGGGTACTTCCCGTCCTTCGCGGTCTCCCGCTCGGGTTTTCACCGGCTTTGGTCTCCCGCCGCCGGACCGGGCATAAAAAAGAATAGAACGATCGTTCTATTCAAGTCAATGCCTCCCGGTCAACTCTTCCGCCCTCATGAATGAGGGTGTTTTGAGTGCGATCCGAAAATATTTTGAGGGCGGTGATGCACACGAAGGAACCAGCGCGGTTAACGGGCATCGCCTTCCAAAGATCGGAAGGGGGGGTGGTCCTATCGCATTCACCCATCAATGTCTTTTCTTTCCGCCGTCCGGTCATCCGTTACCGCCCTCAGGTCCTTGAATTGTGTCCTCTTCCGGTCAAACAGAAGCGCCACCGTCCCCGTTGGTCCCTGCCTGTGCTTTGAAATTTTCAATTCCACAACATCGCCCTTGTCGTCCGCCGGCTGCAGAAAGGCGATAACATCGGCATCCTGTTCAATCGCGCCGGATTCCCGAAGGTCCGCGAGAGTCGGGCGCTTGTCCTGACGGCTTTCGATGCCTCGATTCAACTGTGCCGTGGCCAGGACGGGAATATTCAATTCTTTGGCCAGGGCTTTCAGGGACCGGGAGACCTCGGAGACTTCCTGTTCCCGGGTTCCCCATCGCTGAGAAGGACGGACCAACTGGAGATAATCCGCAACGATCAGGGAGAGGCCCTTTTCCGCCTTGGTCCGTCTGGCCCTTGCCATAAGCCGGTCAATGGACAACCCCCCGGTGTCATCGATCACAAGGGGTAATTGCGCCAGGGCATCGGAGGCCCGGACACACCGGGACCACTCTTCGGGCGACATGAACCCCCGGGCGAGGCGGAAGCCGTCAATGCCTGTCTCCGCCGAAAGAATCCTCTCCACATCCTCCGATCCGGGCATTTCGAGTGAAAAAAAGACCACTCGGCCGTCCGCGCCGGCTGCGGATCGGGCGATGTTCAAGGCAAGGGCGGTCTTGCCGGTTCCGGGCCGTCCGGCGAAAATGTATAGGAGCGCCGGTTTCAGGCCGCCCGTGAGGGCATCGAAGCCGGTTAATCCCGTTGACAGGCCCGGCAAGGCGTCCCCTTTCTGACAGCGCTCCTCGATGCCCCGGAAGGTCTGATGAACCAGGTCCCGGATTTCCGCTCCCGCTGGACCGGTGCCGGCCGCCGCCGCCCGGAGAATTTCCCCCTGAGCATATGCGGTCAGGGAATCGATGCCGTCCCCGTTCATGCTGTGCGCCTTCTCGATGATCCGGCGGGCCGCCTCGACGAGCCCCCGGGCGATGGACTTGTCCCGGACGATCCGGGCATAGAAGGCGACGTTTGCCGCCGCCGGCGAGGAATCCGCAAGTTCCCCCAGGTAAGCCGGGCCTCCCGCCTTGTCCAGGTCTCCCCGGTTCCGCAGTTCTTCCGACAGGAGAACCAAGTCCGGAGGCTGTCCCCGGCCCTGCAGGGCGAGAAGGGCTTCCAGGATCCGCCTGTGCGCTGTGGCATCAAAATCATCGGTCTTGAGTATGTCCATGACGGCGTGAAGGGCGTCCCCGTCCTGGAGGATCGCGCCGAGGACGGCTTTTTCCGCTTCGAGGGACCGGATCCCGGGGTTTTCAGGCATGGGGTTTCACCTCCGCGCAAAGGATACAGACATCCCCGGCCAAGTCAGAGGAAAGGACCGTCCGGCCGCAAGCTGGACAAGTCACGACAGAAACGGCCCGGTCATCGGCCGGGGAGGGTCCGGAAAACCGGGAAGGGGTCTTCCCCGGTTGACCGTTGTAACGCCTGATGATCCCGAGAAGGTAATCTTCATCCTTTCCTTGCTCATGGCACTTCTTCTCCAGGAAGACATGGCACCCTCCCATGACCTTATCGATGGGGTGTTTTTTCCATTTCTCAAAAATCTTCAGCTTGACGGAATCTAAAATCTTCCCGCCTTTTCTGGTAGAGGAAACGGCCTTCAGGGTGTCATCGATGGTTTTCTGAAAATCGGAGGGGTATCTTTCCCGAAAGACAGAAATCTGAGAGGAAAAAAATTCGGGGTCTTTTTTATTTACATTATTACCATTATTGTTTGTGGTCGTTTGTTGGCCCTTTGTTGGTCGTTTTGCTGGTCGTTCGTCTGGTTCTTTGCCTTGGTAAATATGCCAGTTTATTATGGTAATGATCGAAAATTTGTTGGTCGTTTTGATGGTCAAATTTCCGGTATTTTTTAGAAGTTCAATGATGGTGCGGATTTCCCGCTCCGTAAGGCCCGTTTCCTCGGCCGCTTTTCTTCGCCCGAAGATGAATTGTCCAGGTAAAAGGTGAACAACTTGAAGACCCACGATGACATCGTGTTCCCGGTGAGATGCCTTCAATAAACACCATGTCCAGAAGCTCCATAGTTTATGATTCCTGATCCATCCGGCATCAAGGGACTTCCTCCAAAGGTGGACATATCCGCGGTTCATCGCTTCGGCCCCCCTGATAACTGATATGCCCGGGGATCGTCGAACCGCGCCGCCATGAGACGGGCAAGCTCTTTCTCGGGGGGTGTCTCGAAAGTGACGTTTCCGCTTTCGTCGGCAAGCTCGGCCAGGAGAAGGAACAGATTCGCCGCGGCGGGATCCTTCTGGAAAATCCGGTCATAGTCGCGGCGGAATCGGCGGGTCGGGATGAATGACATCACTTCCCCCACCGAAACAGTCTGGACAACCAAGTCAAGGGGCCGGGACGAAACAAGCTCATCAACTTGCCGGCGAGGACAAGCTCGTCCTCCTTCTCCGGTACATCGAAGTAAATCTCGCGTAACCAGCCGCCGCGAGAGAACTTGAAGACGATGAAAAGGTCCGGATCCCGCACAGGAAGGGGATTGCGTTTCGGGGGCTCGCGCCCACAGTAGCCCCCCTTCACCCTCGGGCCTCCCCGGTTCTCTGTTCCTCAACCGCCCTGGACCGGCTTTCCAGCCACTTGACGACTTCGGCCACCGGATAGGCGATCTTTCGGCCGACCCGAACCCGGCCGGCTGGTCCCTTCCCGGCGCTGTCGAGATTTGCGAGGTACTTCTCCCGGATAACGCCACCTGTGAATCGTTCAATTTCGGTTCGGGCGACGACCGAAGATGGCCACCTTGACGCCATGTCCTGAAATAATGTTGCCATGTTTCACACTCCCAAAATTATTTCCTTTAGGAGCATGAAAACACGAAGCCCATTTTTCAGGAAGGGACAAAAAGAAGAAAAAACGTGTTGTTTTTGTCGGTGAAAATGGGAAATGACCGATGAATCACTTGTTTCTTAAAGCTTGACGTATGGCCCTTGATGGATCACTGAACCGCAAACCAACGGCCTCAAGGGTAAGTTGCACTACTTGAAAAAATGGACCATTTTCATATTCTGTTGGCTCTCCGATAAATTCAATATAAATTTCTCTGATTTTCCTTATGAAATGATCATTATCAGCTTCCTTTCTGCCAATTTTTCTATTTTCCGCATTATGATATATTTCTACAAAATTAATAAACTTCTCCAGAGGACCCAAGGCCGCCTCAGCTTTATTTACAAGCTGCAAAGGAAGGTCTTCCTCTTTCTTGTGGGGTTCCGGGGGCCTCGGGTCACACTGTGCGCACCTCTCCCTCCAGCTACTTTTAAATGGATGATTGCACTCAGGACAGGTCTTTTTCATCTCTGGTTTGTGTCCCCATAAAGGATCAATAATTTCATCATACCATGGGATATTTCCCCTTCTAAATTGCTTCAGATGTTCTGACGCGGCCTTACAATCTGCCAAAATACGCTTCCGTCTGGCCCTGACTTCCGACCTTGGAGGCTGTTCCAAAAGCATTTTCTTCGACATACAAAGGCCCTGAAGAAGCGAGATGAAGTCTTTAATGTCATAATCTGGTGCATTGGTTTTTTTTACTATGCGCTTGATTTCGTCCCTTTCATCTGTTGTCAATCTCCATTCATCCCAATCAAAAAAAGGATTGACTCGTGATGAGATTCTAATTTTCTCCATTTACCGCCCCCTTCGCGGCCCTTTTTCATCCGGGGGAAGCGGGGAAGGGGTCCCCGTTTTCGGCTGGCCGGCCTATCCCCCGGTATGGATTATTTCTTCAACCTGATCACCTTTCGCCCCGCCCCACTCAGCGGCCGGTTCAGCTGGTCTTCAAGTCCTTTCATGGCTTCTTTCAGGTTCTCCCGGGAAACGTGGCTGTATCTCTGAGTCATCCGGAAGGATGCATGGCCGAGGATTTCCCGGATCCGGAACAGGTCCACTCCCGCCGCCACAAGGAAGGACGCGGCGGAATGCCGAAGGCCATGGAAGGTGAACCTGTAACGGGGATCTTCCACCCCGGCATTCAGTCCGATTTCATTCACAACCCGCTCGAAGCTCGCGGAAACGGATTTGATCCGCCCTCCCTTTTTGTCCTTGAACACAAGTCCGTCTTCCGGTCCACGGGGCATTTCGGCCAACATATCCCGGACACCCTGAGTCATGAAAATGGTCCGATCCTTCCCCGATTTCGTATTCCGGAAGGTGATGGTCTCGGCCTCCATGTTCATGTCTCGCCATATCAGGCCGGCGATTTCTGAGAACCGGCCGCCCGTGGACAAGGATAGGAAGGATATTCGATACAGCTGGAGGCTCTTCTCTTTCAATTTCTGGAGAAGGAGCGCAGCCTCATCACGGGTCAAAAAGCGGATCCGCTCGTTCTGTACGCGGGGCAGGTTAACTTCTTTGGCGGGGCATGGCGTCAAAACGAATTTCTCCTGGACAGCCCGGGTCCACGTTTGAGAGACAACGGAAAAAGCATAACGGACCGTCCGGTGCGATTTCCCCGCATTGATCATTGTCTTTTTGAGACGTTCCAGGTCTATCTGAGAAAGGTTCACAAGCGGTATGTTCCCGATGATCGGAGAAAGCCAGGTCTTGAAAAGGCTCTGCTCGGCCTGGACAGCGCCCCAGGTTTTCAGGGGTTTCGTTTCGGGAAGGTAGTTGTTCACGAAAAAATCACTGAAGGTTTTCGCCTCCCGCTCCTGGCGCTCTTTTTCCTCCAGTTCCGCCGCCCGTCGCCTACTCTCAATTTCCCTTTTTTCGGAAAGGCGTGTCGGGGCCCCCTTCTTCCCGTGCCTCGCGGCCCCCTTCAACCGCTCCAGGACGAGCGCCGCCTTCTCTTCGGTCCAGTATTGCCCGTCCTCGGGGTCCCGCTCGCTGGTCCACCCGATCCCCTCTTCCACCCGTTTCCCGTCTTTCTGGTAACGGATGGCAAGGTAGCGGTCCTTTTTGACCCCATGCTTCCGGGAATCGTGTTCGTAAAAACGGACGCCCTTGAACCTCGTTTTTTGCCATTTTCTCCCCATTTTCCGAGACCCCTTTTCGGCAGTCAAAAGGCCCTTGCTCCCCACTTTCTCCCCACTTTCAAGCTGAAACAGGGTGTTTTTAAGTGATGTTATGTTAAAAACAATATCTCACAAGTTCTTGAATGTCAAGGTGAAAAGTATGCTAACGGATATTATGGGAAGGGTCAGATAAAAGAATGGCATTCAAGAGGCCAGGGGTTCGACTCCCCTCAGCTCCACCAGGCAGACAACAGGGGCCGGTGATCGAAACCGGCCCCTTTTCTTTGCCCAGCCCCGCCGTTCCCCCCGGCAAGGCGCCGTTCAATTCAGGTCTCCGAGCCGGATCCTCAGATTGGCCTTCTTGTTCCGGATGCCGAGCTTTCTCCGGATGTTCGCGCGGTGGCAGTCCACCGTCCTTGTGGACAGGCGGAGCAGCGAAGCGATCGTCTTCGTGGAATGACCCTGTTTTATCAGATTGGCCACCTGCATTTCCTGGGACGTCAGGCGGGTTTCCAGTCTCTTCAACAGGCTGGCGAAAGGCGTAATGACGGCCTCCAGGTTCTTCTCCATGATGTCCAGACAAAAATTCCGTATCCTGTCCCCCGGCGCCCTCCGTATCCTTTCCAGAAGCGGGAGGATCAGGTCCTTCACATTGCAGAGGAACGCCTCCTGGACTTCCCGGGTGTCTTTCTCACGCTGGCCCAGGAGGACCTTCAGCGCCGTGTTCGCCTCTTCCAGGTAGCGGGACTTCCGTTCCAGTTCCTTTTCCTTCTCCAGCAGTTCCGCCGTCCGCAGATCCACGAGTTTCTCGAGGCCCTCCCGGTATCGGGCAAGCTCCTGCTCCGCCTGTTTCCTCATTGAGATGTCCTCGATCGTTCCCTCGTAGAACGCCGTGGAACCGTCGGGATTCCTCACCACCCGCGAGTTCAGGGATATCCAGATGACAGACCCGTCCTTACGCCTGCAGGCGACCTCGAAACCCCGGACGAACCCGTCCCGTTCCATCCGGACGATACAGTCCTTCCGGTCTTCCGGGTTGACATAGAAATTGACTCCGATGTTCTTAACCTCCCGGATCATTTCCTCCATGGAATTGTAGCCGATCATCCGGACCAGGGCGGGGTTGGCGCTGACGAACCGTCCTTCCGGCGTCGTCTGGAAAATCCCCTCGACGGCGTTTTCAAAGATTCCCCGGTACCGGGACTCGCTTTCCTTCAGCGCTTCCGCCACTTTTTTGCGCGCCGTCGCATCTTCCGCGAAACCGTAGATGAACGAGACCCGCCCCGTTTCGTCCTTCAGGGGAACGGACCGGTTCCTGAGCCACCGGACTTCCCCGGTCTTCGTGACAATCCGGCATTCGATTTCCATCGAGAGGGCGTACCTGGCCACTTCCCGGAGCATTTCCTTCACGGCGCGGAGGTCTTCGTGATGAATGATCCGGTAGATCAGCCCGGGGTCGCCGATGAAATCCGCCGGGGAGTAGCCCGTGATCTCCTGCACCCAGCCCGTCATGAATACGCGGGCGGGGGGATCGACGGGGACAAAGGAGTAAACGACGAGGGGGATGTTTTCGATGACGAAACGGAACCGCCTTTCGCCGTCCTTCAGAATGAATTCCGGCGTTATACGCCCTGCGTCGTCAAGGTCTCCCGCGGATGCGCCGGACAGTTCCTCCTCACGGTACGCAGCGATCTTCCTCCGGCGATACGGGAGAGACCGGAAACGGTGCCGGAGGAAAGGCCCGCCGTTGATTCCACTTCTGCCGCCTCCCATACGCCTGCATCCCGGTCCCGGGTTCGTTCCGTCTTTTTTTCTCACTAGAAGAGATCTCCCAGGATTTCGATCAGGGAGGGATGAGGCAGAACACAGGATTGAAGCTCCCGCCTCTTCATTCCCGCGGTCACCGGAAGGACGAGCGCGCCGGTCAATTCTCCCGCCGAAGGCCCGACGACGGCCGCCCCCAGGAGGCGGTCCTCGTGAAACAGGGCCTTGACGAAGCCGATCCCCGCAAGCTCCGTCCGTGCCGCAAGATTCCCCCCGAAAGCGGCTTTCCGGACATCCACGGCAAGGCCCCTGCGACGCGCCTCCCCTTCCGTGAGTCCCACCCTTCCGAATCCCGGGTGGGTGTACACCACGGCGGGGACATTCTCCTCCCGGTAGTCGACGGGTTGCGATCCGAACATTCCCGCCGCCAGGGACTTTCCCTGAGCCATGGCCCGGTGGGCCAGGAGAAGCCCTCCGGTGACGTCCCCGACGGCATGGATGCCGGGGACGGAGGTTTCGAAGTTCCCGCCGACGGCGACGCCCCGGCCGTCGTAGCGAATGGACAGCGCATCCAGTTCCTCCGTACGGAGGTTCGGCCGCCTGCCCGTCGCCACGAGAACCAGGTCTCCCTCCAGGTCGACCGTTCCCCCGGGAGCGTTCCCCCGGAGGCGTACCGTCCCGGACACCGTCTCCGGAACCTCGACGCGGGTGGACGTGAAAAAACGGATGCCCTTCTTTCCGAGTTCGCCGGCCAGGGTCTCCGCAACGTCCCGGTCCTCCCCGGGAAGAACCTGGTCCATGAATTCCACGACGGAGACGTCCTTTCCAAGTTCGGCGAGAAAAGTGGCGAACTCGAGGCCGATGGCGCCCGCGCCCACGACCAGGGCCTTCTCCGGAAGTTCCTTCCCGGCGAGGAATCCCGAGGAGGTGACCACCCGCTCCGAGAGGCGCCATCCCGGCGGCAGCGCCGACCGGCTCCCCCAGGCGATGACGATCCGCCGGGCCTTTGCCGTTTCCCTCTCCCCGCCGGCCCTTTCGATCTCCACTTCCACCGGCGATTTCAGCCGGGCCTCTCCCTGGACGAGTTCCACGCCGGCCTCTTCAAGCGCTTTTCTCGCGCCCAGGGCGGACACCCGGACCATCTGCTCCATGTGCTTCCGGATCGACGGAAAATCGAAGGTGCCTCCGGCGGCGCCGATCCCCATGCGGCGGAGGTTCCGCAGCCCGTCATAGCGTCCGCTCGCTGCGAGAAGGGCTTTCGTGGGAATGCATCCCCGGTGGGTGCAGGTTCCCCCCCAGCCCCCCTTCTCGACAACGGCCACCGACGCGCCCAGCCGGGCCGCCGTGAGGGCCGCGGAATAGCCGCCGGGCCCGGAGCCGATAACCAGGAGATCCTTTTCCTTCATGTGCGATGCACCTCCTTGGCCGCCATTTCCGCAGCGCGATAGGAACTGCGGACCAGGGGGCCTGCGTTCACGTGCCCGATGCCCGCCTCGATCGCCCGTTCCCTGAGGCGTTGGAACTCGTCAGGGTGATAGTATTTCCGGACGGGCCAGTGATCGCGGGAAGGCTGCTGGTACTGGCCGATGGTAAGCCGTTCGCAGCCCGCGGCGGCCAGGTCACCGAAAAGCGCGAGCACCTCCTCTACCCTTTCCCCCAGTCCGACCATGATCCCGGATTTGGTGACCCGGCCGTATTCCCTTTTCATGTCCGCCAGGAGTCCGAGGGACCTGCGGTAGTCGCCGCCCGGGCGTACCGCTCCGAAGAGTGATTCCACCACTTCCAGGTTGTGGTTCACCACGTCCGGTTCCGCCCGCGCCACCGTCTCGAAGCTTTTCCGGTTTCCCCGGAAATCGGGAACGAGGACTTCCACGGAACGCGAGGTCCCGGTTCCGCGGATGGCTTCGACACACCTGGCGAAATGGCGGGCGCCGCCGTCCTCCAGGTCGTCCCGGGTGACCGAGGTGAGGACGGCGTGTCGGAGACCGAGCCGCTCCGCCGCCGCGGCAATCCTTTCCGGTTCCCCGCCGTCGGGAGGGAGGGGCGTTCCGTGCTTTACGTTGCAGTAACGGCAGTTTCTGGAACAGACGTCCCCGAGGATGAGAAAGGTGGCCGTGCCAGACTGGAAACACTCGGTCCGGTTGGGGCACAGGGCCTCCTCGCAGATCGTGGAAAGGCCGCACGCCTTCAGGGTCCCCCTCACCTCCCGGAACCTCCCGTCCCGGGGCAGCGGCACCTTCAGCCACGGGGGTTTCCGTAAGGCGGGCGGGCCGGTCATTTGTCCTTCCGTCCTCCCCATGCCACGTCGGGCTGCCTGGCGGCACGCACTTCGTCCAGCCGTTTCACCGGCGTGGAATGGGGCGCCGATGTCACCAGCCCGGGATTGTCCCCGGCCTCGGCGGCAATGGCGATCATGGTGTCGCAGAAGGCGTCGAGGGTCTCCCGGCTCTCCGTTTCCGTGGGTTCGATCATGATCGCCTCCGGAACGATGAGGGGGAAGTACACCGTGGGCGGGTGGAACCCGAAGTCCACCAGCCGTTTCGCCACGTCCATCGTGTGAACCCCCGATTCCCGCGCCTGCCGTCTTCCGGAAAAGACGCACTCGTGCATGCACACGCGGTCATAGGGAAGATCGAAATACGGTTTCAGGCGTTCCCGGATGTAGTTGGCGTTGAGAACGGCGATTTCGCTCGATCTGCGGAGGCCCTCCGCGCCAAGGCTCCGGATATAGGCGTAGGCCTTGACCATGACGTTGAAGTTTCCATGAAAGGCCTTGACCCGGCCGATGGAGTCGGGGCAGTCCGCTTCCCACCGGCAGGAGCCGTTTTCCTCCACCAGCCGGGGAACGGGAAGGAAGGGAACGAGGGCCTTCCCGACGCCCACGGGACCGCTTCCCGGTCCTCCGGAGCCGTGGGGCGTGGAAAAGGTCTTGTGAAGGTTGAGCTGGATCACGTCGAATCCCAGGTCCCCCGGACGGACCTTTCCCAGGAACGCGTTGGCGTTTGCCCCGTCGCCGTAGAGAAGGGCCCCCGCCGCGTGCACACGCCGGGAGATCTCCTCGATGTTCCGTTCGAAGAGGCCGAGCGTGTTGGGATTGGTCAGCATGAGGCCTGCCACGTCACCGTCGAGAAGGGCGGAAAGCTTGTCCAGGTCCACATTCCCTTCCCGGTCCGACGGAACGGAGACCACCTGGAACCCGCACAGGGCGCTCGAGGCGGGATTCGTCCCGTGGGCGCTGTCGGGGATGAGGATCCGGGTTCTTTTCTCCCCCCTCTTCTCGAAGTACTTCCGGATCATCATGACCCCCGTGAGTTCTCCGTGGGCCCCGGCGGCGGGTTGGAGAGAAAAGGCCTCCATGCCGAAGATTTCCGAAAGGCAGCGCTCCAGTTCGAAGAGAAGCCTCAGGTTTCCCTGGCTGAAGGCCGCCGGCGCCAGGGGGTGGAGGGCCGTGAATCCCGGAAGGGCGGCCACGTCTTCGTCGATTTTCGGATTGTATTTCATGGTGCACGATCCGAGGGGGTAAAACCCGAGATCAACGCCGAAGTTCCGCCGGGAAAGATGGGTGTAGTGGCGGATCACGTCGATTTCGGACAGCTCCGGCAGGTCCGTGTCCTCGCGGAGGAGTTCATCGGGAAAGAGTTCCACCAGGGGAATTTCGGGCACGTCGCAGGGCGGCGGCGCGAAAGCACGGCGGCCGGGACGGCTTTTTTCGAAGAGCAGTTCCATGGGTTCCTCCTTATCCCGCAGCCCGGCGGATGATGGAAACCGCCCGCTCGATGTCGCTTCTCGACAGGGTTTCCGTGGCGCACAGAAGAAGGGTGCCGGAAAGTTCGGGATAGTCCTTCTCCAGGAGATATCCCCCGACGATTCCCTCCTGTTCCAGGGCCTTGTTGATGCTCCCGGGATCGGGGCATTTGAGGACGAACTCGTTGTACACCGGTCCGCTGAAGGGAAACCCGAATCCGCTCACGCCGGACAGGTTCTCCCTGAAAAAGGCGGCCTTCCGCGCGTTCAGCGCCGCCAGTCCCTTCAGGTTCTTCCCCACGGCGGCGAGATAAACCGCCGCGGCAAGGGCGCACAGGGACTCGTTGGAACAGATGTTGGACGTGGCCTTCTCCCTGCGGATGTGCTGTTCCCGCGTCTGGAGGGTAAGGACGAACCCGCGGTTCCCTTCCTTGTCCACCGTGGCCCCGGCGATCCTCCCGGGGATCTTTCGGAGAAAGGGCGCCGATGCGGCCAGGATTCCCAGGTAGGGCCCGCCGAAATTGAGCGGGTTCCCGAAAGCCTGCCCTTCCCCGGCGGCCATGTCGGCCCCCAGGGCACCCGGGGGGGCGAAGAGCCCCAGTGACGTGGCATCGGTGAATCCTGCGATCGCCAGGGCCCCTTTTCCATGGGCGAGAGCGGCCACGGGCGCGAAATTCTCCACCACGCCGAAGAAATTGGGGTTCTGAACCACGACGGCGGCCGTTCCGCCGTCCACCAGGTCTTCCAGGGCGCCAAGATCGACACGTCCGGTTTCCACGTATGGAATCTCGACGACATCCAGGTTGTTCGCCCAGGCATAGGTCCCGAGCACCTTCCGGTACTGCGGATGGACCGTTCCCGCCACGGCGATCCTTCTCCGGTTCAGTGACCGGGCCGCAAGGACCGCCGCTTCCGCCAGGGCGGACGCGCCGTCGTACATGGACGCGTTGGCCACCGCCATTCCCGTGAGCCCCGCGATCATGGACTGGTACTCATAGAGGGCCTGGAGGATTCCCTGGCTGATCTCCGCCTGGTACGGCGTGTAGGCCGTGTAGAACTCGGACCGTGAAATGACGTGCCGGACCACCGAGGGAATGTAGTGATCGTAGGCCCCCGCCCCCATGAGGGTCATGCGGGGGACCCGGTTCTCCTCCCCGAGGCCCTTCATCATCACCGCCGTTTCCTGCTCCGTGAGAGGCGGCGGCAGTTCCAGAAGTCTTTTCAACCGAAAGCGTTCCGGGATGTCCCGGAACAGCTCCTCCAGGGAAGCAAGGCCGAGGGTGTCGAGCATCGCCCCCACTTCCTCCGGGGTATGGGGAACGTAATCCATGAAAACACCTCCTTGTACCTTTTCAGCCCTGTTCTTCCTCGGTGAAGGTCTGGTAGGCCGCCGCATCCAACAGGGAAAGAAGTTCGGCGGGATCGTCCATCCGGATGACGGCGATCCACCCCTCTCCGAAGGCATCCTGGTTGATGAGTTCGGGCCGCTCTTCCAGGTCGCCGTTCACGGAGACCACCTCTCCGCTCACGGGGGCGAAAATGTCCGAAACGGACTTGACCGACTCGACGACGGCGAAGGGTTCCCCCTGCTTCACCTTTCTCCCCTGGACGGGGAGTTCAACGTAAACGATGTCGGTAAGCATCCTCTGGGCATAATCGGTGATCCCCACCGTTGCCGTTCCGTCTCCACCGTCTTTCGCCCACTCGTGGTCTTTCGAATATCTGCGGTCTTCCGGATTCGGTTTCTCCATTCCATCCTCCTTGTGCCGTCGGAACCGGCGCGGGACGGCTCCGCGTTTAATACTTTCCCTCACAGCACGGCCAGTTTGGCCGTACCAGCAACGACCGGCGCCCTTTACCTCTCCGGGAACCGGACGCCGGAACCGGAAAGGGGACACCGGAATATTACGGCATCACCTTTTTTTGCGGTTGTAAAAAGGCAGGTCCACGACGCGGGCCGGAACGGGCTTTTCCCGGATCTCGATATCCAGGGCTTCTCCAGTTTGCGAATGCTCCGGCCGGACGAAGGCCATCCCGATGGCCTTCTTGACGGTAATCCCGAATGTCCCTGACGTGACCGTTCCCACTTGCCTGCCCCCGCTAAGGACACGATGCCCCTGCCGGGGAATGCCCCTCCCGGCCATTTCGAAACCGACAAGGGTCCTCCGCGAGCCCTCCCTCATCTCCGCCCTCAGAGGCCCTGCACCGATGAACTCCCTGTCAAGCTCGACGAATTTCCCGTAAACCACCTCGAGAGGAGTCACCTCTTCGCCAAGCTCGTGCCCGTGCAGCATCATTCCCGCTTCCAGGCGCAGCGTGTCCCGTGCGCCGAGCCCGGCGGGCCGGATGCCGAGGTCCTTTCCCCGCTCCAGGAGCAGTTCCCAGAAAAAGGGCGTCTTCTCCCAGGGCATGTAGATCTCGTATCCGTCCTCTCCCGTGTATCCGCTCCTCGAGAGAACGACGGGGATCCCCTCGATGTCCCGCTCCTGGAAATTGTAGTACCGGAGTCCCCCCGGGTCGGCACCGGCGATGGACCGTAGAATTTCTCCCGACCGGGGTCCCTGGAGATCGATCTTTCCCGTCTCGTCCGTACGGTCCGTCACCGACACGCCGGAAAAACCCTCCCGCTCCTTCACGCCCAGGAACCAGTTGACGACCCTTTCCCGCGTGGAGGCGTTGATCACGAGCCGGAACCGGTCTTCCCCGAAGCGATAGATCGTCAGGTCGTCTATGACCCCTCCCTGCTCGTTCGTAATCACGGTAAGACGGATCCGGTGGACGGAAAGATCGGCGAGCCTCCGGATGGTCGTTCTTTCGAGGAATTCCAGGGCCTGAGGCCCCTCCACGTTCACCTCGCCCATGTGGCAGGTGTCGAAGACCGTGGCGGCATCCCGGGTCGCCCGGTGTTCTTCCACGATTCCGCTGTATTGAAGGGGCATGGACCAGCCGCCGAATTCCATCATACGGGCGCCCAGTGCAAGATGATGCTGAAAAAGAGGGGTCTGCCTCCCTCTTTTATTCTCCTCAGAGGTTTTTTGGGAAACGGTCATGATTCATCCTGGATTGTTTTTTTGACGGCTTCGTAAAAAGCCCATATGCTGTGTTGCCCTTCTTCCCTCGTCCCTGCGGCGTACCAAAAGTACGCCTCGGTCCTCGGGAGTCGGGCGCCTTGCCTATGGAGCTTTTTACTTTGCCGTTCGAAAAAGTGTTGAAGTTTCCTTTTTACGAGTTCATCTTTTTTTGGTCTGAATAAAAAAATCCGGGGGAACCGGATTCGCTGGACGAAACCGGCTCCCCCGGACAGGGGAACTATTTCAATTCATTGTAAAGTTTCACTGCAAGATCGTTGATGGCGTTCCTCATGGCCTGGCTTGCCTTCTTCTCGTCGAAGGACTCCCCGCCGCCGATTCCCATGATGGCCAGGCTCTGGCTCTCAAGGGAGCCCGATCCGGTGTCTGCAAAAAGGATCTCACCGGTTTCCACACTCACCACGCGGACGTCCACGGAGGCGCTGTAGCCCCTTTTCCCCATGGCGAAATATCCGGGAACGTTGAAGCCGGACTTGGAGGTTCCGTATTCCGTCACGGCACCGGTGACGATGTATTTAACGCCGATGAGCTTCCCGACCCGGACGGCCGTGGCGCCGTCCACGGCGCCGCTGAGCTGAAGCCCCTGTTCCTTCATGAGCGATGCCAGTTTGTCCCTCTCAAAGACGCGGAATTTCTTGCATTTCACAAGAGCGGTGGTAAGCATGTCCGATGCCCCCTGGCCGACCCGCCAGCCGAACCCGGGAACTTTGGTCTCAAAATCCATGATCGCCACACCGATTTTCGGACCCGTGTAAGGGGGAAGGTTTTCCAGTGTCTGTTTTGTCTCCTGCTTCACCTGGCCCCCCCCGCCCTGCATCCCGGCACAGCCGACAAACAGGATAAGACTGAATACCATTCCCAACAGCACGGCCTTTCTCATCTTAGAATCAACCTCCCTGACCCATTCTTTAAATCTCCACGATATGTTTATGGGAAACGGCGTTATTGTAAACGTCAGGGATTTCTTTTGTCAATGTTTAAATCCCCCCATTTCGATAACATTCAATCGCCGCGGCTCACCGGCACACGCTTCGCGAGGCGCATACGCCCGCGTTTTCTATGATTTTGGCTCCCCGTCCCTGCGACCGATTTTCGATTTCCGCATCCCCCGTTCCCGGCGCAACCGATCCCGACAGGCAACTGCCAACGGAATCCATGCCAACCTAAGAAGTCAGCAGTCCGCATATTTGAGATAGGTCCGTATTATCAATGAGTTAACAAGTGGCATGTCTTTTGCCTTATTGGTCCCCGAATGCAGGCCTCCTCTCCGCCGTGACGGGGATTCCCCCCCCTCCCTGAAGCGGCGGAGGCAGGCCGGGGAAAGGTCTCTTTTCAAGGGGGATCTCGGACGGAATGGAGGAAAGGAGGGACAAACGTCCCCTTCATATCCCGATCAGGTTTTCCGGTGGGCCGCCATGTGAAATCACCGGAGAGAAAAAGAAAGGGGACATGATCATGCAACAAGGAATTCGGTTGTTGGCATTGGCGATTTCATTTTTAACCATCACCGCGTTTTTCTTCCAGCCCCGGCATTCGGTCGCGGCGGAGGATCCGGACGGGCGGGACATCCTCATGGAGACCGTCGACATTTCGATTTCCCCGCCCGAAAAAAGCCTTTTCACCCCGGGAAGCGGAGAATCGCCGGGGGCTCTCGCTTACCCCGAACACCATCGGGCGGGAGCGTGGAACATGACGACCGATGAAGCGGGACTCGTCTGGGTGGTCGTCGAGGCAGCCTTCGATGACGGGGAGGCATCGGGGGACCGCCGCATGGAAGCGTTGGAGGCGGACATTGTGTCCCTGGGCGGACGGGTGGAACTGACTTTCGAAAACCTGGTTCAGGCCTGGATTCCCGCCGCCGTCGTCAAGACCGTCGAGAAGTGGCCTGAGGTAAGGGAGATCCGGCAGATTTCATGGACGCCGCCGGAGGAGGAAACGGACTCGTCATCCTCCGGGGAAGACCTTCCGCTGCCGGAGGGTTCCCCGGAAATCACCAGCGAGGGAGTCGTCCTGGCCGGTGCCTTCGACTGGCATGCCGCCGGACTTACGGGAAGAGGCGTCAAGGCGGCCGTCATCGACACGGGATTCCGCGGCAGTGCCTCCCTCCTGGGAACGGAGCTTCCCTCTTCCGTCCGGACAAAGTTCTACGGTTCGTCCTCGGATGTCAACGCGACGGGCAACGGAACCGCCTGCGCTGAAATCATTCATGACATGGCGCCGGATGCCGCTCTCCTGCTGGTCCGGCCGCGAACGGTCGTGGAGCTTGGGGACGCCGTGACCTGGTGCATCAGTCAGGGGGTGTCCGTCATCAGCTGCGGGATGAACTTCGGCCTGGATGCCGGCCCCGGTGACGGAACGGGGGACATAAACAGGATCGTCACGGAGGCGGTGAACCGGGGCGTCACGTGGGTAACCGCCGGAGGGGACCATGCCCTCGCCCACTGGAGCGGGGCGTTTCAGGATTCCGACGGCGACGGGATTCACAACTTTGCGGGGGTCGATGAAGTCAACGGCCTCACCCTGCCGGACACGGGTCCCGTAACGGTGACGATGAACTGGAACGATTCCTGGGAAGCCTCGGACAATGACTACGATCTTCTCATTTATGAATACGAATCGGAAACCTTTGTGGCGGGATGCCAGCGGGAGCAGGACGGGGACGAGCGTCCGTGGGAAAGCGTGACGTTCTCGCCCGAGGCGGGCAGGCATTACGGTGCGGTCGTCAACTGCCAGGGGGGCGACGGGGGAACGATCCACCTGTCCGTCCTGACCGGGCAGGGCCTGAAGTACGCCGTTTCCTCCACGAGCCTTCTCGTCCCGGGGGACAACCCGTCGGCCCTCACCGTAGGCGCCGTAGCCCAGGGCGGCTCGAATTCCCTTGAAACGTCCAGTTCCAGAGGGCCCACGATAAACCGTAAAACGAAACCGGACCTGGCAGGCCTCTCCGGTGTGTCGACAAAATCCTTCGGGACCCTGGCCTTTAAGGGAACAGCGGCGGCCTGTGCCCATGCCGCGGGCGCTGCGGCCCTTCTGAAACAGGCGAATCCGTCATGGAACCCTGCCCGGATCAGGACCGAGCTTGAAAACGGCGCCCTCGATCTGGGTTCGCGGGGCAAGGACAATCTATACGGAAGCGGCCTCCTCACCCTTTCCCCGCCGCCGGATCAACATCGTTTGTATTTTCCGCATTCGGCCACCACCGGGGCCTGGAAGACAGAAGCAGGCATGGTGAACCGCGGCGCGTCCACCGTCCGGGGATCGCTCCGGGCGTACGACAACAACGGATGCTTCATCCCGACGGAACGAATCATCACCCTTCCACCCTTCGGCCGTCAACAGATCGCCGTGGAATCGGCGTTCTCCAATCCCGATGACATCGGTTATCTCGTCTTCCAGTCCACGTCCCGGGATGTTGCCGGATATATGACCTTTTACGTTCCCGCAGCCTACCGGGCCGCCGTTCCGGCCATACCGGAAAGCGGCGTCAATTCGGGGGACATCGTCTTGCCCCACATCGCTTCGGACGGCACATGGCAAACGGGAATCAGCCTGGTAAACACCACGGCGTCCTCGAAAACGGTGATTTTCGACTTCGGCGGAGGGGTCACGAAAAGCCGGACTGTCCGCCCCCGGGCGCACGATGCCTTCTTCATCAGAACCCTTTTCGGAAACAAGGCCCAGCCGAATCTTCATTCAGCGGTCATCAGAAACGCGGAAGGCGTCATCGGCTGCGGCCTTCTCTGGTCGCGCAGCATGCTTTCCGGCGTGACGCTGAAGGACGATACCGCCTCCAGCCTCGATTTTCCGCACATCGCCACAACAGGGGGATGGGAAACCACCCTGATCGTCAACAACCTTTCCGCCGGCTCGGCAACCCTGACCATCACATCCTATGACGGGAACGGACGAAACCTGGGTTCGAAAACCCAGAGCGTGGCCGGGAAAGGAAAATACACGGCCACCGCATCGCGAATGGGTCTCCCGGCGGGAACGGCCTGGTGCCGGATTGCCTCGAACCGTCCGGTCGCGGGCACCTGCCTCATTTCACAACGAAGCATGCTTGCATCGTTTTCCGTGACGGACACGGGGGGAAGGAACCGGATATTCCCCAATCTTGAAAAGAACGGGTACACGGGAATCGCCTTTATCAATCCCTGGGGCACTTCCGCTTCGGTCACACTGAAGGCTTACAGCAACAGCGGGAGGGTTCTGGCCACGAAAAACCTCAACCTGGGGGCCTTCTCCAAAATAGTCGGGATCGCCCAGTCCTTCTTCGATGCATCCATCCGCGATGCCGGCTGGATTGGATTGAGTTCGAACCTGAATATCGAGTGCTTTCAGTTGAACCAGACTTCGGACGGCAAAATGCTCGACACCCTCGAGGGGCTGTAACGGACATTCGGGGGATGGGGGCTTCATCGGGGGCTGAAGCCCCCATCCGCGGAAGTTTTCGGGAGTGAGCGGCATGCCCCGGTCCTTTCGCCGGGGCCGCCGTTTCCCGAAGAAATCCTTTGTTCGGGGACACGTCCTTTGCGGGCAACGGGGATTTCGAAAGCAAAGCGAATCACGACAAAGGATGGGTTTTCAATGAACGACAGAAATATGGTTTACATGTTTCTCCTTTTTTCTCTTCTCGTCATCATCTTTATACTCCTTGTCATCACACGGGCAAATGCCTACCTGTCCGACGGCGCCGCCCCGGGGCCCTCCGAGACCACCCTGGACGAGAAGGACGGCGAGGGCGTCGTCGCGCTCCCCTCGCCGGAGGACGTGTCCCCCTCCGGGGCGGCAGCCTGGCACATTCCCGTCCGGGTGCCCCCGGGAAGAAACGGCATCTCCCCGGACCTGTTTCTTTCCTACGATGGCCAGGGCCGGGCCGGCATCGCCGGGGAGGGCTGGAACGTGGAACCGGGCTCCGTCCGCCGCTCCATGAAGCGGGGAGTTGACTACGGGGCCAGGGAGTTTGCCGTTTCCGGCGCCCGGGGAAGATCGGGCGTCTGTCCCAGGGCAACGGGACGGTGACCCGC
>Ga0116141_10001084_pt1 | contig 22957 bp, 15 predicted proteins | sample AD_UKC097_MetaG_FD_89744 | JGI IMG/M metagenome (GOLD analysis project Ga0116141, IMG submission 89744) | Active sludge microbial communities of municipal wastewater-treating anaerobic digesters from USA - AD_UKC097_MetaG | ecosystem: Engineered > Bioreactor > Anaerobic > Digestate | place: USA...
CATTGAAAACCTGGCTGGCTCCCTGGGCGTATATCGCCAGTGTGCTATATCACGACCTGTATTGGTATCCCAGAAATGCGGATCGGCAGGTCCCGGATGTGTTGAACAGCGACTGGGCGCGCCTGTTCCACAACTGGGAGAAAGTGGAGCCGGACGAGAACGGATGGAAGGATGTCGGCACGGAAACACCGACCGGTGTGGTAAAAGGAACCGGCAGACATCTGTGGCAGGGCACAAAAGTCCTCGGCACCTGCATCCGAGAAGCCCCGGAGTTCGCCGCACGCAAACGACACAAACGCGGCGAACATGCGGAATGATTGCTTACCCCTGCATCGGCTTCAGCCAGTTTAACTGTTTCTCGACATTATCGTGCAACCGATAGGTCTTGACGTGATCGGCAATGGATTCCCCGATCACTTCGATGCGATTGAGATCCCCGACACCCATCCCCGCCTCCGTGCAATAATTCAGGTACCCCATCTTGGCGAAGTCGATTCCCATTAACTCGATCCCGACCCGATCCACCGCCAGCCAGTCCATTCCGACCAGCGCCACACGATGATCGACCGGATCGCCGCTGCTGGGGCCGTTGCCCTCCATGCCCTGGAATCCGTCCACAATCGCCAGGTCCGGGTGAAGGCGCGGCGCAAGCGCAAAGAGGTTGTAATTCACCCCACGCGAGCTGCCGCCGTGTGTGATGACCTTGTCGTTTCGGATGCCGGATTTCGGGTCTACTCCCCAGTGGAAACCGACATCTTTCACGGGAGCGCCGAACACGATGTTCTTGAGTGACAGCGTGGCGATGACCCGGTCATGCGTTTTCATCACCGCCGAGGAGATGATGAAGTTGTCCCGATTCAGCAACAGGCTCGAGAGCCGAGTGGCATGTGGGTGGAAATCCTCATCGCTGATTACATGGAGAACCTCGTGCGGTTCATGGTCGATATCCAGAAATTCGACATTGTATTTCTTCGCCAGTTTCATATATCCGAGGTTTTCATAGCCCTCAAATGCCGATCCGCTGCTGGGGGATTCAGCGATGGTGACACGGTCCTTTCCGATGGATTTCAAAAATTCCAGAATGGCTTCCAGGGTATCCACGTGACTGCAAGCCAGCGGATTGTTGAACGAAACATTGTTGGGTTTGAGGATAATCCGACGGTTCCCAATGGCTTGCCGGATTTCCTTCTTAAAGACCTGCAATCCCTCGAAGATATTCGCCGCGCGGTCGTCTCCGGCAGTCAGCGAAACGCGTCCCATGGCCTTCGTATCTGCGGATTTCGCAGCGATCCCGGATGGAAAACAGGCTCCAGCCGTGACCCCGGCACCTGCCAGCAAAGCCGTTTTGAGAAAACTACGGCGGGAAGATTGTCGAAGATCCGTCATGATTGTGTCCTTTCTTTGTAAGGTGGGCTTCAACCGTGTGGGGTGTGCTTCAACCGCACAGCGCCAGCCCACCAGCTTTCTTCCCCCTCTCCCTCCAGAAGAAGGTCTGGGGTGATGGTCGTAATACTGCCACCTTGCCGATAGATTGCCCCGATGTCTGCAATTCTTAATTCTTAATTCTTAATTCTTAATTCAGACCCACTCTGCCACCCTACAACTCCACCACCTTCCTGCTATCCGCAGCCTCCCGTGCCCTGATACACACACGGGTAAGGTGAACGGCCTCACCGGGGCGAATAATATGCTCCCCCTGGCCGCGCAACTCCGCCACGAAATTCACAAAAAAGTTCTCCTCCTGTGGCAGATCCAGATCGCGCGGTTCCCGATCTCCGGCAATCAACTCCACCCGCTTCCCGAAGTCCTTAATTTCAATCACTCCCTCGGACCCGGCGATGCGCAGACGGTCGTCCCCGTGCGTGGGCGCTTTCGGCGGGCGCAGAAAATCCAGGTGAATATCCGCCGTTCCCCCGTTGGCGAACCGGAACACCATCGCACCATGATCCTCACAACCGGGGTAATCCGGGTGGGCGATATTGCCCTGTGTTCCCATCGCGTGCGTATACTCCAGCCCTGTTGTGAACCGGACATAATCGACTGCGTGAATCCCCACCCACAGGAATGAACTCCCATACATCTCCCGCCGCTTGTAGAATTCGGGTCGATTCGAACCCCAGCGATAGGATTTCTGCGCCGAGGCCAGAATGGGTTCGCCGATGGCTCCATCCGCCACCGCCCGTTGAATACAGCGATACGGCGGCAGAAGACGCATGGCAAGCAGCGTGGTGAACCGAATGCCGCTCTCCTTCACAACCTGTTCCAGCGCATTCAGGTCTTCCTCCGTAGTCGCAACCGGTTTCTCGGAGATCACATGAATCCCCTTCTTCGCGGCTGCCATGGAGGCCGCCGCATTCCGATAGTACGGCAGGCACACCACCGCAATATCGAGTTCCACCTGTTCAAGCATCTCTTCATAATGGTCAAAAATGCGCGTTTCCGACGTAAATGCGGGCCAGGCTTTGACACCGGCAACATCTTCACCCGGTGTCGCTTTGGCGTAAGCCACGAGACAGGCCCCTTTCACAAGAGGGATTCCATCCAGCACGTATCCCACATGCCCTTCCCTGCCGATCATTCCGATCCGAAGGATTTCCGATTCGTTCATAGCCGCCTCCGTTGCGATATTCCGGGCAAGCGCCGATCCGCTGATACCCACCGTCGCCAGGAACTGTCGTCGATCCATCCAAGGACCTCCACTTCATACTCCGGTACGCAAAGATCGTAGCACACCGAACGCTCCGGGCCACCGTGCCCGCCATGAAGGATTGATCTTTTGTCCGATTCTGTCCCTTTCAGGAATCGATGGAGTCGGAAGAAAGACTTTTTTGCTGTTCCGGGACCTTGTACGGTTCTTGGCAGGCTCCTATAATTCGAGCTTTGGTCAAGCTCTGCAAGTTGGAGTTGTATCGCCTGTGCCGAGTTCTGTCCGATTCATTTCCAGCACTCCAATATCCGTTTCATTATACGGAATTATTTCTCTTTTCATCATCGGTCGAGGTGCATAATGTCGGAAAACCGCCGAGTCCGATTGCGGCGTTCTACCGCCAAAAAAATCAATGAGCTGATCCAAATGGGCCGCGAAAACGGCCGCCTGACTTATGACGACATCAATCGCATGTTGAGCGATGAAATGATGTCGGCGGAGGAACTCGATGAAATCTTCATTGTCCTCAACGATGAAGACATCCCCGTGGTGGATGAGTACGCATTGCCGGTCGAAAAGGGCGGGAAACCACTGACACGGGATGAAATCATCGACCCGGAAAGCATGCGCGCGGAGGAACGGTCCCGCGTGGATGATCCGGTGCGGATGTATCTGCGGGAAATGGGGCGGGTTCCGCTCCTGACACGCGATGAGGAAATCGAGCTGGCAAAACGAATCGAATCGGGGCGATTCAAGGTCTGCCGCGCTCTCGCCCTGTCGAAACTCGCTGTCAAAGAAATCACCACCATGGTGGAGCGGATCGAGGGCGACCGGCTGAAAATGGAAGATGCCCTTCAGCACCTTGAGATGCAGGAAGAGATCTCCGAACGACAGAGAAAGAAAATCGTTGATGATCTGCGGGCCAAAATCATGCAGGTCCAACAGGAACAGGAACAACTGCACGATCTCGAAAGCAAACCAAGCACCAAGACGATCCAGGCGAGAGTCACCGGCAAGAAAATTCACTTGGGGAATCTGTTAATCTCCATGCACCTGGATCATGAACAACTGGGCAAGGTGGCCAAGAAAATCATCGGTCTTCACCGAAAAGCCGATAGTGCCAAAGAGGAAATCGACGAGGCCGAGAAAGCGCTCAACATGAAAATGGACGAGGCCATGCGCCTGTATCAGAAGCTGCGCCACACCAGCTTCGGCAAGAGCGCACTTGAAAAGAAAACCGGCCTTTCGCGGGAAATGCTCATCGAGATCTGCAGAAAAGTCAAACGCGCCCAGGAGAAAATCGGAAAAATCGAACGGGACGCCGAAGAAAATATCGAGGATCTGGATCGTATCGCCGAACAGATCCACAAAGGCGAAAAAATCGCTCACCTCGCTAAGATGGACGTGGTGAAAGCCAACCTGCGCCTCGTGGTTTCCATCGCCAAGAACTATACCAATCGCGGGCTGCAATTCCTGGATTTAATCCAGGAAGGAAACATCGGCCTGATGCGCGCCGTGGATAAATTCGAGTATCGTCGCGGCTATAAGTTCTCCACCTATGCCACCTGGTGGATCCGCCAGGCGGTCACACGCGCCATCGCCGACCAGGCGCGCACCATTCGAATTCCCGTCCACATGATCGAAACCATCAACAAAATGACTCGCGTGTCTCGTCGCCTTGTCCAGGAATACGGTCGCGAACCCACTCCCGAAGAAATCTCCAACAAAATGAACCTGTCGGTGGAGAAGGTCCGTGGCGTTTTCAAGATCGCCCAGCAGCCGATTTCGCTCGAAACCCCAGTGGGAGATGAAGGAGACACGCATTTCGGCGATTTCATCGAAGATAAGAACATCTCTTCCCCGTCAAACGTTACTTCTGACCATATCATGCGTGAACAATTGGAGGGCGTGCTGAGAACCCTGACCGAACGCGAGGAAACGGTTCTCCGGTTGCGCTTCGGGATTGGAGACGGGTACCAGCGGACCCTGGAGGAAGTCGGAAACCGGTTCGGCGTCACCCGTGAGCGCGTCCGGCAGATCGAGACAAAGGCCCTCCGCAAACTCCGTCATCCGGTCCGCAGCCGCCGACTCAAAGATTTTGTGGACTAGAATTCCGGCATCACAGGCTGGAAGCCTGTGCCACCCATCTTGCGGAGGCTGCATTCCGGCTTTCGCCGGGACGACAGGCCGTAGGGGCAATTCATGAATTGCCCCGGATCGTACCAGAGCACAATCGCAGCAGGACATCTCTGCCATACCAAAATAGGAAAAAAACATTGTCTTTCCGTTTTCAATATCCATCACACTTGCTTCGCGCAACCTGTCTCCTGGCCCTCCTGGCGCTGATTCCCGTTCTGTCGATCTGCGCCCAGCCCGCCCATCCTCGTCTGTATTTCGACTCCGGCTCCATCGACCAGATTCGGATGCGGGTCGTTTCGGATGAAAAATCCAAGGCCGGATGGGATGAGTTCTTTCGAACCGCCTATACCGAAACAGGCAACAAGGAATGGAACAGCACGGTCTGCGAACGACTCGCGTTCGCGTATATGCTGATCGGCGTGGAGGACATTGGCAAAGCGGCGAAAGAGATGCTCCTGCAAGCGATTCAAATGCCGTCCTGGCATGATGGGAATCGTTCCGATCGCGCCTCCTTTCCATGGCACAGCGGACTCCGCACCAGTGAATTGTGCATGACGGTGGCCACCGCCTACGACTGGATCTATCCCCTTCTGTCCGAGAGCGAGAGGGAAACCGTCCGTTCCGCACTCATTGAAAAAGGCATTCTGCCCTTGATCCAGGATTGGAGCCAACCCGGTTCCCGAATTCATACACTCGACAGCATGGGGCATAATTGGTGGGCGGTTTGTCTCGCGGGCGCTGGAGTTGGCGTGCTGAGCGTGATGGATGAAGATCCACGAGCCGGAGAATGGGAGCGCGATATCACACAGTCCCTTGTGGATTGGCTTCGCTACCAGGGCAATCCACTTCTGAACAAGGTCCCGAACTTCGGCCTCGATGGCGGTTTCTATGAGGGGCTGAACTACGCCGATTACAGCCTCCGGTGCCTGTTCCGATATGCCGAAGCGCTTCAGCACGTGACCGGCCGTGACATCCTGACAGACAATCCCGTGCTGAAATATATGGGACTGTTTTATCTCTACACCGCTTATCCGAGTTCGGAGGGATGGTGGAGTGTCAATTTCGGCGATTCCCCGTCACGATTTGTTCCCGGCAATTCCGTCCTGTTGAATCTGGCCCGTCGAATGCAGGACCCATACACCCTCTGGCACTGGAACCAGGTGTACGGAAGACCGAGCGATCCCTTCGGATTTCTCTGGATGCCATCGAATATGCCGCCCAAAGCCCCCGACGATCTCCCTCCCTCACGTCTGTTCGAGGGAATCGACTGGGCGATTGTCCGAGACGGCTGGGCACCCGATGGAAATCTGTTCGCTCTCACCTGCGGGGACTACTGGAATCATACCCATGCGGATGAAGGCTCTTTCATCCTGTATTCCGGCGGCAAACCACTTGTTATCGACTCCGGCTGTTGTGAATATTCCAAGGACGAATATGTTTCTTACTTCGTCCAGAGCGAAGCGCATAATGTCGTCCTGTGGGAAAACCAGGGGCAGCCGAAAGAGGATCGATACCGGGGCAGTGCCGTGCGCGGAGAGATTCATGGGTGGGTCTCCAGCCCGCACTATACCTATTTCTACGCCGACGCAACCGGAGCGTACGCCTCCATCCTCTTGAGGAACTTCCGGCATGTGATCGCGATGGACGGCGTGTATGTGCTGGTGGACGATCTTCGCGCGTACAAACCGGGGGTCTTCTCCTGGCTGCTGCACCCCGAAGGGAAATTCGACCTCAGGACACAATCCGTAACGATTGCCAATGATCCGGCGGCAGCAGACCTCCACTTTGCATTCCCGAAGAACCTCCAAAGCGAGAAACGTTCAGGGATGGAAGAAACCACTGCAAAATCCAAACCGTATCTTGCTTTCAAAACCAAAGAATCCGCCGAGGATATCAAGTTCCTGTCCGTCCTCTCTACAAGGAAGTCCTCGGATCGTCCCGCTGCGCCGCCGGAACCGCTGGAAGGTTCCAACTGGATCGGGATGCGATTCGATTGCCGTGACGGGAAAGCGGAGCTGTACTGCAATCTCCTCGCCGATGGTCGAAAGATGCACGATAACAGCGAGAACAACATGGCGGGATTTGTAACCGATGCCTTTCTGGTACTCGCCGCGAGAGATTCCCAGGGGAAAATCATCCGGCTTGGAGTACACAATGGCAGTTTTCTGCGCGATGGGTCCGGCTCTATTTTCGAGTCGTTCACCAAGTCCGACCTGGTCTATGAAATCGGATCGAATCAAATCGACGCGAGCGCGCGAACACAAGCCGGATCGCGTATCCTGCTGCGGTCTCCCAGGCCTGCTGCGGTCGTCCTGGACGGCACTACAGTTACCGATTCCCTCTGGAGGGAAAGTGTGTCCATGCAAGAGATCGCTCTTCCAGCAGGTTCGGGAAGGATCGGCATTCGATGGTGAAAGATCAACCGACGGGAGTCCGGAAGGAATTCGAACAATTTCAGAAGAATGCTCCAAAACTGTTTGGAGACTTGCTCCAACCGGGCAGGAAAGTCTTTGTGGCGCGTGCGCCGGGCCGATTGGATGTCATGGGCGGCATCGCCGATTACTGCGGCTCGCTCGTTCAGGAAATGCCGCTGAAAGAAGCGGTCTTCGCCGGGATTCAGAAGCGGAAAGATAGCCGGATTGTCATTCGAAGCGTGGAAGCCGGGAAAGAGGGCTTCTACCCGGATGTGGAATATTCCCTGGAGGACTTCTATTCCGCACGCGGCTTGAAGAGTTATTCTGAAATCTCTTCCGAACTGAAAACAGATCCCCGTAAAACCTGGGCTTCCTATGTAGCAGGCATTTTCTTTGTTTTGGAGAAGGAACGGCTTGCGCCGCCGTTTCAAACAGGCGCGACGGTTTGCCTGACAAGTTCCGTTCCGTTCGGCTCCGGGATTGCCTCCTCGGCGGCGTTGGAGGTCGCGGTTCTGTACGGTGTCCTGGCGGCTTACGGATTGCAGATGGAGGGACTGAAGGCCGCGCGCGCCGCCCAGATCGCCGAGAATCGGGTCGCGGGCGCTCCCTGCGGCATTATGGACCAGGTCACAGCCGCGTTGGGAGAAGATCGGGCGCTTCTGGCGTTGCGTTGTCAACCGCATACCGTGGAAGGCACGGTCTCCATCCCGGAAGGGTTTCGACTTGTCGGTATCCACTCCAATGTAATGCACAGTGTCGGCGGGGCTCGGTATACAGATACCCGCATCGGCGCATTCATGGGGCACAAGATCATCCTGACTGAACTGGGCGCGAAAGAAGATCCGTTTGACGGATACCTGGCTCGGATTCCGCCCGATGAATACAGAACCCGATATCGCCGATTTCTCCCTTCACGAATTGAGGGTGCGGAGTTCCTGAGGCGTTACGGGGGGACAGTGGACCCGGTGACCCGTGTCGATCCGGGGAAGACCTATGCCGTCCGCAGCCGTACCGAACATCCCATCTATGAAAACAACCGCGCCGGACAATTCCGGGAGATCCTGCAATCCTTGCCGCAATGCGAGAACGTGGATCGGGCGATGGTCCGGTTGGGCCGGTTGATGTACGCTTCCCACTGGAGCTACGGAAGGCGCTGCGGGATGGGATGTGCCGAGACGGACTTGCTGGTGAACCTGGTGCGCAAAGCCGGATCGGGCAAGGGGTTGTATGGTGCCAAGATCACCGGCGGTGGCTGCGGCGGCACGGTGGCTGTGCTCGCATCGGAAGGAACGGAAGCCCTCCTGCGACAGATCCTGACCCGATACGCGGAACAAACCGGGCTGGAACCCAGGTTTTTTGCAGAAAGTTCCCCTGGCGCACAATCCGCCGGAATTCACACTTTCATTCCGTAATCATGGTGTAAGGCGTCCTCCCGCTCTGTCCCTTCCCTTTCTCTTCCGCCTTCAATGCTCCTTTCTTTCTTTCCTTCCTTCATCCTTCATCCTTCATCCTTCATCCCTCCTCCTTCTGCTATACTGAACAAAATGGACACCAATTTTCTGACATACGCAATTCTGTTCGTGAATTTCTGTCTGGCCGTGTCGGTGCATGAATGCGCCCATGCCTGGGCGGCGTATCGCCTGGGGGATGACACCGCCCGCGCCCACGGGAGAATGACCCTCAACCCACTGGCCCACCTGGACCCGATAGGAACCTTTTGCCTTCTGTTCGGGTATTTCGGATGGGGAAAGCCGGTTCCGGTCAATCCCGCCAACTTGAAAGACCCCCGTCGCGATGGCGTCTGGATCTCCGCGGCGGGTCCTTCAGCAAATCTCCTCTTGGCGATACTCTTTGCATCCGCCCTCTGGATTCTCTGGATCGGTCCCGGATCGGTCATGTGGATCGGACAGGAATCCCTGGGAATCATGGTGAGTGCGATAATCATGGGGATTCTGTTGAATCTCTCCTTGATGTTTTTCAACCTGCTGCCGATCTTTCCTCTCGATGGAGAAAAGGTTATCGTCGGGCTGATCCCGGCGCGATGGGTGCGGCCGGTGCTTCAATTGAGAAGCTATGGGATGGTGATGTTGCTGGTCCTGCTGGCGAGCAAACCGCTGTTGGATTTCTCCATCATCGGCTGGCTTGCCGGAATAATCATTTATCCGGTGTATTGTCTGTTGGTTCCTTCCGGATTAGAGACGGTTTTGTGAGCATGGAGAGTCAGTCATTCGACAAAAATATGCAATCGATGGGGGAATCGGAGACAACGCCGGTGCTTCCTTTGGATGAAGAGGATCTGCCGTTGCCGGACGGGGAGCAGTCCCCCGATGAGGAGCCAGGAAACGGTCATGCGGTGCGCCTGCCGGTGGAGATAAACGGATTCAGCGGTCCCCTGGATCTGCTGGTCCTTTTGATCGCCAAACACGAGATCGAGATCTTCTCCATTTCCATTTCAACCATCGCCGAGGAATTTCTCCGGGTGATCCGCGAATGGGAAACAAAAGACCTGGATCTTGCCGGAGAGTACCTGGTCCTTGCAGCGACTCTGGTTCGATACAAGTCCCGAAGCCTCGTACCCCGTGAGGAGCAGGAGGAAGAGGAGGAAGAAGAAGGAATCAGCGATGAGCTGCTGCGCCAGCGCCAGCAGGAATACGAACGGTTCCGAGAAGCTGCGGTCCGGTTGCGCGAACGCGAGGAGGAAGTCTCCGCGCTGTTCCCCAGACTCGGTCCCACCGCCGAGCAGCCGGAAGAAGTCATCGAATTCAGTGAAGTCAGCGTGTACGATCTGTACGCCACGTTCAAGCGGATTCTCGACGATCTTGGAGCAAGCGAACCGCGAACGATTCAGCCGGAAGATTACTCGGTCGATGAGAAGATGATGGAGCTGGAGACTCTGCTCCAAAAGGAAGACTCACTACTGCTGACTGCCTATCTTCGGACCCTCACTTGCAGGCTGGAGATCATTGTAGTGTTCCTGGCCCTGCTGGAACTGATCCGTCTCAAAATCGTGAGAGCGCGTCAGGATGCCCGCCATGGCGAGATCTGGTTAGAGCGCGGGCTGGGACCGGTGACAATACAGGATGGGAATTCGGATGAAGAATCCGACGATGCGATTCCCGGCACAGAAAACAAGGAAATGAAGATCGAGGAATAACATGGAAATATCGGAACTCAAGCCGGTTATGGAGGCTTTGCTGTTCGTTTCGGGCGATCCGCTGCCGCTGCGGCGGCTATCGGAGATCCTGGAAACAGACCTGGACATTGTGAAACTCGCGCTGGACGATCTCGCGGCGGATTACGCCGCCAGGCCCGGCGGATTGCAGCTGCTGGAGGTCGCCGGTGGATATCAACTTCGAACCCGGCAAGACCATGCAGTCTATGTCCGACGCATGTTGGAGCGCAAAAAGAAGATCACCATCAGCGGACCGGCGCTCGAAACCCTGGCCATCATCGCCTATCGGCAGCCACTGACCCGCGCCGAAATCGAGGCCATTCGCGGTGTCTCGGTGGATGGCGTACTCCGATCCCTGCTGGACAAGCGGCTGGTGAAAGTGGCCGGTGTCAAAGAAGTCCCGGGCCGACCGAATCTCTACAAAACCACCCGGACCTTCCTGGAATTCTTCGGTCTGAACTCACTCTCGGATCTCCCGCCCATGGAACAACTGGAGGATACGTTCAGCTCCCAGTCCCAGGTCGAGGAGGAAACCCCGGCCGCTCTCGATGGGCCGGTCATTGACGAATCCGCACAGGAACACCTCCTTGATGAGAACGGAGAATCCACTGAACCGATCTCCTGAGCCGATCCGCCTGAACAAATTCCTCGCGCAGTGTCGACTCGCGTCACGGCGGAAAGCCGAAGATCTGATCCGGTCCGGACATGTGGCTATTGATGGCATTCCTATCCGCTCGGCAAACCAGGAGGTCGCTCTTGGCAGTGTGGTGACTGTGGATGGGAATGTGGTGGAGCCGGAGCGGGATCGCCTCATCGTCGCCTTCCATAAGCCGTGCGGTGTCGTTACCACAACGGATGATCCCCAAGGGCGAAAGACGGTCCTGGATCTGCTGCCGGAGAAGTTCCGTGGCCAGGGTCTTTTTCCTGTAGGCCGATTGGACAAGGAAACCAGCGGCCTTTTGTTGCTGTGCAATGATGGCGACCTGATGCACCGCCTGCTGCATCCATCCCATGAAGTCTGGAAACGATACCAGGTGGTCGTTCACGGTAAGGTCAGTGGCGCGGTGGTGGCGCGTCTGCGATCCGGCGTTTTCGTGGACGGGAAAAAAACCGCGCCTGCCGAAATTCACACACTCAAGCATGCGGATTCTTCCGAGACTGTGCTGGAGATCCGCATTCGCGAAGGAAGAAAACGACAGATCCGTCGCATGTGCCGAGAGGTAAAACTTCAAGTGATTCATCTGAAACGAGTTGCATTCGGCCCGATTGAACTCGGAAACATGCAGGAGGGAGAGTGTCGGGCACTTTCCATGAATGAAATCCAACAACTGGAAAGAGCGGGAAGTCTTTGACATCGACCCCCATTCCATGTATTGAATAAAAAGTGAGCACTTCCTTTTGGGCTGAAGAGGCGGTGTCTTGACGATATATTCAGCCGGGAAATCATCAAACTGCATCATGATCAACAGGATGCCAGGGAGGAAACCTTGTCGAAATCTCTTGTGATTGTGGAGTCACCGGCGAAAGCCAGAACGATCAATAAGTTCCTGGGCAGCAATTACCGCGTCGAGGCCTCGATGGGCCATGTCCGCGACCTGCCCACGCGCGAACTGGGGGTGGATATCCAGAATAACTTCACTCCGAAATATGTCTTGAATCCCGGAAGTAAAAAAACAATCAAGAAACTGGAAGAGGCCGCAAGTAACAGTGATGCTATCTACCTCGCACCGGACCCGGACCGCGAAGGTGAGGCCATCTCCTGGCATCTGTTTGAATTGCTGAAAGCCGATAACAAGCCGGTCTACCGGGTTACATTCCACGAAATCACTCGCCAGGCCGTTCAGAAAGCCATTCAGAATCCGGGCGAAGTGGATATGCAGCTGGTCAATGCGCAACAGGCTCGACGGATCCTGGACCGCCTGGTGGGATACAAAATCAGCCCGCTGCTGACCCGACGACTCACCCGCAAAGGCAAGGCGCTCTCCGCGGGGCGTGTGCAATCCGTGGCGCTTCGGATGATCTGCGAACGGGAAGCGGAAATCCGCGCGTTTGTGCCTGTTGAATACTGGACTATCGACGGGATATTCGGAACGAACGATATTGAACTGGCCGCGTCCCTGTATCTCATGGACGGCAAGCGAATCAGCCGCGAAGGTGAGGAAACACTGGAAGACCAGGACAAAGACCTGCAAACCGTACGGATCGCCTCCGAGGCGGAAGCCAACGAAGCTGTAAAACGTATTCGCGCCGAACAATACCGTGTCGAGGCAGTCAAAACCCGCAAAAAAACGCGCCGTCCGTTTCCGCCGTATATCACCAGCACCCTCCAACAGGATGCGTCACGAATCTACGGCTTTACCGGCGACCGAACCATGCGCGCCGCCCAGGCTCTCTATGAGGGCGTCGAACTGGGAGAAGAAACCGTCGGGCTGATCACCTATATGCGAACCGATTCCGTCCGTGTTGCGGAAGAGGCCATTCACGCTGCTCGAACTCTCATCCAGCGCACATACGGCAAGAAATACCTTCCCGAAAAACCAAACTACTACAAAACCAGGAAAGCCGCTCAGGACGCCCACGAGGCTATCCGACCCACCCATCTGGATGAGAACCATTCCCCCGAACAGATCGGAAAACACCTCTCCATCGATCAACGCAAGATCTATGAACTGATCTGGAAACGATTCATCGCCTCGCAAATGCCGGCGGCAGAGTATCTATCGACAACCATTGATATCGCCGGAGGGCCGTTTGTGTTCCGTGCGCAGGGGTCCATCCTGACCTTCGACGGATACACGAAAGTATACCGGGACGAGTCATCCGACGGCGACCCGGAATTGCCACACCTGGACGAAGGCACTCCCATGGATCTGCGCAAACTGGACCCGAATCAGCACTTCACTCGTCCACCCGCACGCTACAATGACGCCTCCCTCATCAAGGCTTTGGAGGCCGAGGGAATCGGACGTCCCAGTACGTACGCCTCTATTGTCAAAACCATCGTCGATCGCGAATACATAGAACGCCAGGATCGACGTTTCTATCCCACGGAACTGGGAGAAGTCGTCAACCTCGTTCTGGTGAGAACCTTCCCGGACATATTCGAGATCGGGTTCACCGCCGGTGTCGAAGAACGACTGGATGAGGTGGAAGAAGGAAACACCGACTGGGTTCAGCTGCTCAAGGAGTTCTACGAACCGTTCTCGAAAGACCTTCTTGCTGCCCCTGCCAATTTCGGCAAAGTCCTGAAAGAAATGCAGCAGGACATCGGGAAGAACTGTCCCGAATGCGGTAAACCGCTTGTGCGAAAATGGGGACGCACAAAATGGTTTGTCGGATGCTCCGGATTCCCGGAGTGCTCGTATGTGGAATCGGATGGCGAGGTGAAATTCGTTGAAACGGACGAATTGTGTGACAAGTGCGGCGCAAAAATGATTATCCGGGACGGCAAGTTCGGCCCGTTTCTGGCCTGTTCCGCGTACCCGAAGTGCAAAAACGCCAAGTCCTTACCTACCGGAACGAAATGCCCCATGCCGGGCTGCGATGGGGATGTTGTCGAACGCCGGTCCCGCCGGGGCAAAGTCTTCTACGGGTGCAGTAAATACCCCAAATGTGAATTCGTGAGCTGGGATCCGCCCGTCGCGGAACCTTGCCCCGAATGCGGTTCCCCGTTCCTGGTCCGAAAAGACTACAAGAAGAAGGGCCTGACCATCAAATGCCCCAGTAAATCCTGCAAGTATTCCCGACAGGAGGAAAAGCCGGTCAAGGAATAGAGGCCATAAAGGCTCCCGAAGACTCCAGGAACGTGGTGCAGTCCCTGACGCCAGACCAATCGGCAATTGTGTGGAAAAGTGGTATCATTGCTGGAAACAGATTGGGCAGGAGCGGCCATGCTCAGACAGGATATCATCGACACTCTGAGAGCACATCAAAGCGAACTCCGGGAGCGGGGAGTCAAATCCCTCGCATTGTTTGGCTCTGTCGCGCGGAATGAATCTCAGCCGGATAGTGATGTTGATCTGCTTGTGGAATTTGACGGCCCCATAGGGATGTTTCATTTCTTGCGCGTGCGTCGGCATCTCTCACAGTTGCTGCAACGCAAGATCGATCTGGTCACCCGTCCCGCGTTGCGAGAGGAGATGCGAGAGAGCATTCTGCGGGAGGCAGTCGATGTGATTTGGAATTCCGCAATCAGATCATTTTGACATATTGCCGTTGCGAATCAGTATGAAAGATTTCTATCTTCGAGGAGATTTCTCCCTTCGGTCGAAATGACAAGAGGAATGTCATTCCGAACGAATGTGAGGAATCTCAGCAGATTGAGGGGCCACAAATCTATCCCTACCCCCCCATCAACCCCCTCGCCACCATCCTGGCCTCCCGATCTGTCTCATGGATGGTTTGAAGTGAGTAATCGCGGATAGGGGTATGGCGTTCCATCGCCTGGGCCATCAGGTCAGGGATCGCTCCAAATCCGATACGATGTCCCAGGAACGCCGCAACCAGCTCCTCGTTCACGACGGAAAGAAAAGCCGGCATGGTTCCCCCCGTGTGCGCAGCATCCCGCGCCAGCTCCAGACAGGGATACCTCTCCATATCCGGTTCCAGGAACTCCAATTCCGCCAGCTGGGCTAGATCCAGCGGCTCGGCGGGAGCGGAAAGCCGCTCCGGGTAGGACAGCGCCAGTTGAATAGGCGTCCGCATGTCCGTTGTTCCCAGCTGGGCAATCACAGACCCATCGCAGTATTCGACCATGGAATGAACAATGGATTGAGGGTGGATCAACACACGGATCCGCTCAACCGGCAGGTCGAACAGGTGATGGGCCTCGATAATTTCAAGTCCCTTGTTGAACATAGTCGCGCTGTCGATCGTGATTTTCGGTCCCATATCCCAGGTAGGATGGGCCAATGCGTCCTCCGGCGTGGCGTACGGAATCCGCTCCATATCCCATCGCCGGAACGGACCGCCGGAAGCGGTCAAAATAATGCTCTGCACATCCTCTCGCCGTCCGGCTGTGAGACACTGTAGGACAGCACTGTGTTCGCTGTCGATAGGCAATAACCGCACCGCGTGTTTCCTGGCCTCCGCTATCGCCAGTTCCCCGGCCATTACTAGAACTTCCTTGTTGGCGATTGCAATGTCCTTGCCGGAGGCAATCGCCTGGAGAGTGGGGTCCAGTCCTGTCGCCCCCACGGTCGCCACCACCACCATGTCCGCTCCAGGAAGCGTTGCCAGCGTCGACAGAACATCCGGCCCGCTTAGAAACCCGCCGTCCCAGTTCGCCGGTAGGGGCAGCGGTTCTTTGGCCTCCACCAATCCGCAAACCTGTGGGCGGAACTCCTCAACCTGTTTTGCCAGGAGTCGCCCATTGGTTCCGGCAGCCAATCCGAGTACCCGAAATCGGTCTTTATGTTGGCGAATCACATCCAGACATTGTGTCCCGATGGAGCCGGTCGAGCCGAGGATGACAATGGATTTCATGGCGGATTCGGGGGCTGTTGATCGCCCGATTCAGGGTTCTTGTGCTGGGAGACTAGCACCGGGAAACCCTTCCGGCAAGTTCTTCCCTCGCCGGAACCCATAAACCACAACAAATTGTGATTTCTACCTCTGGAATACACAATTTATTGTGCATTCTTTTCGCGGACATCCTTGACAATAAGTCCAGTTTCTCGTATACTTTTCATAGCTTCAACAAAGGTAGAATTAACCGGAATCTGAATCGGATTGATACTCCGATTTTTCCACGCGAACGTGCCCCGAAAGATACGTTCCGTGTGATTCGCGTACCCCTGGCGACAGACTCGTATCACCGCTCTCAGATCGCAGGAAACGTGCGATGCCTGGGACGACCTGGTTGAGGGAATATCTCCGATGACCCAGCATGATCCCAATTCTTCCGTGGGGACCTATGACGAAAGCAATATCCTGGTCCTTGAGGGCCTCGAAGCCGTACGAAAACGACCCGCCATGTATATCGGATCGACCGGCCCGGAAGGATTGCATCACCTCGTGTATGAGGTTGTCGATAACTCTATCGATGAGGCATCTGTCGGATACGGAACTCGTATTGAGGTCGTCATCCATTACGACAATAGCGTTACCGTCGAGGATGAAGGACGCGGTATCCCCGTCGGAAAACATCAACGGTACCCTGATAAAACAGCCCTGGAAGTCGTGCTGACCGTGCTTCATGCCGGGGGCAAGTTCGATAACCACTCGTATAAGACCTCGGGTGGTCTGCACGGTGTTGGTGTTTCTGTTGTGAACGCCCTTTCGGATTGGCTGGAGGTGGATGTCAAGCGGGATGGATTTCTGTTCCACCAGCGATATAGCCACGGATTCCCCGATGGGTCGCTGGAAAAAGTCCGTCCGGCGAAAAGGACCGGTACCAAGGTCACTTTCCATCCTGACCCGAAAGTCTTTGAGACAATCGAATTCTCCTTCGAGATCCTCGCGGTCCGTCTTCGTGAACTGGCTTTCCTGAACAGCGGCGTGACCATCATTCTCGCCGATGAACGGGTGGAAGGCAAACGAGTCGAGTTCTGCTTCAAAGGCGGCATTGTGGAATTCGTTAAATTCCTGAATCAGAACAAAAACGTGCTCCACCGGACCCCCATCAGCTTTCAGAAAGAGCGAGAGATACAAGAGGGTGAAGAGACCAAAATGGTCTCCGTCGAGATCGCCATGCAATACAATGACGGATACCAGGACAATGTCTTTTCCTTCGCGAATAACATCAACACAAAAGAAGGCGGAACTCACCTCGTGGGATTCCGCTCCGCCCTGACACGAACGGCGAACGATTATGCCAAGAAAAACGACCTGCTCAAGAAAGCGGATTATACCCTGACCGGCGATGATGTCCGCGAGGGGCTGGCAGCCGTTATCAGCGTGAAATTGTCCCAGCCTCAATTTGAGGGCCAGACAAAGACCAAGCTGGGGAACAGCGAAGTCAAGGGGCTTGTCGAATCCATCGTCAACGAGGGGCTGTCCGAGTACTTTGAAGAAAATCCCGATGTCGCCCGGAAGCTGATCGGGAAATGTGTGACCGCGGCGCAGGCGCGGGAAGCCGCCCGGAAAGCACGCAACCTCGCCCGCCGTAAGAACGCCATTGACAGCGGCGGTCTCCCCGGAAAACTGGCGGACTGCTCCGAGCGGGAACCGGAACTCTGTGAGATCTTCCTGGTCGAGGGCGATTCCGCAGGTGGCTCCGCAAAGCAGGGCCGGGATCGACGGTTCCAGGCCATCCTGCCATTGAAAGGCAAAATCATCAATGTCGAAAAGGCCCGCCTGGATAAGGTGCTCTCCAATGAAGAAATTCAGACGATCATTGCCGCCCTGGGCACGGGGATTGGCGAGGATGACTTCGAGATTTCCAAGTCCCGGTATCACAAGCTGATTATCATGACCGATGCCGATGTCGATGGTGCGCACATCCGCACCCTGCTCCTGACCTTCTTTTTCCGCCAGATGCCGGATCTGATCAAGAACGGTTTGGTGTATATCGCCCAACCGCCTCTGTTCCGCGTGAAAAAGGGAAAACACGAACAGTATCTCGATACGGAAGCCGATTTGAATTCATTTCTCATCGAGAACGCGACGGATGGTGCAACCCTGTACGTATTGAACGCCAATCCATCCGGTGAAGATGAAAAGGTCCCACCGCAGCGGTTTCGGGAATTGCTGCGACATATCCTCCAGCTGGAGGAATTTGCGCGGAAAATGAAACGTCGCGGAGTCTCGTTCCGAAAAGTGCTCCGCGTACGTGAGGAACTCGACCGAGGGCTGCCGTTATACCAGATCGTCAGCGATGCAGGCGTCGAATATGCCTGGAGCGAGAAAGAATTCACTGAAATTGTCCAGGCCTTGGAAGACGCGGGGGAAGAGAAACTTTGGGATGTCGGCGAGGATGCCCCGGATAAGCCCAAGGGCAACGGCAAGAAAATGCACTACCGTGTCGTAGAGATGCTGGAAGCCCAGGAACTCGAGCCGATCGTCAAGAAACTTGAAAAAATGGGGCTGGACTTCCTCGATATATGGCCTGAGGAAGACGGTTATATCAACGGTCTCTCCAAAGGAAACGGAAAGGAAAAGGCCTGGTTCAAATTGGCCTATAAAGATTCCGAGGAACGGCTGGCCACCCTGCCCGAATTGCTGGAGGCCGTCCAGCGGATGGGCCGACGGGGAATCGGAATCCAGCGTTACAAAGGGCTGGGCGAAATGAACGCAGAACAGCTCTGGTCTACAACCATGAATCCGGAAACGCGAACTGTCTTGAGAGTGAGTCTGGAGGATGCGGTCGAGGCCGAAAACATCTTCACCATCCTGATGGGAGACCAGGTCGAACCGCGTCGGGAATTCATCCAGAACCACGCTCCGGAAGTGCGATTCATCGATATCTGATTCCGGCGAGTTCCTGCCGCGGCGATATCTGGCGTCGTGTAACGCAAATGTCTTTACAGAATGGAAGTCTATGCCGACCTCTTCCCCCTCTCCCTTCGGGAGAGGGTCGGGGTGAGGGTTTCTCCAGGCAGTATTGGCATCTTGCGTGTGGTTTCTCCGGGCCGGTGAATTGTCAAGACGATTCGGTTACGTAACACCGGACCAAGAGCAACGTTCTGTATGGATGATCTGTACAGGAATTCGCCTGACGGAACCGGCAGATGATTTACGGTTTTTTCTGGCTCATCGAGCACGAAATCGCAGGCATGAGTCTGCCGAGCGGCATCATTGCCGCTTCGCCCAATTCCTCCGAATCGGGAATGCAGGCGTTTCGCGATGAAATCCGCGAATTGAAACTGCGAGGCATTCAGGCGATTGTCACGTTGACCGAGCGCCCATTGAACGCCGCCCTGATTCGCCGAAACGGATTCAAGTACCTGCACATTCCGGTTCCCGACATGAGCGCGCCGACTCTCTCGCAGGTCAAGAAGTTCCTGAGATTCACACAGGAGTGCAAGCGGGAAAAACGGCCGGTGGTTGTGCATTGCCTGGGAGGAGTCGGGCGGACGGGAACCTTCCTGGCCTGCTACCTCGTCAGCCGGGGCCACGACGCGGAGTCTGCCATGCGTGCCGTGCGGATCTGTCGCCCGGAGCCATCGAGACCGACAGCCAGGAAGCGTTTATCGAGCAGTTTGAAGATGAGTGGAAAAGGATGCAGAAATAGTCCATGTTGAATCCTCCCTCCGAGCGAATTCGCTCCATCAATATTGAAGACGAAATGAGAACCTCGTACATCTCGTACGCGATGTCCGTGATTATCCAGAGAGCGCTGCCGGATGCGCGGGACGGCCTCAAACCGGTCCATCGTCGCGTCATCTACGCCATGCGGGACCTGAACCTGAACCACCGTGCCGCGTTCAAGAAGAGCGCCGCCATTGTCGGGGAGACCATGGGGAAATACCACCCGCACGGTGACGCGGCAATCTACGACACCCTGGTCCGCATGGCCCAGGAATTCGCTTACCGATACCCATTGGTGGATGGACAGGGCAATTTCGGTTCCGTGGATGGCGACAGCCCGGCGGCCATGCGATATACCGAAGCCCGCATGGAGGAAATCACTGAGACCCTTCTGACCGATATCGAGAAGGAAACCGTGGAGTTCATGCCGAATTACGACGGCAGCGTAAACGAACCCGTCGTCCTTCCCGCAGAATTCCCCAACCTGCTCGTGAACGGATCCACCGGAATCGCCGTCGGCATGGCGACGAACATCCCGCCACACAATCTCGGCGAGATTGTTGACGCCACCATTGCCCTCATCGACAACCCGGACCTGAAAGTCCGTGACCTCTTCAAATACGTCAGAGGCCCCGATTTCCCCACCGGCGCATGTATCTGCGGCGTCGAGGGCATTCATGAGGCGTATTCCACCGGGCGCGGGCGCGCATTGGTGCGCGCGGTCGCACAACGCGAAGTCCTCTCCGGCAACCGGGAAGCAATTATTATTACCGAAATCCCATACATGGTGAATAAGGCGAAGGTCCTCGAAGAAATCGCCGCGCTGGTCCGGGAAAAGAAAATCGAAGGGATCAGCGACCTCCGCGATGAATCGGACCGTGAAGGAATGCGGATGGTCATCGAACTGAAACGGGGAGAGAACCACGAGGTCGTCCTCAATAACCTCTATAAACACACCCGGCTGCAATCGACATTCGGGATCATCCTGCTGGCCCTCGTGGACGGTCGACCGCAATATCTGACTCTCAAAGATGCCTTGATGGAGTTCATCAAGCATCGTCGGGAGGTCATTGTCCGTCGGACCCGCTTCGATCTAGCCAAGGCCGAGCAACGCGCGCATATCGTCGAAGGCCTGCGGATCGCCGTCATGAACATCGACGAAGTGGTGGCGATCATCCGAAGCAGCCGCAGCCGCGAAGAGGCCACCACTCGGCTTCGGGAACGATTCGATCTCTCCGCCGAGCAGACCAAGGCCATCCTGGAAATGCAACTCCAGCGCCTCGTCGGCCTCGAACGCGAAAAACTCGAAAACGAATACAACGAACTCCTCAAGAGCATTGACTATTTCCGACGGGTACTCGAAACCCCGGCAATGGTCATGGATCTCGCCAAGAAAGAACTCCTCCGCATCAAGGAACGGTTCGGCGATGCACGCCGGACACAGATTGTCGGCGCCGCCGGTGATATTGATGTCGAGGATCTCATCGCCGAAGAAAACATGGTCGTCACGGTGTCGCACACGGGGTATATCAAGCGCATCGCGACTTCTGTCTACCATCGGCAGGGCCGGGGCGGTAAAGGAATTACCGCGATGGGAACCAAGGAGACCGACTTCGTGGAGCATCTCTTTGTCGCCTCCACGCATAATTACATTTTGTTCTTTACTGACCGTGGACGGGCGTATTGGCTGAAAGTTTACGAAATCCCGCAGGGCGGACGGCAGTCGAAAGGCAAGGCCATTGTCAACCTGATCTCCATCGAGAAGGATGAACAAGTCACCGCCATGGTTCCGGTCGCGGACTTTGAGGCGGACCGCTTTCTGTTGATGGCGACCGAAAACGGAACGGTCAAAAAGGTTCGACTGGATGCGTTCTCCAATCCGCGCAAAGTCGGCATTATCGCGATAGATTTGGATGAAAAGGACCGCCTGCTGGGCGTCCGGATGACAACCGGGACCGATGAGGTAATCCTGTCTACCGAACAGGGCATGGCGATTCGGTTTGATGAACGCAATGTCAGACCGATGGGCCGGACCGCGCGCGGAGTATCGGGCGTAAACCTGTCGGAGGGTGACCGCGTCATCGGGATGGTCGCCACTCGAAGCAATTCCCAGCTGTTGACCGTAACCGAACACGGCTACGGCAAACGAACCGCTGTGGAAGCGTACCGGAAAATCCGTCGGGGCGGCAAAGGCGTTATCGACATTCAAACCAGTAAACGCAACGGCAAAGTCGTCGCCGTGATGGAAGTCCAGGAAGATGACGAGATCATGATGGTCACCCAGAAAGGCATGGCCATCCGAACCCCCGTCGCCGGGATTCGCGAAATCTCGCGCAATACCCAGGGTGTCCGATTAATCCGACTCAATGAGGACGACCGGGTCGTCGCCGCTGCCAAAATCTGCGAAATGACCGGCGGCAATGGCAATGGTAATGGTAACGGCAATGGTAACGGCAATGGCGTAGACGAAGAAATCCCTGACGAGATGGAAGCCGAGGAAAACGGGGAAAGTGAATGAACTTGTAGATCGAACTTGTAGGGTGGGCTCAACCGCGCAGCGGCAGCCCACCAATTGCCGTCACATTATGCTCAGAGATTCCTCACATTCGTTCGGAATGACAATATTCCTGCTATTTCGACCTCAATCCTGTCATTTCGACCGAAGGGAGAAATCTCAACGAAGAACGGAGTCTTTCACGCTGTACACCCTCACTCCCCCGCTCTCATACCACAACTCCATTTCCTTCGACCCAAGCGGCAAATGCGACCGGTACTCGTCCGTCTCCTGCCCGAACCAGACATAGCCGATATGGTTCTCCCTGAAAAACATCCCGATCTCCCCCTCGCTCATCTGCCCCATCATGAATTTCCCGATGGAATACCGATGTTTCAACCAATCCGGCGTGATATGGCAATGGCCCGCATACACCCGCATTCCGGTATGCCGTGGGATAAAATTCCCGGCAATTTCCGTTGCCAGAATCCCCTTGCTCTTGTCGGCAAAGCGATCCAGTTGATCCAATGCGCTATATTCGTCAGCCGTGAGAAAGTACGGCGATTCATGCCCAGTTGCGGCGATGGTCATGTTTCCCACCAGGAATACATTTGTCGGTATAACCAGAATGACCGCCATGCCACCAAGAATGCTCCAGGTCAATCGTGACGGCTGGTATCGCTCCCGAATCCATGGTATCCATTGCTCATACAGACATCGCACCCCCAGGATAACCAGCGGGATGTGTAGTCCTTCGGTCAGCCGTTTCGCGAATGGAAGAACAAGAGTGGCATACATCAACACAAGCACTACGCCAACCCACAGGAACGGAAACAGCACATCCGGCTCTTTTCTGCAAATCCGTTTCCAACCGGTTCGGTAAGTTAATGTGAGTATCAGCG
>Ga0116141_10001098_pt1 | contig 22861 bp, 22 predicted proteins | sample AD_UKC097_MetaG_FD_89744 | JGI IMG/M metagenome (GOLD analysis project Ga0116141, IMG submission 89744) | Active sludge microbial communities of municipal wastewater-treating anaerobic digesters from USA - AD_UKC097_MetaG | ecosystem: Engineered > Bioreactor > Anaerobic > Digestate | place: USA...
AACTACTTTGTTATAGGGACAGGCAACAGAAGTGAGATAACGCTTGGCTACTTCACAAAATACGGGGACGGTGGGTGCGATCTCTTACCGCTTGGGAATTTGACAAAGAGAAGGGTTTATGCCCTTGCAAGATCCTTGAATGTTTCCGAAAAAATAATAAATAAGCCTCCTTCTGCAGGCCTTTGGAAGGGTCAGACTGATGAAAGAGAGCTTGGTATAACTTATGAGGAGATTGACAACTACATAGAGGGGAAGACCGTTAGCAGTGATGTGAAACAGAAGATTGAGGAGCTCTTCAGGAAGAGCGAGCACAAGAGGAAGATGCCAAAGATCCCCGAGTTCTAAGTGATTAGATACAATTTTAAATTAAATTTATAACTAATATCTATAAAAGACGAGATATAAAAACAAGTGGTCTTATGGAAACGCTGAAACAGAAAATAAAAAACAAGACAGCTGTTATTTCTATCATAGGGTTGGGTTATGTTGGGCTACCAACTGCAGTTTACTTTGCTGAAAAGGGATTCAAGGTATACGGCGTGGACAAAGTAGTAAGGATTGTTAATGGCCTTAACAAGGGTGTTTCCCATCTAAACGAGCTTGGACTAGATGAAAGGATAAAAAAAGTAATTGATGATGACAAATTTCATTGCACAAGCGATACCATTGAAGCTGTTGGTAACAGCGACATAGTTCTTATCATAGTCCCTACTCCAATAACAAAAGACAAAGAGCCGGATTTATCTTATGTTGTTTCTGCGGCGGAGGACATCTCTAAATCTATTAAAAAGGGGCAACTGATTGTTTTAGAATCGACAGTATATCCGGGCGTCACAGATGACATAGTCAAACCAATATTGGAGTCATCCGGGCTTAAAGCAGGTGTCGATTTTGGTCTTGCCTACTGCCCCGAGAGGTATAACCCAGGTGACACAAAACACACAATTGATAACGTCAACAGGGTCGTAGGTGGGATAACAAGAGAATGGGGAGAAGTTACAAAGGACGTCTATTCCTACGTCATTAAGGCTGAGATAAAAACAGTGAGTGATATCAAGACCGCTGAGGCTGCAAAGGTTATTGAAAATATCCAGAGGGATCTTAACATCGCTTTGATGAACGAGCTTGCCTTGATCTTTGAGAGGATGGGAATCGATGTAATCGAAGTAATCAAAGCTGCAAGCACCAAGTGGAACTTTAACGTTTATTACCCAGGAGCAGGAGTTGGAGGCCACTGCCTGCCAGTTGACCCATACTATCTAGTTTCAAAGGCAAGGGAGTTTGGATACCACTCTAAGGTTATTACTGCAGGAAGAGAGGTAAACGACCACATGCCTTATCACATCTTTGAGCTTCTAAGGGACGCATTAAACGATATGGAGAAATCCATCAAGAACTCTAAGATCGCTGTCTTAGGATTTTCATACAAGGAGAACGTTGGTGATGTGCGGGAAACGCCTGTAGAGCACTTTGTTACTGAGCTTGTTAAACGTGGGGCTATTGTAACTGTTGTGGACCCTTATGTCGATGAGCATTACATCAGGTCGTTCGGCGTTGATTATTCTAAAGATATATATGGAGCGCTTAAGGGAGCTAATGCATTTGTTGTAATGACTTCGCACAATATATTCAAGGAAATCGATCTAGAAAAAGCGAAGAAGCTCATGGACACACCACTTGTAATCGATGGCAGAAGAATCTTTGACAAAGACACATTGAATAAAAAAGGATTTGTCTACAAGGGTGTTGGATGTTTATAATCTGAAGAAATTTATAATATATTTTATAATATTATTCGTAAACTGCCGCCACAACTATTGTAATTATTATGCACAATGTGCTCATGACAAACCCAAAACCCGCTAGAAAAGCATTGCTTAAGATACTTGTTAGTAGGAATATAATCCCAACTACCCCAAGGAGCGCCAATATGCTTAAGATCATAAATTTTTTATCCATTTTTCTCCTCTCGACAATACTTTGTATTTTATATTAATTATTTATTTTTAAAAGTATTTATCTTTTCGTTTAACGTTTAGTTGCCAGTTTCTCTTCAAAGAATTCTATCATAAATGAAGTCACATCTATCTTGTCCTTAAGCAATTTCTCTTTTTTTTGTTTCCACTCTCTAAGCTTATCATTTTCAATTAATTGAGCCATATTGGGTATAGCCGAGCTAGCTTCTTTAAAGGAATAGAGCAATCCATACTTTTTCTCAAGCTCTTCAAAATTTCCCATTGTTCCAAGAAGGGGAGATATGTAAAAACTTGGAACCCCAAGAATTGCGGATTCAGACGCCATAGTTGCCCCCTCTCCGAAGTAAAGAGAAGAATGTGCCATTAATGTGTGAATTTTTGCGGGGTGAGCTTTTATTGTATATTCTTCAAAAGCATTTTTTTGATATTCAGAGCTTAAAAAAACTCTGCCGTGGTCCTTTAATAAGTCGATTATCTTTTCCATATCCCCTTTAGTTATTCCTTTATACCCAACATCATGACTTGCCTGCCAAGAAACAGATCTTAGGATGAAATATTTTTCATTCTTCTTAATATCCAATTCCTTCAAAAACTCCTTTTCCTCTTTAAACCATTTTGGGTGCAGATAAGCCAGCTCATGATACCCATTGTACCTAATATGCTTCTCTCCAAAATCCTTTAAGAAACATGACGGCGTCAGCACATATGTTGAGTAAGGCACAGATAGTTTGTTTATTAGAGACGCGTGCTCAGTATCTGTAAAAAGAACGGACTTTAAACCTAAAAGCTTTGAAACCTGAGCTATGTAGGGGCTTCCGATCCCAGTTAAGACGTCCGGTTTGAATTTTCTAGAGATTTTTAATAGTTTCTGGTCGTTGGATAATAATCCGATAGCCTTGTTAAATAGCCCTTTTTTATTAATACCTAAATCTATAAAATCAAATCCATAGTAATTAAGTAATTCAAAAGCGCTTTCTTTTCTTCTTGCGGTAATTAAGAATTCATGGCCTCTTTTTTCCATTTCCCAGATGAAATTTTTGAAGAAATGAACATGTGCTGGGTGACCAATGTCAATTAGGATCTTAGTCAAATTTTTCTCTCCTTATATCTGTATAATGATTAATATGCTTAATATCGATTTAGTTATCAAGTTAAATCATTTACTAGTCAGTTTACAATTGCTTTACTTACACTACCATTTCCATATATGCCCGTCTTTGTTTTTAGATTCATCTTGGTTAACGATTGAGATACTTTGATAATTGATTCTTTTTTTGTTCCAACTATTATATTTGCTCCTATTTCTACAAGCTCCGTCCATTCAGTTTCTTCTCTTAATGTAATGCATGGCTTTTCTGAAAAATATGCTTCTTTTTGTAATCCTCCACTATCAGTAAAAATTGCTTTGCATCTTTCTAGTAAGAAAAGCATGTCAAAATATCCAACAGGTTCAATTAATTTCAATTTTTTGGGAACAATTCCATAATCTTTTAGTTTTTGTTTTGTCCTTGGATGTATAGGCAATATAACAGGAATGTCCTTAGATATTTCATCAAATGCCCCCATTATATTTGTGAGATTAATTTTTAGATCAGTATTTTCTGCTCTGTGTACAGTTGCTAGATAAAAAGAGTCATTGTCTTCAGTTAACTTTTGTATTTCAGCAGAAGGTTTCAATACCTTTTTACACAAAAGAAATGCATCATACATTACATCTCCAGAAAAGATAACTTTTGGTTTTTTGAATTTGAATCCTTCATAGTCAAAATTCCCGAATCCTTCCTTAGCTAAATTATCCACAGCATTTTTAGTTGGGCAAAATAAGTAAGTTGAAATTCTGTCCGCCAACACTCTGTTTATCTCCTCTGGCATCTTCATATTGTAAGATCTTAAACCCGCTTCAACGTGGGCAACAGGTATATGGCACTTTGCGCCTGAAAGTGCACCTGCTAAAGTAGAATTTGTATCGCCATAAATCAAGATTAGATCAGGAGCTTCTTTCATGATTACTTTTTCGATACCCTTTAACATTTCACCGGTCTGCTTACCATGCGATAAAGATCCTACGCCGAGATTGTAATCGGGTTCTTTTAGAGCGAGCTCACTGAAGAATATCTTTGACATGTTAAAGTCATAATGCTGACCAGTATGGAGTAGAACTTCTTCTAGATTTTTGTGTTCAGAAATAGCCTTTGAAACAGGATATGATTTTATAAATTGTGGTCTTGCACCAACGATTGTAAGTATCTTCAACTATACAGCCCCTTATACATGTCAATTAGTTTTTTGGATTCCTTTTCCCAGTTATATTCTTTTTCAACTAGTGCCCTTCCTTTTTCTCCCATTTCTTTTCTTAATTTTTTATCTTTTGCAAGTATTTGTATGTTATCTGCAATACTCACAGAATCTTCTGGATTAGAGAACAGTGCACAATCCTTAAACATATCCATCCAGTGGGGGAAATTTGACATTATTATTGGAAGTGAGCATGCCATATATTCAAATGGCTTATTTGGGAGCGAATCATCATTGTTTGGTGAACTTAGATAGTTAATTATCCCAATATCTGCAGATTTTCCGTATCCGTATAATTTTTCCTGATTAACTACGCCCAAGTATTTTGTGTTTTTCCAGCCTTTTAGTTTTTTACATTCTTCTTCAAATCCAGCTTCCCACTTCCCAAATAAAAGGAGCTCTACCTTTTCAGTTACCTTGTCCAAAGATTCTATGACTTGCTTAACGCCTCTGAGCTTTGTTATCCCTCCTTGATAGATTATTATTAAATTATTTGATTTGACTTCAACTTTTTTGGATTTGTCAATCAATTTAAGTATTGGAAAATTTCTTAACAAGATTGTTTTTTTAGCAGGATATTTTGAAGCAATATGAGGAGTTGCAGCAACAATATTATCAAAAAATATAGTTGCTAATCTCTCTAAGATTGAGAAATAGACGAAGGCAATTATTTTCAAGGGCATTGGCCAGAGCTTCTCAAATACGTCCTTGGGATGATCTTCGTGTGCATCGTAGATGACTTTCTTTCTTTTTATTTTCAATATTAGGCCAATCGGGATTAATTCAGGGTCATGAAAATGATAGATATCTGAATTTATTTTTAAGCAGTTTGACAAGACGCTAGGAATATTTTTGAATACTTTGTAAAATTTGCTACCTGATTTTTTTAATGATAATATTTGTACGTTGTCTACTTTTTCATTTGAGGTGTGCGGGACTATAAATGAAACGTCAAATCCATTTTTAGATAATGTTTTGCATTCCTTGTGGAAAATCCTTGTATCAAAGGGGGTATGTCTTATAGATACATGCGAAACAGATTTCATTATTATCGTTGTGAAGTAACTTATTTAAATACTTTTTATATTCGTTATCTAGTTAATATGTGTGGAATATCTGGAATTCTATCCTTAGACGGGAAATATAACAAAGAAGATATTCTTAAAATGAATAAGATTCTTTCTCATCGAGGACCTGATGACGAAGGTACTTATTTTGATGACTTTATTGGCCTTGGGCACAGAAGACTTAGCATTATTGATTTAAGTAAAGCAGGACACCAACCAATGCCTGACGATTCAAAAAGATACTGGATTGTTTTTAATGGGGAAGTTTACAATTATTTAGAAATCAGGGAAGAACTAATTAAAGACGGATTTAAATTTCATTCGAATACCGATACTGAAGTTGTATTGAAATCGTATATCAAATGGGGAAAAGATTGTCTAAAAAAATTTAATGGGATGTGGGCTTTTGCAATATGGGACGGTGAAAAAAAAGAATTATTCTGCGCAAGAGACAGATTCGGTGTAAAGCCATTTTACTATTACCATAAAGATAATTACTTTGTATTTGCTTCTGAAATTAAAGCAATCCTTGAAGTTGAAGGTATTCCAAGAGAGCCAAACAACATAAGAATCTTACAATACCTTGGGAATTATCCACTGCTAGAGAATAAATCTACTTTTTTTAAAGATATTTTTCAGTTGCCTCCTTCTCACTATATCATAATGAGAAAAGATAATTTCGAAGTTGAACAATACTGGGACATCGAAAAGAAGGAGTTTGACAATGAAAGAGCAAAAGACACTTTTCTTGAATTGTTTGAAGATTCAATTCGTCTAAGACTTAGGAGTGATGTTCCTGTCGGAACTTGTCTTAGTGGCGGTCTTGATTCTTCTTCAATAGTTTGTGTTTTAAATAAGTTGATAGACTCATCAAAGCAGAAGACCTTTTCCTCATGTTTTGAGGACAAAAGATTTGATGAAAGAGATTACATCCAAGAAGTTATTAATGCAACTAATGTTACACCACACTATATTTTCCCGGATATTAAGCAGCTATACCCTAAATTATTTAGTATTATATGGCATCATGATGAGCCTTTTGAGGGCACCAGTATACTCGCCCAGTGGTGTGTGATGAAACTTGCTAAAGAGAATAAAGTTTTAGTTGTTCTAGATGGTCAAGGATCAGATGAAATACTCGCTGGATACCATCCCTACAAATGGTATATATTATTAGATTCAATTAAAAGAAAGAATTTAGTTGAAATTATAAAAAATTATAAATTTTTATTAGAAGCTGTTCAAAGCTATCGAAAAACAACAAACAAATCATTTTTTGAGTTTATAAAACAGATTAGTAAATCTAAATTTAGATCATCTAAAGGTGATTCTAGCTATGCGAAGAAATATTTAACTGATGAATTTTTAAATTCAAATTTGAATGAATTAACATTGTCCTTACCGCTAAAATTTAATAATAAGTTAGAGAATAAATTGTACCAGGACACTTATTTTTCATCCTTGCAGAAACTATTACAATATGAAGACAGAAACTCAATGGCATTTTCAATTGAGTCGAGAGTTCCGTTCTTAGATTATAGATTAGTAGAATTTGTATTTTCCCTTCCTATTAAATTTAAAATCAATAAAGGTTGGACTAAATATATTTTAAGAAAATCAATGAAAGGTGTGCTGCCTGAGAAGATACGGTGCAGAAAAGACAAGATGGGATTTGTTACGCCACAAGATTTATGGGTAAAAGAGATTGAAAATGATGTTAGGGGAATTGTTAATTCTTTCTCAAAAAGAGAATATGTAAAATCTGAAGAAATTCCAAAGATCCTTGATGAATATTACAATGGCAATAATTCATTAGGGAAACTTGTCTGGAAGATGTTCTGCTTAGAGTTGTGGTTTAGAGTGTTTTTTGAGGATAGCTATACTAAAGACTTATAATAAACTAATAAAACTTCAGTATTCTTTATAAATTAATTATTCTAGGATTTATCAAATGACAGAAAAGAAAATTAGAGTATTATTTATACCTAGCTGGTATCCCACAAGAGAAAATCCTGTATCGGGCATATTTATTGAGAGGCAGGCTATAGCAGTTTCTAAATATTGCGATGTTGCAGTTTTACATGTAAATCTATGCAACGAAAATCAAATTAATATTTCTCACGATAAAGGATTTTTGGAAGTAATAGTCAATAAAAAAAAGAAAAATAAAATCCTTAACATAATTAATTATATTATGGGCCATTTTCAAGGATATACGATTATAAAGAAAAGTTTTGGAGATTTAGATTTGTTACATTTGCATGTTGTTTACCCCGCGGGTATTTTTATTTTTTTAGTTAATTTATTTTCAAATAGGCCTTATATTATTTCAGAACATAGCACAGCTTATCTAGACCAAGACGGAACATTTGCAAGTTATGGTCTTTTTAAAAAATCCTTTATAAGACTAATAGCGTCTAATGCAAAAGCAATTATTATAGTTAGTAATTTTTTAAAAGAATCTTTAGAAAAAAACAATATTATAAGTAAATTTTATATTGTCCCGAACATAGTCGAATTAGATAATAATATTTCAATTGAAAGGAATTCTAGTATAAAAAAAATTTTACATATATCCCTACTAAAAGATAGTCAAAAAAACGTATCAGGCATCATAGAAGCCATAAAAAAACTAGATTCTAAAAGGCAGGATTTTGAGCTAGACATTGTAGGAGATGGGCCCGACAGGAATTCACTAGAAAAAATTGCAAGAGATTTTGAACTATTAGATAAAAAAATTATTTTCTATGGCAGAGTAGATAATATAAATAAATATTTGGCCTCTTGCGACTTTCTTGTTGTTAATAGTAATTTTGAAACTTTCTGCGTCGTGGCTGCAGAGGCATTAGTTTATGGAAAACCGGTAGTATCTACTAGATGTGGTGGACCTGAAGAATTTATAGATAAGAGTAATGGGATCCTGATAGATGTTGGAGATACCAAAGGTTTAGTTTCTGCTATTGAATATATGTTGGATAATCATGACAAATATGATAAAGATGCAATTAGAAGAGAAGCTAGAGTTAAATTTAGTTCTGAGAGGGTAGCAAATAATATTTTAGAGATATATGAAGAAGTCGTGAAGTAGATTAATATTCAATATCTATTAGTAAAAATGGAATTAATATATTGGAACCTTACCAATAAATATTTAATTTGATATAAGAAGTATTTTCATGAAAGAAAGCACTGTTCCCGAAATCTCAGTAATTTTGACAGTTTACAATTCTGGCAAATATTTAGAAGAGAGCATTGAATCAATATTAAATCAAACTTTTGATAATTTTGAATTAATAATCGTTTATGATAAATCTAGGGACAACTCAAAGGAAATAATAGAAAGATACATGAAAATCGATAAGAGGATTATATTTATTGAAAAAGAAAAAAAATCTGGCCTTCCTGCTGCAATAAATGAAGGCCTAGAAATAGCAAGAGGGCGGTACATAGCTAAAATGGACTCTGACGATATTTCTCTGCCAAACAGACTTGAAAGTGAATATTTATTTTTAGAGAATAATAAAGATTATTTTTTAGTTGGATCAAACGGAATTCAAATAGATGAAAACGGGAATTATCTAGATATAGTTAAATTTAAGGAAGAATTAACCGGTATTGATTTTAAAAATCTTACCCCTTTACTGCATACGTCTATAATGTTTAGAAACATCAATATTAGGTATAGAGAGAAATTTTTACTCTCTGAAGATACTGATTTATACTTAAGAGCTTTGACTATGGGGTTAAAATTAGGAAATATTGACGAAACTTTAGTAAAAGTTAGAATGACTACTACGGGTATCTGTATGACTAACTGGCCAAGGGGACAACTATTTTGGGACACAGCTTTAAAGTTTTATTATCAAAGAGTGAAAACTGGCAAAGATGATTATGAAAGTTTTGATGAAAAGGAAATAATGTCAATTCCTACTGGGGACTCCATGAAGAATTATTTGAGATCCATGATAGGATTCTCATTAAAAAATGGAAATATGGAAGAGGCAAAAAAATACTTTGAAGAGTATAAAGATAAAATTAATTTTAAAACTAGAATTATATATGAGATATTTTTTATGTTTCCTAGCATTTATAGGCTTAGATTGAGAATGAAATATTTTATTAGAGGTCTTTTAAATAATTAATAAAGAATATTTCATACTTAGTTAGATGCTTTCTAGTTTTTCTTAAATATTGGATTATATCCCCTTAATTACTTTCTTTAGATAAAATGTATTAGTAAAGTTATAAAGCATATTTCTAAAACTTGCATTGGACAATCTGAAATTTAGGTATATCCATAAAACTGCTTGTAAAGATTGTAATAATGAAAAACTAATTATAGCTATTGTTGCACTGCCAAAAATATATCCCGAGTACAATCCTATAATTGAGAATATTAAATAAACAATTTGTAATTTTAATACAAGGTCATTCCGATTTTTTTGGAAAAATACTCCTATTGGGGACCCCAAAATCTGTAAGAATATTAAAGGGGATAATATTTGTATGTATAATCCCGTTGTACTCCATTCGGTCCCTAAAAAAAAAGCAGTTAACGACTTTCCAAATATAAAAACTATTAAAAATGGAATAATCGAAATTTGAAGAACTCCTGCCATAGATTTTTCAATATAGTTCGAAAGAAGCTTATTATCATCTATTATATCTGAGATGTGCTTATAAGAAACTTCAGAAATTGAACTAGCAATTATTGTTGAAGGTATGTTAATAGCTTTATTTGCAATAGAATAAAATCCAGAAAAGAGTGTCCCAAATAATGAAGTTAGTAAGAGTACTGGCAATTGACTCCCCAGGCCAGCTAATAAATTGCCCAAAGTAGTAAAAGTTGGAAATTTCTTGTATTTATACATCACTTTTTTTATTTTTGAGAGATTAATTGATCTTATTTGGATAAATCTTATAGAAACAGCTAGTAAAAAAATAGTCGCAATAAATATTCCTAAAATACTCCCGTATACTAAACCCAATTTGTCTATAAATATAATTCCAAAAATTATTTGTAGTAAATATGTGAATCCAGAATTAATAACAGAGGACTTTGCGGAGTTCCCAAAAGCATTATTTCTTGAATTAAGGGCTCTAAGACTTTGATATGCCCCAGAAATAAATATATGGATGGGTATTAGTAAAAATAAACTTGATGGCCCATTTATTTTAAATAAGTTACTCATGAAACTATTAGATGCCATTAACAAAATAAAAAATAATATAGACATAAATGTCAATAACAGTATGGATAAAAAAAATAGATTAATAGATTCATTGTAATCTTTTGGTAAAACGACTGCAACATGGTATTGCCAAGTACCCAATATTAAAAGAATATTAGAGATAGAAAAGAATAACGCATATATCCCAAAATCTTCAGGAGAATATATTCTAGATAGTATTGGAAGAACTAGGATTCCCATAATCTGGGTTATAGTTGTGCCCCCAGATAATTTTAACATGTTTTTGAAAATATTATTTTCCATATAATCCTTTGAGTTAGTTATTATTAAGGGAATATATCATTATATTTAAAGTTAATCAGATTCTAAACATTAATTATTTAATCACACCCAATAAATTATGTTATGGCGGGAAGCTCTTCACCAGATATATCCATAATACTACCAGTTTACAATTCTGGCAAATATTTAGAAGAGAGCATTGAATCAATATTAAATCAAACTTTTGATAATTTTGAATTAATAATCGTTTATGATAAATCTAATGATAACTCAAAAGAAATAATAGAAAAATACATGAAAATCGATAAGAGGATTATTTTCATTGAAAATGAGACTAAATCAGGAATTGTAAATGCGCTAAATAAAGGTTTAGAAATAGCAAGAGGGCAATACATTGCCAGAATGGACTCTGACGATATTTCTTTGTCTGATAGGCTGGAAACGGAATATTTATTTTTAGAGAATAATAAAGATTATTTTTTAGTTGGATCAAATGGGATAAGAATAGATCAAGAAGGAACTTATTTAGAGGACATAAAACTTGATAAAAATCCAAGTGATGCCCTAATTAATAAAAGATGTCCTATAATTCATTCATCCATAATGTTTAGAAATATAGGGATGAGATATGAAGACAATTTATCATATGCCGAAGATTATGATCTTTATAGAAGGGCACTAGAGATAGGATTAAAATTGAGAAATATCCAAGAAGCATTAGTAAAATATAGAATGAGACCTTCAAGTATTACTATGACAAAAGATCTTAATAAGAATCCAAGAGATCTTTTTTTGAAAGCTATGATAGGATTCTCATTAAAGAATGGAAAGATAGAAGAGGCAAAAGAATACTTTAAAGAGTATAAAGATAAAATTAAGTTTATAGATAGAATTAAGTATAGAATAGTATTAACTTTTCCAATAATCTATACTATTCGATCCAAAATAAAAATATTTTTTAGACGTACATAAATAAAATTTTTGTATGTGGATTATCTTTTTATTTATAGTTAAATTATTAATTACCATAAAGATTTAAATAGACAAAAATAAATGACCCAATTGATTAACAATGTATAGTGATTATTTTAAACATTATATATATCAAAAAAAAATCAAAACTCTTAGTAATCTATCGATCTATGTCCTATTCTCTATTATTCCTTTGATCATATTCTATTACATTTTCAAAATACATATTTTACTTTCTCTAGCATTAAGCGTTCTAATAACTTTAATTATTCGTTCAGTTCCTATTAAAAAAAGATTAATCTTTGCATTGCTAAGTAAATTTTTTAATGAAAAAGAAATTATCCATATTATACCCAAAAATTATTTGCCCCAAGATTTTAAGAGACTATTTTTTTACAGACAATTTGTAAATAAGAATGACTTATGTTTTGATGTTGGCGCAAACGTCGGAAACAGAGTAGAAACGTTACTTAAAATCGGGGCAAAAGTAATTGCAGTTGAACCACAAGAGAAGTGTTGTAAAGTATTAAATTCTCAATTTGGCAACGAGATTACGATTATCAATAAAGGACTTGGTGAAAAAGAATGTATGAAAAAATTTCATATTTGTGATTCAAGTGAATTTGGATTAAGTCCATTTTCTTCCTTTTCTGATGAATGGATTAACGCTTGCTCAAAAGAAGAACGTTTTGACAAATCATATAGTTGGGACAAAACTATTGAAATAGAAATGACAACACTTGATAAGCTTATAGAAAATTATGGTATGCCGTCTTTTATTAAAATTGATGTAGAAGGTTATGAATTCGAAGTTCTACAAGGGCTTACTCACCCAATTGCCATGATTTCATTTGAATATACAATTCCCGAACAAACTAATAAAATAGAACAATGTATAAAAATTGTAGAAAAATTTAATCAGAATATTTGCTGTAATTTTTCAATTGGAGAGAGTATGGAATGGGCACTAACAAACTGGGTATCTGTGCCTGAATTCTTGAAACTTATAGAAAATAAAGATTTTATTACCACTAGCCAGGGTGATATTTATCTAAAACAAATAAAACAATAATAGTTATAAATACTCTTTTGTGCGATTAATCTAAGTTCTACAAAGTAAAACTTCAATCATTTAATAGCTCCCCTATAGTCTTCTTTACAGAATCAAACGAATTATATTTCGGGGCATATCCTAAATCCTTCAACTTATCAATTGATAAGCGCATTTTCGGTATATCACCCTTCCAACCTACATCCCCGCCAGTAAATCTAAATTTAGGAGACAATCGCATTTTATTGGAGACTAGCTCCGCAATCTTAGTTACAGTTATCTGATCTTCTGAGCCTATATTAAAAATATTGACCTTATCATTACTATTGCTAAAGGCAAAAAGAATCTGATCCAAGCACTCTCCAATGTATAGGTAAGATTTTGATTGTTTGCCATTTCCAAGTATCTCAAGTTCCAAAGGATTAGCCCTTAGCTTTTGAATGAAGTCGGGTATCACGCCATGATTTGACCTTTCGCCAATTATGTTGGCAAATCTAAATATCCAGGATTTGATTCCAAATGTATTGCAGTAAGAAGAAATAAGCCCTTCACATGCTAGCTTAGATGCTCCATAAATAGATTCAGGTACCAAAGGCCCATAATCTTCTGGTGTTGGCATTGGGGCTCTGCCATAGACAGTTGAAGAAGAAGTAAATACAATCTTAGGAATGTCATTTTTTCTCATAGCCTCTAATACGTTATATGTCGCAACTATGTTCTGGTCAAAGTGAGTCTTGGTATCAACACTACTAAGTTTGACATCTGGGTTAGCAGCTATATGAAAAACTGTGTCAATGTCCTTAAAATCAATTAAGATATCATCAATATCAAGAAGGTCTTTTTTTAAAAATGATGCTTTTGTATTAATAAACTCTATATTACCTGAACTTAAATTATCAATTACAGTGGTATCATTTTCATCGATAAGTCTATCAACAAGATGGCTTCCAATAAACCCAGCACCGCCTGTAACTAGATAACTTCCCATTATATCTCCTCACATATCATTTCTCTTAATGTTTTGTTAGAAATTCTAGAGTTTGCTCCAATGACTGAATTTATTACAGTTGATGATTTGATAGTTGAGTTTGGCAGAATAATCGAGTTTTCAATTTTAGAGCCATTAATCTTGCAATTATTTCCAATAACAACATTGTTTCCTATCTCACATTGACCGTCTATTTCACAATTTTCACCTATATGGGATTTGCCAGAAAGCACAATTGAATTAGCCTCTAAGTAAGAGGTCCTATCCCCTATATCGATCCAATTGCCGTGCATTACCTTGCCATAAACATCTCCGCCTTTTCCCACAGCATACTCAATAAACTTACCGGGGCTATCAACGTAGCCATTATCAACTGCACTTCTCAATAAAGAAATACAATCTCTAGGATAAAAGTAAAGTGCTGTCGATACAAGTGATGACTTTGGATTTTTTGGCTTTTCTTCAAAATATTTGATATAATTGTCCTCAAGCGTTATCTCTGAATATAGCTTCACCTTTTCAATGTCCTTAAGGTCGTACAATCCAACGGTCAGTGATTTTGATTTATTGTATGCGTTTGCTAGCTCTTTTATAGAAAAGTCAAAGTAGTTGTCACCCGCACAAATAAACAAGTCCTCACTTATTCCATTATTGTCAATTAGATGCAATATAGCCCTAAGAGCACCTAACTTTTCCTCTTCTGATTTGGAAGGCTCAATTGAAAGCGTAAATCTCCCATCAACACTAGAATTATCAAGCCATTTCTTATAATCATCTTCGAATAGTTTTGAAGTAGTAATGTAAATAGTATCCAATTTTTTTATTTTAGAAATCTTCTCACAAACATGCCCAATGCAGGGTTTTCCCCCTACTGGAAGCAAAGGCTTACTATATGTAAGTGGCCTCATTCTTTTTGCAAATCCGCCTGCAAGAACTATTCCGATCATTAGATCATATCCTATAATCCAACCTTTCTAAACTATATTAAAATTTCCAGTTTCTTAGTTTTAATATTCTGTCGTAGTCAGGATCACTTGGTTTTAATTTATCTTGCAGTAATCCTATATTATAATAAAGCTTGCAAAGTAATTCAAGTAAACTGCCCTCTAAGTGATATGGCTCATTAAGTTCAAAATCAGTATCAACAGTTATCAATCCTTCTTTTTTTGCTGGATGCAAAAACCACCCGTGATAAGCTTCTTCTCTAGTCAAACTTAATGCCATTTTGCCAAATATCTCCCTCACTTTAAGTGCTGCCATTGATGCAATCGGATGAGTTTTAAGAGAAGCTATGAATATTATAGAGTTGTACCCTAATTCTTTTAAGAGATTCTCATCTTTTTTTGGAGGATTTAGAAATTTTCTTTCAAGCAAATAAATCATGCCTGCGTATGTAGTAACATTATAAAAAGGCGGCTCTTCCTCCGCAGGTACAATTATAGTATTTTTTGCGTATTTCTTTGATGGCGCATTTTGATTGCAGGTCAATAATACAGCATCACTAAAATGTTTAGCAGCATTAATAGAATCTTTACCACCTGATGCGGATATTATACAAGCTTTTTGGGTTGTTGGCAAACGATTTACCTCTTCAGCCCTAAATACAAATCCATTGTATTTCATCGCATAAAGCCTTGCAATGTGGAAGGCATTTCCATTGCCTATAAATGCACTGCCAGTAAGATCTGGTAAATCAATTCCATTATTATTTATCTCTTTGATTATTTCAGGTATCTTATTAACATAATAATGAAGTGGAATCATTGATTTTCCTCTTAAAGTACTAACTCTTAAGTATATCCCCAATTTCTTTAATCTTCCTCTTTAAGACCATCTCAGTTTCTGTTTCAATATTCACGCGCAAAAGTGGCTCAGTATTGGATGGTCTAATATTTGCCCACCAGTTGTCTTGCTCGATTGTAATGCCATCCGTATAATCTATATTGCTATCTTGATATTCTTTTAACAGTTTATCTATCGTTTGTTTCTGATCTTTCACCTTGAAATTTATTTCCCCGCTGTGAGAGTATTTCATATATCCCCTAGCTACTTCACTTAACGAAGTATTTCTAACAGATTTCAAAATGTAGTAAAGCGCCAATAGCGGTGCTTCAAATCCTCCGGCCTCTTTAAAATAGAAGTGATTTGAAAGCTCTCCGGCAAATATGGCGTTTTTCTCTTTCATTGTCTTTTTGATAAAGTAGTGTCCTACTCTGCTCCTCAAAGGCTTTCCTCCAAGAGAAACAATAGTTTCAGGGACAATATGGCTACAACGCAGATCGTAGATTACTGTTTCATTCTTCTTTTCCTTCAATATTTCAGGTATAATAATGCAAGAGAGGATATCGCCACGTACAGTATTTCCTTTTTCATCAACTATCCCAATCCTATCCCCATCTCCATCAAAGATTATCCCCATCTTTGCACCAGTTTCTTTAACCTTATTAATCAGCATTTCAAGGCACTCTTCCTTCAAAGTGTCAGGCGCGTGATTTGGAAAGTTCCCATCCGGCGTATCTCCAATAAAATAAGCATTAGGAAATACTTTTTCAATTATCCTCTTCTCATAGACCGTTGCACCATTAGAAAAATCAACAACAATTTTATCCTTATACTCCAAATGCCTGAATTTATCAAGATAATAATTGATATAACCATTTTCAAAATCTTTTCTATACTTTTCAGAATCATAAATCCTATCGGGCTTTTTATACTGTTTAAACGCCGGCTTTATGTCCTTCTCAGGTGACAAAGGGATACCATCTTTTCCGCATATCTTAAATCCTGTAAACTCTTTCGGATTATGCGAAGCTGTCGCAATGACCCCTAGATCGAATTTATCCTTTGTTAAAAAATAAAGGAGCGGAGTTGAGATTATTCCAGAATAAATAATTTCAGCATTACTATCCAAAACACCTGTGATAAAATGATCCTTAATTTTATCTGAACCTATGCGTGAATCAATTCCAAAGAAGATCCTTTTGTATTTCTCTCCTAACACCCTTCCAAGATTATATGAAAAATTCTCATCAATCTCTTCTGGGTATCTACCTCTGATGTCATAAGCCTTGAATACCATTAAATCTATGATTGAAATACAATAATGGATTTATTACTATTATGGTCCCTAGAATATACCAAATTATTTGTAAATATACCTAGCTAAGATAACTTTAAAACTCCTAAAATAAAATATAAAAGAGTGCAATTTCATGAGAAAGGTAATAATAGCCATCATATCTTTATCAATTGCAATAGCTGCGATATTTATCTCTCTTTTAGAGTTCAAACGTGAATACTTTGCAATCTCAATTTTTTTCATGGTCTCTCTTTCTATCCCGGCATATTTCTATCTTATAAGAAAAACTAATTCCAAAAAAGCAATAAAAACAATCGTAATACTTTCCATTTTCTCAATGATTATAGAAACAGTAGGTGTGCTAACAGGATTTCCCTACGGGTTCTTTTTCTATACCCCATATCTAGGGCCTAGGATTGGAGTGGTCCCCTGGACCGTAAGCTTTGGATGGGTCCCGCTTGTTATCGCCTCCTGGGCTCTAACAGAGAGAATCCTAAATTCTCAAACTTCAACCTTGAAAAAAGCTTTGATGGGAAGTGTGATAATAACGATTTTTGACCTTGTGCTTGATCCAGGTGCAGTTGCCCTAAAATTCTGGTTTTGGCATTACCCCGGGATATACTACAACGTTCCAGTAATCAACTTTTTTGGCTGGCTTTTTTCTGGATTTATCGGGATGGCCATAATATTAAAGGCATTAAAGACTGAAAAACCGAACAATAACCTGCTCCTCACAGCATTTTTTGGTAATATTTTCTGGACATTTATCGCAATAATGAATGGCATGATGATACCAATAGTCTTAGGCATAGCTATAACGGCATTCTTGTCAAAGATAATTTTTTTAGAATAGTAATTTGGGCATAAATCTAGTAAATATAAGGAAATTTTATATATAATTAAATGCAGTTGATAATTATGGCAAAAATGAGTGAAGAACAACTAATCAAGACACTTAACATACACCAGAAGGGTTATGTGGATTTAGATCTCCCAAATCCAAAAAACGGGGAGTATCTCCTATCAATTTTTCATCTGATATCCGGGGGAAGTCTAAACATCCTCCAGGCCGCGGCAGAAGTTGCTGCGGAGTCATCAACAGGGACAAACTTCAATGTAAAGACAGAAACAGCCTTTTCACAAAAAATGAACGCGCTTGTCTACAAGATTGATCAAGAAAAGAACCTTGTCTGGATAGCATACCCCTGGAGGCTATTTGATAGAGGAGGCAATGTCCAGAATATACTGACATACCTTGTCGGTAACGTCCTCGGGATGAAGGAGGTAAGCGCAATAAAATTGCTTGATGTCTGGTTTCCCCCGGCGATGCTAGAGCAGTACGACGGTCCGAGCTATACGCTAGACGATATGAGGAAATATCTAAACGTCTATGACAGACCGATCCTAGGGACGATCATAAAACCTAAGATGGGTTTGACCTCGGCTGAATATGCAGAGGCAGCCTATGACTTCTGGGTCGGCGGCGGGGATTTTGTTAAGAACGATGAACCCCAGGCAAATCAGGATTTCTGCCCATACGACAAGATGGTGAAAAATGTCAAGCCCGCCATGGATAAGGCCGTCAAGGAAACTGGCGAGAAGAAGGTGCATTCATTTAATGTATCGGCTGCGGATTATGATACTATGCTCGAAAGGTGCGAGCTCATCAGAAATGCCGGGTTTGAAGCTGGGAGCTACGCGTTCTTAATTGATGGTATCACAGCAGGCTGGATGGCTGTCCAGACATTAAGGAGGAAGTACCCAGACGTTTTCATACACTTTCATCGGGCAAGCCACGGCGCCTACACCAGGCCAGAAAACCCGATAGGATTCTCAGTCTTAGTTTTATCGAAGTTTGCACGATTGGCAGGCGCATCAGGTATCCACACAGGGACTGCAGGCGTTGGGAAGATGATGGGAACTCCCGAAGATGATATCGTTGCAGCAAAGAATATCCTAGCCTTCAAGGGCCAGGGGCATTTCTTTGAGCAGGAGTGGTCAAAAATCTTTGAAGGTGATAAAGACGCGATAGCTCTTGCCCAGGCAGACACTGCACGCCACGTTATTTTAGAGGATGACAGTTGGAGGGGTATGAAGAAATGCTGCCCGATAATATCGGGAGGACTTAATCCAACTTTATTGAAGCCATTTATCGATATTATGGGAAACATTGATTTCATCACAACTATGGGGGCCGGTTGCCACGCACACCCGAGAGGGACAACAGCAGGAGCAAAAGCTTTGGTCCAAGCATGCGAGGCTTACCAGAAAGGAATCGATATCAAAGATTACGCAAAGACACACAAAGAGTTAGAAGAGGCAATAGAGTTCTTCACTAAAAAGTAAGGGACAAGAGGTATATATGTTTTAATGGAGCGATTAATTGATGATGTTTAGCCCTGTTATCTTCAAGGAAGAAGATATGTATGTTGCAGAATGCCCTGAAATAGGAACTGTTAGCCAAGGGTACAGCATAGATGAGGCTCTTTCTAATCTAAAAGAGGCAACAGAGTTATACTTAGAGGAATTTCCTAATAAATAAAAATAAATAATTATTTGGGCGGCATCTCTATTTCTATTAGCCAACATTTGCTTAAATTGGATTTAACGAAAAGATTTAAATAATATTGTAACAATTTTATTACATATGTTACAGAATTGTAACGAATATGATTTGATACTAACTCTCCTCAAAGGCAAAAGTCATATTCGAGAACTGGCAAGAAAACTCGGTACAAATCAGACTTCAGTGAAAAGAAAACTCGATGAACTCTACAAAGAGAATTTAGTTGACTACAGGGTAGAAGGAAAGAATTATGTCTACTTTATTAAAAAAACTCTTGAAGCAAGAATCTTTGTAATAATCGCTGAAAGCTTTAATCTTATTTTGTTTTTGAAAAGATATCCTAAACTAAGGGGCATAATAAAGAAGATAATTGACAGAGAGGATATCCAAATGGCAATAATATTTGGCTCATATGCCAAAGGCACTTCTTTGGAATCAAGCGATATAGACCTTTATATCGAATCAGAATCCTTGGATATAAAAAAGGAAATTGAGAAAATAGATTCCAAGTTGAGTGTTAAAATAGGTCGATACGAAAGAGAAAACTTATTAATTAGGGAGATAGAATCAAATCATATTGTTATCAAGGGCATTGAAAGATTCTATGAAAAAAACAGATTTTTTGACTAAGCTTTTTTATGAGAAAAAGATTCAACTAGTAGAGCCAAGTGAGAATCTTAAAAATGCTTATCTAAAAAGATCCGATGAATCGCTAAGATCTTCAAAACTTTTGGCAGATGCAGGGAATCTAAATGATTCAATTGCTTTGACTTACTACTCGATGTACCACTCTGTTTTAGCCCTCTTTTATCGAGTTGGTTTAAAATCTGAAAATCATATAGCAAGTATAGAGCTTTTAAGAGGCATCTTTGGCATTGACACAAGAGAGCTAGAAAGGGCAAAAAGAGAAAGGATTGACAATCAGTACTATGTGGATTTTCATATTACTAAAGATGCCACATTTGAAATGATTAAGATAGCAGAATCTTTTAATTTGGAAATTATTGATTTTATTGATAAATTGAAAGAAAAAGAGATAATAGAATTCAGAAATAAATTAGTTTTGATGTTTAAATAATAAAAAAATAAATAATTATTTGGGCGGCATCTCTATTATGCCGTGCTTCATCAGCATGTGTGTTTCGTCTCTTGCTTTTTTGATCGTTTTTTCAGCGATCTCATAGAGCTCGTTCTTGTTGTATTTCACTCTTGCAAGCCCCTGCTCGATTGCTTTCATTCCGACTGCAACTGCCTCTCTTGGGAATACCTCCCACTCGCTCATCTTCGGAACGATGTACTCATCAGAAAGGCCTTTGTCCTCAGCTGTCTTTGCAATCTCAAATGCCGCTGCAACGCACATCTCGTCAGATATTGTCTTTGCCCTGACGTCAAGCGCTCCTCTAAATATTCCAGGGAAGACTATTGAGTTATTAATCTGATTTGGGAAGTCACTTCTTCCAGTTCCGACGATCCTGACACCTGCTTCCTTTGCCTCCCAAGGCCAAATCTCAGGCATCGGGTTTGCTGAGGCGAATAGTATCGCATCAGTTGCCATCCCCATTACCTCTTCCTTCTTTATTGTGTCAGGCCCTGGCTTTGAAGCTGCAATGCAGATATCTGCCCCTTTGAGCGCCTCTTTTATTCCGCCACTTCTCTGCTCCTTGTTTGCATTGACGCAGAGGTCCCACTTGAAGGGGTTATTGTTTTTATCCATCTCCAAGTCCTTTCTGTTTGCGTTCAATATGCCTTTTGAATCAACTGCAACTATGTTCTTCTTTTTTGCTCCTGCCGCCACTAATACTCTTGATGATGCAATGTTTGCTGCGCCTGTCCCTACCAAAACTATGTTGGCTTCGCTAAGCTTCTTTCCAACGACCTTCAATGCATTTATGGCTCCTGCAACTTCTACCGTGGCCGTTCCCTGCTGGTCGTCATGCCAAACAGGAATATCCATTTCTTTATCGGCCCTAAGTTTATCAAGGATGAAGAAGCACTTTGGCTTTTCAATGTCCTCTAGATTTATACCACCAAAAGTAGGTTTAATCAGCTTGCATGTCTCAATCAGCTTATCAGGATCCCTTGTGTCAAGGCATATCGGGTAAGCATCTACTCCTCCAAGGTATTTAAACAGCAGCGCCTTTCCTTCCATAACAGGCATAGCGGCCTCAGGTCCAATGTTACCGAGCCCCAATACTCTAGTACCATCAGAAACAACAGCGACTGCATTTCCCTTGTTTGTGTGGTCAAATACAGCCTCCTTGTTCTTGTTGATTGCCTTGCAAGGCTCTGCTACTCCTGGCGTATACCATATTGCAAAATCGCTGAAATCCCTGATGCAGACTTTTGATGAAATCTCAATTTTTCCCTTGTAGAAAGGGTGAAGCTTCATAGCTTCTTCTGCGGGTTTTGAAGCCTTCTTAATAAGATCTTCCTTTGTCATTTTTTCCATAAAATCACCTTAAATCTTTAAAATCTCCTTTGCCCTCGGGATGTTCTTTTCTACCTCTTTTTCAACATCGGCATACAAACTGTTCCCATGAGCATCGATTGCAACTGTTAACGGACCAAACTTCTCTCCTCTTAAAATCCACAGTGCTTCTGGCATTCCAAGCTCATACCATTCAACGCCGATGACTTCCTTGATGCCTTTTGCGGCGAGCACAGCTGCCCCCCCTGTGATTGCAAGGTAGACGCAGCCGAAGTTTTTCATCGCATCAACAGTTGGTTTTGACATCCCACCTTTTCCAATTATTGCAGAAACCTTGAACTTCTCAATGAACTCTGGCTCAAGCGAGTTCATCCTTGTTGATGTTGTTGGGCCTGCGGCAACTGCCCTCCATTTGTCCCCTTCCTTTGCCATGATAGGGCCACAGTGGTAGATTGCAGCACCCTTGAAATCATAAGGAATTTTCTTTCCTTCCTTGGCATATTCCAAAGCGTGCATGTGGGCTTCATCCCTTGCTGTAAAGAAAATACCGTTGAGGTAAACAGTCTCACCAAGCTTTAATCCCCTAACAGTCTTTTCGTCAAGCGGTAATTCTAATATCTTATCCATACCTTTCACCTCTTGTATGTTAGATGCTCTACTCTCCCATCTTTGTAAATTCTTGCCGTTGCCTTCCTTCCAGCCCAGCACTGGACGTTTATCGCAACTGGGAGCGAAGCTGTGTGGCAGTATCCAAGCTCAGCGTTTACACCGATCACAGTTGTCTTTCCGCCAAGGCCCATGACGCCTATACCTAGCGCATTAAATGCATCATAGAGCTCTTTTTCTAAAGCAGCTATAGCCGGGTCAGGATGCCTCTGATTTATTGGCCTAAGCAGTGCCATCTTTGCAAGTTTGATTGATATGTCAGCACTTCCTCCGATACCAAGCCCAATAATAGTCGGCGG